>CESR01028610.1_pt1 | contig 27459 bp, 20 predicted proteins | sample 356351 | NCBI WGS metagenome assembly CESR01 (sample SAMEA2622149, study PRJEB7988) | marine metagenome | isolation source: saline water (ENVO:00002010), including | reverse complement strand
TGACGACTCTCGTATTAGCGACGTCCTTTCAATACAGATGCAGCAGTCTCGGCAAGCGAAGTATTCCGATATTTGGCGTGTCCGTGGTTTTCGCTCAGGTTTGGAATACGAGTCTATTTTGCGTGAATACCTGCGGGTGCAGCTTCTTGGTTCCTTGCTTGCTTCTGGCGTGAATCCAGGACCAGAAGAAACTTTTGACCAATGGGCGAAAGATTTTTCCGAGATTCGGTACCAATGGGTGAATTTTTCGGCAAACGAGTTTGAGAAGGAAGCCGCCGAATTGAATCCTGAGGATGACATCCTCGCGACTTTCTACGAGAACGATTTGGATTATCAACAGCGTTCCCAATTGGAAAACGAAGAAAGTGTTGCCTTTGAAGCACTAGTCTTGACACAAGACGCCTTGGGGACCGAGCTGGTTCAGGCTTGGGCGCCTTCGGAAGAACCTTCCGAAGAGGCTCTTCAGGCCTTTTTCGATTTCCGTCGTTTCAGTCTTTACCCTCGTGATGATGCCGACCCGAAAAAGGAAACGGAGCCTAGTTTGACTCGAGATGAATTGGGTGAGCGCCTCGCTCAAGATTATATTTTAAACCGTGCGGCATTGGAGCTTCGAAGCTTGGTTACAGATGTTGAAGACCTTTCTGCTTTTGCCGCTGAGAAAGGCGTTGAGCTTGTTCGCTTTGAAGAGGCCGTCCCTTCCTCTGAGTTGCCTGAGCTCGAGCGAGTGGGCTCCTCGACTCTTCGCGAAATAGCCTTTGCGGAACTTAACAAATGGCTAGGTGAGCCGATTCTTAAGGAAAACACTGCGGTGCTCGCTAGACCCACCGAACAAAACGCACGCGCCATGCCTGAGTTGGCTGAAGTGCGTGAGTCTGTCGTGGATTTCTGGCATGAAAAGGAGCAAGCTCGTCTTGCCCGCGAAGCTGCAGAAGCTTTTGTTGCGGCTATTCCTCTTGCAGAAGGGGCCCTCGAAGGGGACCCTGCCACTCAAACGTCTGAAGAGTTTGCTTCAGCTGTTGCCGTGTCTGGGCGCGTCATTCGAGTTCAAGATTGGATTTGTCGCCGTATGCGGATGGTTACCGACCCCCATTGGGAAGCCGATGAGAAAGTTCGTCCCTGGATCCGCAACATGGTTGGCGCAAAAGCAGAAGAGCTACTCGACGGTGAAGTCTTGGAACCCATCGAAAATGCTCGTGAGGGAGCCTATGTGGTTGTCCAACTCTTGGGCCAGCGCGATGCCAATCGCGAAAAAATGTGGCCTGGCGAATTAGATTATGCTCGTCGGACGGCTCGCCAGGAAGCTTTGCGTCGGTTCTGGGACGAAGGCCTTTCCTATGAAGGACTGGCTCGTGCCTACAAAATTGAAAAAGTAAGTAACGAGAATTAATCTTTCTCGGGTCCGGGGCCTAAGTAAGGCTCGGAATCGGCAAGCGTGCGAAGGAGTAGCTCCCGCACCGAAAGCTCATCGGGTTCCGGTTTTCGCGCCATCCGTTCAAATAGGGGGCGGTTTTCTCCCGCGTAGAATCCTGTTTGAATGAGTTCTTCTTTGCAGCTTTGATAGTCGTCCCTGCGAGCGGCTGCAAGGGCAAGGAAGGCGTGTCCCATTAAGAAATGAGCCCGAGCCTTGGCTTGGTTCTCCATGAGAATAAGCGTGGCTTCGTGGTTCTGATTGGCGCCCATTTCCTCGAGCCATAAAGTGCGCGCCTCACGAATAGAGGGGTGTTGGGCGGCAAAGGACTCCGCCTGTAAGAGAATGTCATGGGCCAGGAGAGGGGAGCCAGAAAGCATTTCGAGTTTGAGCAAACTCGTAAGAGCAAAGAGGTCGGCCGGGTCTTGCTGAATAGCCTGGCGTAGCGCTGTGCGAACCTCGTTGGGTTTTCCGCCTGTGCGACTGAGACGCGATGCTTCTAAGTCCCAAGAAACCGCGTGCCATGGCCGCCACCGAAGAGAGCGACGCAAATGTTTCTCTTCGGCAGTGAGCTTTGTTTGACTGACTTCACCCTCGGCAATGGCGCGTGAAAGAGAAACCTCACCAATGAGTTGAGGAATCGCTGCGACTGCAGCGAGTAGCGCAAAAGCAGAAGGGAGAAGGGAGGAAAACCAGTCATTTCGAGTTTTTGGCGTCGTAGTTGCCTGCTGTTTTTCAGAAGTCGCGAGCCAAAGAGCTCCGAGAGCCAAAGCGGTGGCATTGTCAGAGAAGGGGGAGCGCACACACGCATGAAAACCAAGAGCAACCAAAGGGACGAGCGGCCACGTGCTTCTCTCCGGTCGTCGAAGCAATTGGAAGAGGCAAAGGCAAAGAAAGGCAAGACCCAGCCAGCCGCTTTCTACCCAAACCAAGAGGACTTCGTTGTGAGGATCCTTGGCGCGCGGTGTTGCAGGGTCTGAATAATTGTGGCTTGCTACCCGAAGGATGTCTGGGTTTTGCCAATGAGGATGGCTTTTCTCGTATTGCCCTAATCCAATTCCAAGAGGGTGGGTGAAGGCATGCTGGGCAACAGAAAGATCTGTGAGCCAACGGATTTCGAAGGAGTCATGGCTGGGCGCTGTTTCTTCTTGAGGTTGCACCTCAGCTTTAGGCTTTGCCCAAAAGTTGCCTATAGCCATAGAGGCCAAAACCAGCAACAAGGGGAAGATGACCTTTGAATTTTTCCACGGTCGCAAAAACAAGGCACCGATTGGAATAGAAATCCAAGGCGCTAAAACATGAAGACTTCCTAAAAAGAAGGCAACGGGAGAAAGTACTGCAGCGCGAATTCGCGGCGAGCGCGGCCATCCAAAGGCAATTGCCGCCAAGAGAGTCGGTGCAAGAACTTCCGCTGCATGGTTTGTCCCTGGAAGCGGAGCGGTTGGGGCAGAGGCTTCCATGGGGCGCCAGTGAAGAGGGTCTAGGCCGAAGAGTTGAAGGAGGCCATAGCCGGCAGCTGCAAAAATGCCGCCAAAAATCCAGGGCCAAGCTCGGTTGAGGGCATTTGACTGTTGAACTCCGAGGCCAAGGAGAACAAAAGCGCTCAGGAGAGGAGCCCGATCCACCAGTCCACCCCAAATGGCAAGAGTCGGCAGTTCGAGTGGAGTAAAGAAGAGGGGAGCCAAGCCCAAACACAGGAAGAGAAGAAAAGCTTTTGTCCCGGGAATAGAAGCGGGTCGGAATTTAAGAAATGCAAAAAGAGTTAAGAGGGAAAGAAGGGCGCCGTCCAATCGGGCATCGTCCAAGAGCGTGGGTGACCAAACCCAAACGGGTAGGAGAACCGCTGCCGCAAAGAACCAACTCATTCAGCGTGTTGAGGCTCGAGAAGGGCCTCTAGAAATTCACTGGCTTCAAAGACTGCAAAGTCATTGACTTGTTCCCCGACTCCGATGAATTTGACTGGGATTCCTAGTTCGGAAGCGATGCCAAGTACGGCTCCACCTTTTGCAGTTCCATCGAGCTTGGAGAGGATGACGCCGCTCAAAGGCGCCGACTCACCAAAGCGTCGCGCTTGTTGAATCGCATTTTGACCCGTGGTGGCATCCATCACCAAGAGGGTTTCATGAGGGGCACTTGGGATTTGCCGTTCCACCACTCTGGCGATTTTGGACAATTCGCTCATTAGGTTCTTTTGAGTGTGTAGGCGACCCGCTGTGTCTATGACCAAGACATCGGCATCGCTCGAAAGAAGTTGGGCGCATGCATCATGGGCAACAGAAGCCGGGTCTGCAGTTTCCGAACCTCGAACACACTCCACTCCAAGTCGATCGCCCCAGATACAAAGTTGTTCCACGGCTGCAGCTCTGAAAGTGTCTGCTGCGGCCAAAAGGGGGCGCTTCCCTTGTTCTTGTAGCCACTGAACTAACTTGGCAACGCTTGTGGTCTTTCCAGAACCATTCACGCCCACAACAAGGAATACCGTTGGGCCATCCTCAGCAAATTGAAGGGGTTGTTGAGGGGAGGAATGAAGGAGCTCGCTGAGTCGCCCATGGAGCCAAGATGGGATATCCGAAGGGCTTGCGAGTTCACCGGATTTTAGTTTGGAGGCCGCCTCTTCCAATAAGACTTCTGCCATGGGGCCAACATCGGCGGTGTAGAGAAGTTCCTCTAAGGTCTCAAGCGTGACTTCCGTACTGGTGTCTCCGCCAAGCTGACGTAAGGCATGGGAGATGCGATTCCTCGTTCGGGCGAGCCCCCGTTTGAAGGAAGCTAAGACCAAGGACTAGTTCTCCTCCGGGGCCGTTTTAGGAAGGCGCGCACGGGGTTGAGGCGTTGGCGGGCTTGGAGGGGGCATCATGGAAGATTTTTCATCTCTCGTCTCTGGGAGTTCAAGACTAGGTTCCTTCATCGGAGGTTCAGGATGTTCCACACCCTGTTCTCTTTGCTCGTGCATTATGAGACGTGCTCGGTCTAAGATTCCATTCACAAAAGAGCCACTTTGAGCGGTGGAATATCTCTTGGCGACATCAATGGCCTCGTTGATAACCACCTTGAAGGGGACATCTGGGATAAAAAGTAACTCAAAAATCGCAATCCGAAGAATGTTTCGGTCCACATGGGCAATGCGTTCCAGGCGCCAATTGGAGGCAATGCGTTCAATCCAAGTATTCAATTCGTGAAGGTGTTCTTGGACTCCTTCGATGAGGGCCTTGGAGTATTCTGCGATTTCCGTGCGGCCCTTCTTGTCCGGATTTCGGTAGGTGTGATGCTGAATGAAGGGCTTCCACTCTTCCATGGCCTCCAATCCCCGAAGTTCCAAGGTGTAAAGGAACTGAAGGGCAAGTTCTCGAGCTCGAGTGCGGCGGCGGACGGTGGCGGACATTAAAGTTGTTCGAGCAAATTGCTCATTTGAAGGACGACCTCGGTGACTTCTGCGCCTTTGTTGGACTCAGAAGTTGTTTTTTCAACTCTTCCCTTCGCTTGGTCGCCGGGTTGGAGAGGGGCGGCGAGAACCTCAAGGCTGGATCGGAGTTTGGCTTGAAGCAAGGTGTCGGTAGTCAAAACTCCAAAAACAACCGGGATGGAATGACGCATCATGCAATCCATTACGCCTCGGGCGCATTCACCAGCCACATAATCAAAATGGGGAGTATCCCCGCGAATGACTGCCCCAAGCGCAATGACGCCAGCATAATTTCCGGAGGAAGCAAGGCGGTCGCAGGCGAGAGGAATTTCAAAGGCGCCCGGAACACGCACTACGGTAATGGCATCTTCAGAGAGACCAAAAGTTCGAAAGGTGTGCAGAGAACCTTCAAGAAGTGCTCCAGTGATGTCGGAATTGAAGTCAGCAACAACCACCGCAAAGCGGTGGGAGGAAGCGGAGCAATTGCCTTCAAGGAGCTGGGTCATGACTGGCCGTAGGAAGCGTGGATTTTCCCTTGTTCCGGCTGTTTTAGCAAGACTTAGCGGGAGAAAAGTCGGTCAAAGACTTCTCTTCTCAACATGGCGCCGAAATCTTGCAAGATGGTATAGAGGAGAGGAACTGTCCAGAGCGTAAAGAAGGTGGTGAAGGTAAGCCCTCCAGCAACCCCGACAGCCAAGCTTTGGAAAGAAATCCCGGAGCCATCCGGTTTGGAGAGGGCGAGGGGAAGAAGGCCAGCGATAGTAGTGAGGGCAGTCATGAGAACAGGTCGCAAGCGATCCTGAACCCCGCGTACGACGGCATGTGCGCGAGCAAGGCCTTGCTTCTCAAGACGGATAATGCGGTCCACAAGAACAATCCCGTTATTCACCACAACTCCGGCCAAAACAATCATGCCAATCATGGCTAGTAAATCGCGGGGTGTGCCTGTGAGCTTAAATGACCAGTTCGCTCCTACAACAGCAAAGGCGATAGTGGCCAAAACAGAGAAAGGGAGGGCCAAGGACTCAAAAAGGAGTCCCATTAATAAGAACACCAAGGCAATGGCAAGAGCGAAGGCGCTCATGAGCTCGCCCATGTCTTGTTGGAAAGAGTTCCAGCCCCCAGCTTGTTCCCACGCAAAGCCTTCTGGCATTTCAATTCCAGACATGAGCTTTTTAGTGTCGTTGGCCGCTTTCCGTATATCCGAGCCGGAATGCTTGAGGCCAACGACCGCCATGGTTCGACCATCTCTTCGGAAAATACTGGCAGGAGTGCGGCGATATTCGAATTCTGCGAAAACGGATAGAGGAGTGGGAGTCCCTTGATCCCAACCAGCGACAGTCATCTCTCGAAGAACCTCGCGATCTGGGTTTTGGGGCCGGTCGAATTCCAGAATGATTGGGACTTCACCGCGATCCGTTTGAAAGCGAGAGACCATGAGACCACGCAAGCCATATTCAATGCTCCCTAAGACTGCCCGGCTGGAGCTCCCCATCTTCTGAAGGCGATCTCGATCCAAGCGAACCAAGACCTCACGAGCAGCCTGCGTGTCTTCCTGGACGGCTTCCCAATCACTGCTTTGGCGCGCAGCTTCGCGGACTTGCTCACCTAAGTCTGCGATGAGCGTGGAATCGGGGCCCGCAATTGCAATTCGAGTCCACTTGTCCCTTTGTGAATTCCGGTCAAATCGATCCTCAATTTTCAATTCATAGGCTGGGTGTTTGGGCAAGTCTTCTTTGAGGCGTTTTTGAAGGTGCTCTTTTAGTTCGACCGACGGTTCACTCTCATGCCAGATATTGATTGTCCCACCTCTCTTGTTGAAGTCGATTCCAATTGTGGGTGAGCCAATCTCCTCGTTGAGGGGTCCGTTCAGTGTTTCTTCCAGAAGAACAACGGCATCTTCAGCTTCTTGAAGTGAGGTGTTGGAAGCAAATTTGAAGGAATAAGAGATTTGGCCACCGCCAATCGACATCCCATCTTGGAAGGCGCTGCCGGAGCTTGCAAAGGGGCCAGAAGCTAGGAACAGAAGAGCGAGACTTATCGCTTTGAGTCGATTTTGGAGGGACCAACTCACAAGGCGCGGCATCCAGGATCGCATTCCGCGCTCATGGATTTCTTGATTTCCCTTTTCCGAGAATGCTTTGGTTTTTCGGCGTGGATGGCCACGAGAAAGCAAGCGACATGCAGGAGGAACAATCAGCTCCGCCAGAACCAAGGCCGACATCAAAGCCACACAGAGGGGGATTCCAATGGCATGCGTAAAGGTTTTTGCCATGCGGTCATCAGCCATGAAAATAAGTGGCAAGAAGACAACGACAGTGGTCAGCGTGGCAGTGGTGACGGCGAGGGCCATTTCCGAAGGGCCGTTCGTACAAGCGTCATCAACGGATTCGCCTCTTTCCCGTCGCTGAATAATGCTCTCAACAATCACGACTGCATTGTCCACCAACATTCCGATAGAAATGGTGATTCCCATCATGGACAGCATGTTGAAACTATCTCCGGCGAAGTAAAGCCAGGCCAAGGTTGTGAGGACCGAAAAGGGAATGGAGCAGGCAACCAAAAGGGTGTAGCCAACTCTTCTCATAAATAAGAACAATACGATGCAGGCGATGAGGCCACCGTACATGGAGTTTTTAACCAGTTCTCTTAATGAAGAGGCAATGGACTCACCCTCTGACCAGAAGATGTTGTATTCCATCTTTCTAAGGACAGGATCCTCGGGAAAATCTACCTCAAGGACTCGAGAGATTCGCTGACAAACTTCAAAAGTATTTGCTGAAGTTTCTTTGGTGATAGACATGCCAAAGGAGTACTGCCCATCAATCCTGAACAAATCTTCGGGGAGGCTGCGAACCGCAACAACCGTGGCAATGTCCTTAATCTTTAGACCTTTGCGAATGGGGAATTCTTCAATGTCCTCTAAGGAATCGAATCGACCTTCTACACGGATAATATGCCGGGAGCCCCCTTCATCTAGGTCACCAATGGGGGATGAAACATTGTCTGCTTGGAGATTTTGATAGAGAGCGCCAATGTCCACTCGGTTGGCTGCGGCAAGTTCTTGGTCCACAAGAATTCGAACGGAACGAGGCTCAAGACCTCTCACTTGAATCGAGGCGACACCATCCTCAGCTTCAAGACGCGGAATCAGGACATCAGCGACAATACCTTGTACTTCGCTCCTGTCCTCTGGGGCGAACATAACTCCGCACCAAAGCACCGGCATAGAATCTCCCGACCAGCGCCGGGCAGAAACTCTGTCGGCTTCACGGGGAAGGTTGGGTCGAGCTCGCTCAATACGGTCTGCGACTTCCGCATAGGCTTGGTTCATATCTGCGTCGCCTGCGAAGGAAAGGTTTATATTTCCTCGACCCTCGGAAGCTACCGAATTCATTTCTTTGAGTCCGACGATGCTTCGGAACTCTTCTTCCATGGGGCGGATGACCCGCTGCTCGATTTCACTTGGGTTGGCCCCTGTCCAAGGTATAGAAACAGAAACTGTGGAAGACCCAAAACCTTTGGGAAGTAACTCAATAGGTATTCGAGAAGAGGCGATCCAACTCGCGCCCAAGAGGGCTAGAACCAACATGAGGACAGCGATAGGCCGCCGGATAAGTCGCCGGAAAAAGCCTTGGAGCTCAGGCATTAGAATGCGTCTTCGAAATCTGGGCAACTGTGCGGTAAATCACCGGGATGACCAGAAGGGTTAGAAGCGTCGAAGATAAAAGGCCGGCGATAACAACCAAGGCCATCGGTGCACGAAGTTCCGTGCCTTCCGCACTTCCAATTCCGCCAAGCCAGCCGGTCAAAGGAATCATTCCCAATACGGTGGTAAAGGTAGTCATCAAAATCGGTCGCAAACGGGTGCGCGCTGCTTCCACAATGGCCTCGTCCAATGGCAAACCACGTAGTTGGTTTTGGTTCATGCGGTCCACCAATACAATGGCGTTGTTCACCACAATGCCGGCAAGCACTACAAAGCCAAGTAGAGCTACGACGGAAAGTGGAGTATCTGTCAGAAGTAGAACCCACACAGCGCCGATTCCCGCTAGAGGAACGGAAAACATAATGACGAAGGGCTGAAGTAGGGATTCAAACTGAGCGGCCATCACCGCATAAACCAAAAAGATGGCGAGCAGGAGGGCGAAGTTCAAAGATCCCAGAGCTTGATCCATTTCCTGCTTCTGGCCTCCAACTCGTATGGCTGAGCCCATGGGCACAGGGAGATCTGCTATGGCAGCTTCCATTTCAGAAGCTAGGCCACCTAAATTATAACCGTCAGTGTCCACGGTTGCCGACAGAACAGCTGCTCGCCGACTCCCAATATGGCGAATTTCACTAGGGCCGAAATCCGTACTTAGGTCTGCAACGGCTCCCAAGGGGAGGGGGCGCTCGGCGTCTGGGTTCACCGGAAGATCGTGGAGTTGCTGCACCGTGTGCATTTCCGATAAGTCAGCTCGCACTCGAATATCCAATCGCTCATCCGATTCCGGGAAGGTCGTTGCGACCTCACCCTCAACGGCAATCCTTAATCTCGAGGCAACTTGTCCTAGGTTTAGATTGTGTTCTGCAAGTCGTGCACGGTCCAAAACGATACGAACTTCAGGATTGCCACGGCGAAGAGAACTGCGGAGGTCAATGACTCCTGGAATTTCAGCGAGTCTGGACTGAACGGAATGGCTGAGTTCCGAAAGAGTATCCAGGTCCTCTGCAAGAATTTCAATTTCTAGTGGGGCTTTGAGAGCGAGAAGAGTCGGTCTTCGAATTTCAAATCGCCGAATTTCTGGTTGCTGGGACAGAAGCGTGCGGAGCTCCTCTTCCAACTGGGCCTCAAGCTCTCTCCTGTTGGGAGACTCCTCCACACGAATAGTGATTCGACCCACATGGGGGCCGTCTTCTTCATTGTTCAGCGATTCGCGGTCTGCACCTGAAACTGCGGCCGAATCGTGGACGCCTTCCAATTGCGCAATTTTCTTTTCTAATTTCGTAGTGAGGGTGTCCGTTTCTTCAAGGGGATAGCCGGAAGGAAAAAAGAGTTCAGCCGTCATTTCCCCCTGCTTGACCTCGGGCAAAAGCTCGCGGCCCAATCCCTGAATGCCTTGAATGGTGGCCAGACTAAGAAGAAGCGTTAAACCCAGAACAAGGCCCGGTCGTGCAAGAGCGCGCTTCAAAACACTGGGGTATTTGGAGTCAAGTCGGTTTTGGCCCCTTCCTACCATCGCTGCGACAGGTCGAAGAATGGCGCCAAGCGGAATGAAGATTGCAGCAAGAAGAAGGCGGCAAAGCGTGCTCACGAGCCCAGCGAAATCAGAGAAAAGGCGGCCAATTACAGGGAAGAAGACTCGCCCCCCGGTCCAAAGAAAGGGGATTAACGCTACAAAAGCCCAGAAGCCGAGAGCGGTCGCACGGTCTTTTACTTCATCAGGAACGCCCCATCCACCCCATTTCATTTGCTCGGCATAAGGCGCAAGCGTGGAGGTTTTCCAGGCAGAAAGGCCCAGGTAGACAAGAACAGAAAGTGTTCCAACCAGGATGCGGAGCTTCTTCTTTTTGGGGTTGGTTTCGGGGAGGTCTTTGAGAAGACCCTTGCGTACTCGGGCGAAAAGTTTGGGTTGATCTTCCGTAGGACGGCGACCCTCGCCTAAATGGAATCTAGCGGCGAGTCCCGGGATGAAAAAGAGAGCCACCGCAAGTGAAAGAAGAAGAGAGGAAACAACCGTGAGTGCTTGATCGCCGAAAACTTGTCCAGCAACACCTTCCACAAAAACAATCGGAGCAAAGACAGCGATGGTTGTAAGCGTCGAGGCAGTCACGGCGGAGCCAACTTCGCGCACTCCACGAACCGAAGCGTCCAGCGGCGGGTCCCCATCTTCTCGACAACGAGAAACGGATTCGAGAACAACGATGGCGTTGTCCACCAACATGCCAATCCCAAGGGCAAGGCCCCCTAAGGACATGACATTCATGCTGACCCCTCCAACATACATTGCACCGAAGGTTGCAATAATGGAAACGGGAATGGCTAAACCAATAATGACAGTAATGGTTAGCTGCCTCAAGAAAAGAAAGCAAACCAAAATGGCAAGCAATCCGCCAACTAGTGCGGCACCTTGGACTTCGGATATCGCTCCCTGCACAAACTTCGATTGGTCGGAGAGGATGGTCAGGTCCATGCCTCGGGGTAATTTTTCCACGAGGGATTTAGCTCTCATCCCACTCACCGAAGAGGACAAGTTGCCTCCACCTTGGTTGCCGCCTTCTCTGCCAGCAGATGAAGAAAGTTTCGGCTTTTCGTAGAGTTTCGAACGCACGGAAGCGGCGACTTCTACGATGTTGGAGCCGGCTTCTCGGAAGATGTCAATTTCAACCGCCTCTTTGCCGCCTACCCGCAAGACAACATCGCGGTCTTTGTGGGTGCGCTTGACCTTGGCAATATCGGAAAGAAGAATTGAAGCGTTGCCACGTTGAACGATTGGAAGAGCCCGAATTTCTTCAAGGCTTCGAAACTCATTCAAAGTTCGAACAATATATTCCACCTCCCCTTCTTCGAGTTCGCCGCCAGGGACATTCAAGTTCTCATCTTGAAGGCGTTGCCGAATCGTTTCAGGAGTTAAGTTCATTGCAGCAAGCCGTTGCATGTCCAATAGAACTTGGATTTCATCTTCAAGGCCGCCTCGAACCTTGACTGCGGCCACTCCTTCCAGGCCTTCAAGGGCGCGTTCGATTTCTTGTTCTGCGACATCGCGCAATCGGACAAGGTCTTCCTCGCCGGATAAAGCAAGGCGGATAACGGGGTCTAAACTCGGGTCGTATCGAAGAATGAGGGGGCGAGATACGCCGCTGGGCAAGAAGACACGGTCGAGACGTTCGCGAACATCTTGAACGAGAAAGGCAAGGTTGGAACCCCATTCAAATTCCAAAAGAATTTCGGATAGCTCAGAGCGCGAACTCGAGCGCATTCGCTCAAGGCCACCAACCGTGGCAAGGGAGTCTTCAAGGCGCTCCGTAACACGCTCTTCCAAATCTTCAGGGGCTGCACCCGACCAAGAAGTGCGAACGGTGATGGAAGGGTAATCGACATCGGGAAGGAGGTCGAAGGGTAGTTTTCCCAAGGAAACCACTCCAAAAACCGCCAAGGCCGAGAATACCATGAGGATGCCTACTGGGCGGTAAACGCCCAAGGCCAATAACCCGCCTTTCGCTTTCATCCTTGGGCAATCTCCACCAAGTCGCCGTCCTTCAGTCGGTCGGCGCCAACAAGGACAACCGCATCACCCACTTCGAGCGGGTCGCCATCGGCGAGCGCTTCCAGAAAGTCGGGTTCCTCGAACCCTGGGGAAAGGGTTGTGCGTACAGCCTTGCCGTCTCGTACCACAAAGCAAAACATTTCTCTTCCTTTGAAGAGAATGGCTTTCTTGGGAACCATGAGGGCTTGGGGGTGCTCATCCAGAACAAGATTGAGCTTCACCAGGATACCGATGGGAATGGCTCCATCTTCGGTATTCAAAGAGGCGGTCACTTTAAAGGTTCCACTTTCCATATCCACAACGGGGGAGACACGTTCGATTTTTCCCTTCAAGCGCCTGCCCGGAATAGCTTCGGACTCTGCTTGGAGAAGTTGGCCCTCTTGGAGAAGCGAAAGTTCTCGTTGGGGCCGGTGAAAAATTGCCTTAGGTTGGGAGTCGTCCACAATACGAAAGGCGCGGTTTCCAGGGTTTGCAGTGTCTCCAAGGGAGATCTCCCGAACGGCAACGGTTCCCGCAATAGGGGCGCGCATGACGGTTTGCTCTATGTCGAATTTTGCTCGATCCAATGCGACCTTTGTGGCTGCAAAGGAGGTGCTTGCTGTCACCAAGGCTTGGCGGCTCGTTTCTAACTCCCGCTCCGAAATCAACTGAGTGCCCGTGGCTCCAGCGGACTCACGAAGGGAATTGTTTCGGGCGTGATCTTTTTCGGCCCGGGAATTTTCGTTTTCGGCTTCGGCGAGTCTGACTTCCGCCTCTGCGAGAGCGAGTTGTTCCACTTGGTCCCTCAGGCGAGCCAATACCTGGCCGGCGTGAACCCGGTCACCTTCTTCGACAAGGAGTTCAACTACGGGTTGAGTCCGCTCAGGGAAAACATCAACTTCATCGAGGGAAACCACATCGGCTACCGCCACCAAGCTATTTTGAGCCATGCGCCGCACCAAGTTTCCCGTGCGAACCAAAATTGCTTCATCAACTTTGGAGCCGGGATCCTTGCCCCAAGAGGGCGAAGGAGGTTCAGTTTTTAAATCCTTTTTCGAAGATTCCGTTGTGGATTCAGCCTTTAGGCCGGAGTTCTCAGCGTCGGGAGAGGAGACTTCGGAACCGCAAGCGGCCAAAACAAGGAAGGCGATGAGGCTTAAAGGGGGGGGGAGTGGTTTCATCGTTACAAGATTGTGACAGGACTACGCACAAGTGGGGCTTCCATTGAGCCTTTCTCTAAGAGAAGATAGGGGGCATGGGAGGAGAAATCTGCGACCAGGAACATCGAGGGCATGACCTGATGGGCTATCAGAAGGCGGTGGCAACCGTTTTGAACTTTGCCAAGCGCCTCAAACGTCCCAGCGAATCCGTTGCTTTAGAGCTTGCAGTGGGGCGGGTTTTGGCAGAAGAAGTTCAATTGGATCGCGATGAGCCCCCTGTTCCACGCTCTGCTATGGATGGCTTCGCGGCACGTTCAGAAGATGGGGCTGCCCTTCGGAAAATTCTGGGCACTGTTTTCGCCGGCACCTCCAAAATTCCTCAACTTGGTCCTCAAGAAGCCGTTGCTGTAATGACGGGGGGCACCGTTCCCCCTGGTGCAGATGTTGTGATTCCCATTGAGCACTGTGTTGTGGACGGAGATTCTGTTCGTTTTGAGAACACTCCCGTAGCGGGTCGGCATGTTCGCTTGGCTGGCGAAATGGGTGCCCAAGGTCGAGTGCTGTTGGAGCCCGGAGTCGTTTTAGCCGATGCCGACCTCGCCGCAATTGCAGGCTGTGGTTTTTCGGAAGTGAATGTTTTTCCTCAACCCCAAGCCATCGTCATTTCGACGGGCGATGAAGTGGTGGACTGGAATTCCAGACCGACAAGCCATCAAGTGCGAGATTCCAATCGCCTTGGTTCTGCCCTTCAGTTGAAACGAGCAGGCGCCCACATTCTGCGACATCTTCATGTTCCCGATGAAGAAAAAGCCCTAAGTCACGCCGTTCGTGAAGCTCTTCAAGATGTGGATCTCATCGTGACTATTGGTGGAGTGAGTATGGGCGAAAGAGATTTTATGCCCACTGTTTTTAAGGAACTTGCCGTCGAAGAACTCTTCCATGGCGTTTCCATTCAGCCCGGAAAACCTGTTTGGGTTGGGCGACACAGAGACACTTGGGTGCTAGGTCTGCCCGGAAACCCCATTTCCTCTTTTGTCACCTTGGAGGCTTTTGGCTTGCCTTTGGTGCGAAAACTTGGGGGTGTTCAACGGCCGGATACCGCACGTGCGCCGGAGTCCGGCATTGCGGGTGGACCTGCCCGCTCGAAAAAACGAGAGCGATTCCTGCCTGCTGATTTGTCCTTGGATGTAAATGGACAAACTGTCGTGACCCCTCGGCCTGAACATGGCTCTGGGGATTGGACTTCCCTTGCTGGGGCAACTGCGCTTTTGCACCTTCCACCGAAGACTCAACTGGAAACCGGTCAACCTGCCCAATTCCTGCGATTAAATTCCGCACTGTGAAATACCCTCGCCTTCTGCCTTTGTCATCGGCTTTGTTGCGGGTAACCGCTCTTCCTGGTTGGTGGGCTCCTTGGCTAGGCCCGCTGGCGGTAATTCCTCGGATTGTTTACTGGGAAATTGGTGGAGATCGCCGTGGAGACTTGATGGGCGGTCTTTTGTTCTGGGGGCTGGCCTTCAGCATCCTGGCGACTACCGGGGCTTTTATGCCATTTGGCGCAGCCTGTGTGATGGGTGGACTTTGGGTTTTGGAAGGTGTTTTTTATCGACGACTTCGCCGCTTTCTCAAACCCGAGTTCGCCGCCCCACTTTCCCTTTTTAGCCTTCAATGGTTGGTGGGTGAGTTTTTCTTTGGCGGGGTGCCTTCCTTTACATGGGGGCTTGGTTTTGCGGATTACCCATTTTTTCTTTCTCTGGCCTCTGCAGTGGGGGAAAACGGTATTTCTCTCTTAATTCTCTTGCTTGGGGGTTGGCTTTGGTCCTTTTCGCGAGGTTGGAAGAGTATTGGTTTTTTGACACCGCTTCTTTTTCTGTTTGCTTTTGAAGCTGGGAGACATCAAAAACCGGAACCAGTGGCTTCAGCCTCCTTCGCCGCAATTCAACCCAACATTGAGCTTGGCGCCAAAACGGCAAGCGGAGGCGAGGTCGCCATCCTTAAACAACATGAAAAGATGTTGGAAGAAGCGTTGAAGGAAGCTACTCGCCCTGAACTTCTTTTTTGGTCGGAAACCATGTTTTTGCTCCCTGCAACGTTTTCCGGAAAAGAGGGGGAGATACGGATTCCTCGGCGGGGACTTCCAGGTAGCCCTTTGGTTTACCCGGCGAGCGCTGTTCGTGACCTGCTCAAGCGAGTGGCGGCCCAAGTTGCAGAACCACTTGCCTCGGGGGGGCACTTATTGGTCGGAGCCCACACTTACGAGCCCTTATCCCCCGATACAGAATCTGGTGTAGTCTCCCCCAGGGCTTCGTCCACCTTGGCTTTTGCAAAGGATGGAGGCTTGGTCGGTCATGCTGAGAAAAGTGAGCTGGTTCCCTTTGGAGAGACTTTGCCCTTTGATGGAGCTTTCCCCGCAGCCGAGGGAATTGCCCGGTGGGTTTTTGATTCTTTTGGCCTCTCCCCCGATTTTGTCCGAGGTGAAGAACCTCAGCCCCTTCATCTCATCCGAGAAGATCATTCTGTTATGCGCCTTGGCACCGCCATTTGTTGGGAGAACACATTCGAGCGGATTTTTCGAAAGCAGGCACAAGCAGGGGCTCAGGCCTTTGTCATTTTTTCTAATGAGGCCTGGTATGGGCTGGGGGTAGAGATGGACCAAATGCTTGCGGCCACTCGCTTCCGGGCCGCAGAAACGGGGCGTTCCGTGCTTCGCGCCACGAATACGGGGATTACGATTCTCCTGAGCAGTACTGGGAAAGAAATTGCTTCTTTGCCTCGGGGCCAGGAGGGAGTCCTCTTAGGAGTCCTTCCTTTGGTGGACGAAACATACCGAACTCCTTATTTGATATGGGGTTGGGTCATTGGGCCTGGAGTAGCTCTGCTGGCTCTGCTAGGCGGTTTCTTGGCCTTTTTTAGGGGTCGGCCTGCCAGGAAACAAGAAGGAAACGAGGCACTTTCTTGACCCTTGGGGGGAGGGCATTTATCTTGCCGCACCTGAAGAATGGTGTGATACCGGCCCACCGGGAGCACCTAGACTTCCTAGTGTCCATTTGGGCAACCCCCTCGTAAACCATTACCCCCTTTAGCCGGAACCCAAGAAACATCGGATGAGCACTGTAGGCAAACTTTTCGTAGTCGTGAACTTAGTCCTGGCGGGCCTTTTTGTAGGCGCCTCTGCCAGCCTCATCGGCACGAGCCAAGAATACCGAGCCAAGTTTGAGAGTGAGCAAAGCGCCCACCAAGAATCGGTTCGCGCAAGTAAAGAGGAAATCGATAGCCTCCAAGGTCAAGTGGATGGCTATGAACTCTCAGATGCGGCGAAGGCCTCCGAGCTCAAGTCTCGTGACGCCGATAACCAGGATTTGCGGACGCGCTTGGAAGCATCCGAGCAAAAGGCATCGGATTTCTCCGCCACCGTGGACCAATACAACTCCAAACTGGATGACCTTGTCCAGGCAAACCGCGATGTCAGTGATTCCTTGAGACAAGCGAACAAAGACCTTGCCAACGCCAAAGAAGAGCGAGACGATGCACTAGATGCTAAGGAAGTAGCCGATGCCGCCCAAAGTGCTGCTGAAACGGGTCGGCAAACTGCGCAAGATGCTCTAGCGAACTTGGAGTCGGCTCTTCACCTGGCCACTAGAGAAGCTGAGGATGCCAAGAGCTCTCTGAACAAACTTGCAAACCGCTTTGGCGTGAGCTCTAAGAAAATTGGGGAGCAGCCCGATATCAATGGCGTTGTTACTTCAGTCTCTTACGATGGTGATATGCCCATCGTTGTGATTTCTGTTGGGGACAATGGATCCGTTCGTGCGGGGTATACTTTTGATGTTTGGAACGGTCATCAGTACAAGGGTGAGATTCGCGTCGAGGTTGTGAATGCAACGAATTCTGCATGCACTATTCAAACCAATGGCGATTTCCGTATTAAAGCGAACGATCGGTTCGCCACCTCTCTCTAGGAGTCATCATGGCCGCCCGTCGTCGCAAGAAAGTTACTGCCCAGAAGAAAGAGCGAAAGCCCAAGAAGGCTCGCAAGCCAAAGGCCCCTAAGGCCCCTAAGGCCCCTAAGGCCGTAGAGGCTCCGAAGCCCGGCATGCCAATGGAGAGTGCTGCGGTGATCGTGACCACCCTCATGCTTTTGATGGCCCTGATTTTGGTCCAGTACGAAAAGGGTCTCCATTATGGAGAGGGGATGTTCGACACCAAGTACCAGGAAAGCTCTTCCGCGGAGTAAATTCGAGAGCTTTCCAGGCAAAAGGGCCAGTTCTTCAAGGACTGGCCCTTGTTTTTTTTGGTTGGGACTAGGATTCCGGTATTCCTAATTGCTACACTCGCACCCGGCACTACCCCGGTGCCAACTGACCTCTTACCCCGGAAATCCAATGGATTGGCTACTTGGGAGATTTTCTCTCGCCGAAGACCTCGGCATCGACCTCGGAACCGCGAACACTCTGGTTGCTTCGCGTGAAAGGGGCATCATTCTCGACGAACCCTCGGTGGTTGCGGTTTACAAAGGCACAAATGAAGTCATCCTGGATGGGATGGGGGTAGGTGACGAGGCCTATCAAATGCTGGGCAAGACCCCTGGCAACATTGCCGCCGTTCGCCCGATGAAAGATGGGGTGATTGCTGACTTTGAAATAACGGAAAAAATGCTCCGCTATTTCTTGCGGAAAGCCCACGAAGGTCGGGCTTGGATGCGACCACGGGTTGTGATTGCTGTTCCTTCCGGAATCACTACTGTGGAGCAACGTGCAGTGATTAACTCCGCAGAACGCGCAGGAGCACGCAAGGTTTACTTGGTAGACGAACCCATGGCTGGTGCTTTGGGCGCATCTCTTCCCATTGCTGAAGCAACTGGTTCCATGATTGTGGATATCGGTGGGGGTACTACCGAAGTAGCCATCTTGGCTCTCTCTGGACCTGTTGAAGTGAAGTCGGTCAAAGTCGCAGGTGATGAGATGGATGAAGCAGTCATTACCTATCTTCGCGCAAACCATAATTTGCAGGTGGGTCCTCAAACGGCCGAGCTCATTAAGAAAACGATTGGTTCTGCTTCTCCGATGAGCCAAGAAAAGTCTGTGGAAATTGCTGGTCGAGATACCTTGACTTTGCGTCCACGTAAAGCCGTCATTACTTCCGAAGAAATCCGTGAAGCACTTCGTGAACCTTTGGATTCCATCGCTCGTGCGGTGCTGGATTGCCTTGAGGCAGCGCCGCCAGAAATCGGCTCCGACCTTTTGGAAGCTGGAATCACGATTGTGGGTGGTGGGGGTCTCTTACCAGGCCTTCCCAACTTCTTGACTCAGCAAACCGGTTTGCCCGCCCAGTTAGACGATGATCCCATGACTGCGGTGGTTCGTGGAACGGCGAAGTTCGTTGAGAACTTGGATCTTTATGGCCCAGTTCTGACAGGCGAAATCGAAGTCAGTTAAGTCGGTGTACCACCAGCCTGATGCAGAGCGGGCTCGGCGCGTTCTGAGCTTGATTGGGCTGTTGGGGGTCTTTGCCCTATTAGCATGGTGGCCCCAACCTCGGCTAGACGCCTTTTCCAGGAGCCTCGTCAGTCCCTTGACCCGCACTTTGAATCCCTTAGCGGGGTGGCTCGTCGGGGATAGCCTGCGCGCAGCCCCCAGCCTTTCTTCCCTACCGGCTTCCCTGGACCGATTGGAAGAGGCCATTGGGAAGCCTTCAAACATTTCGGGTTTTCGTTGGTTGTCAGTACCTGTTCTTGAGCGCGGCCCCCATTCTTTAGTTTTAGATTCGGGTTCTCTTTCCGGTTTGGCTTCTGGGCAAATCGCTGTTTTTGGAAAAGTGTGCTTAGGTCGTTTAGGCAAAGTGGAAGAAAACCGAGCTGAGCTCCAACTTTGGACTGCTTCTGGCGAGAGGACGGGTGTTCTTTTACCCTCTCGCCGCGGACCCTTGAAAAGTGTTTGTTATGGGAGGGGAAAGGAAAAGCCAATCGTTCGGTTCGTTGAGTCTCGGGATGAACCCATTGCTGACTTGCCGGTGCTTTGGCGTTCAAAGGCAGAAGATCCACCGAGTTTGATGGAGCCCGGATTGGAGTTGGGGATTTTACGGCGAATGGGTGATTCTCGAAGAGGGGAAGACCATTGGGTTGTGGAGGCCACCCGACCCGCAGGTGCGGAAGGCCGAGTTTTTATTGCTGTCGGCGCTTTGCCTTCCCAAATGCCTCCGACCCCCAAGCCGACTTCATCACCTCTTTATCCAAGCTTAGCGCTGGATGCAGTCTTGGGTCCTCAAGTGGGATCCGTTCGCATTTTCAACTCATCCAATCCTGTCGCAGTGATGGTTTCGGGACGGGTTGTGGGCCCGATACTTTGCCATTCAGGAGGCATTGCTTGGGTCGTTCGGCGATCAGTGGATTCATGGGCTGAGGATTCCATCGCATTTGACCCTATTCGCCATGTATTAAGGCCTGGGGAGGAAGCCGAACCAAAGGATCGCCTCTTTAGCCGAGGGTCTCAAGTCTTTCCGCGGGGTTTATTTTTGGGGAATCGCGGACAGGCTTCTCTTCCTTTAGCGGGGAACTTGCAAGGCATTACGATGCCTTTGCGGGAGGAGCAAGAATGAGGGGGCCTCGCAACCGTGTGATTATTCCCGTTACGATTCTTCTTAGTTTGGCGACGCCAACTTTGCGCAGCCTACCTTGGGGTGCTTATCTTCCGGACCCTTGGCTTCTTCTTCTTTTGGTCACGATTCCCGTCAAGATTGGTTCTTTAGGTCGCGCTACTTTTCTTGTGTTCCTCTTTGGGGCTTTGCGCTCCGCCGTCTCCGTTGTGAGTCCTTTTTCTTCCTGGGCGAGCTTGGGTGGAGCCTTGGCTTTTCGGTGGTGGAGCCACCGGCACTTGTCGGATGACCGCATTCTCCCTCGCTTCTTAGTGGGTGGGGCTTCGACTCTTCCCATGTTCTTCTTAGATTGGAGAGCGAGCGAACTTCTTGGGCTAGGCTTGCCTTTGGAAATTTTTCTCTGGCGCTCCTTTTGGGTTGCGACGCTTTGGGCTCTTCTCCGCACGCCGCCTTCTCTCAACGCGCGTCGGGAGTTAGCGATATGAGACGTGCTCGACTCCTCCGCCTGTCTCTCGTTTTCCTGGGAGTTCTTGCCATTCTGGTTGCTCGACTTTGGCAAATACAAGTCATTCAGCATGAAGATTGGCTTCGTGAAGCCCGAAGCTCCCGAAGCCACATTCGGCAACTTCCTTATTCCCGTGGCCGCATCTTGGATTTGGAGGGGGAAATTTTGGCACGCGACCGTCGCTCTTTTGAACTCGCTTTCGAATACAGGAGCTTCCGACGAAGTCATCCCGCAGGTCAGCTTTTTGAGGCCCTCGGTTTGCTGGGTGGAGCGGAAGGCGGATTGGATTGGGTTTGGGAAAATGCAGAAGAGATAGGGGATTCCCTTTTGGAACTTCATCCTTCGCAGTTGCTTGGATTGAGTCCAGGGATGAGGGGTGACTTTCTTTTCTACCTGCGGCGCTTGTGCCAACTTGAGGGTTTTGAAGTCGGGGAGCAGCTTCGGGAGTGGTCACTGGAAGGGGACTTGATATTTGCGCAAGCCTTCCCCGGAGCGCGCATCGGATTTGAAAAGAACATTCAAGACTCGAAACTCTCCTGGGGGCATTTGGAAGATAGCCTTCCAAATCTCATGCAGAAGTTGGAGCATGAGCGGCGCCGGCTGGAATGGTGGGTTCGACAGCGAGGCCTGCGGGAAGCGGCTGGAAGGAGCTTTGGTTTGACAGCTTGGCAGGTTTATCGCCAACTGACTGGTGGGGAAGAGGAAGCCGCCGAGCTTCTTGAAAAACTCAGCCAACGTTGGGGGTCCCATGAAGAGAGCTTTGATTCTGCTGAGTTAGGCCTTTTGCTGACTCGTGGGCCAGCACTTTCCAAAGAGAATCGGCAAAAGCAGTTCGATGCCATGGGTGCTCTTCTGCGAAAAGTTGAAGAAAAAATCCCGGAGGACTTGCAGGGCGCACGCCGAAAAATTGTTCGTGATGTGCATGGGAATCGCATCGTTCGTCTCCGTCGAGATTTGGACTACGGTCTCGTGGATCTTTTAGCTCGGAATCCTGTTCAATACCCTGGTCTTTTCCCGGTCGAAGAGTCCGTTCGGGCCTTAGATTCTGAGATGGTTCCCCATTTGGTGGGGCGGATGCGTGCGCCATCTCGGGAGGAAGTCTCTCGCTATGAAGAGTTGCGAGCTGACTATCGAAGGTTAGCCCGAACCTTGGGCCGTACCGCAAGCGAAGAGGCCAGTTTTCTTGCTCTGCGCGACCAACTTCGCAGTACGGCTCTTCGGCCAGACGAGCGAACTGGGGCTTCAGGTATTGAGAGCTTGTGTCGGGAAACTTTGAGCGGCGAGCGCGGCTATTTGGAGTATTTGGAAGTTGGAGAAGAAACTTCCGATGACCTTGCTTTTCGTGCGGCGCGTAATGGGAAAGACGTTCAGCTTAGCTTGAATTCTCGGTGGATTTCTGCCGCCGAAGAAGCGATTCGGGTTGGGTACCGCATTGCACGCCATGAACTTCGACAAGCCGGAGGTTCGCAGAAGTCTTTGCTTCTCTTGGAAGAAGAGACGGCCGGGTTTGCGCTGTTGGATTTGAAGAACGGAGGCATCCCTGTTCTTTGTACGTCGCCCTCCTATTCCACGAAAGACTTCCAAACTCGCTATGCCAGCCTTGCGGCTGACCGAAGTGGGGCACCCTTACGGCACCGCGGTCTTGCAGGCGGTGCCAATGGGAACCAAATTCCGTATCCCGGATCGACCTTTAAATTACTTGTGGCTTCAGTAGCTTTGGAACAGGACCCGTCTTGGTGGGATCGTGAACTCATGTGCGAACGAGTCTTTTTTATTCCTGGATCCACCAACGTGCTTCATTGCGAGGGATATCACGGCCCGACAAAAATGAACCGAGCCATTCGCCAATCCTGCAACATTTATTTCTACCGGTTGGGTATGGAGTTGGGCTACGAGACCCTTTGGCGTCAAGCCAACGAACTTGGCTTTGGCCAACCCACAGGTTTGGAATTGACAGGGCGCCACACAAAAAGCGGGAATTGGGAGCTGGCTGGAAGGAGTGCACACCTTGAACTGGGAGCTAACAGCATGTTGCCTCCCTCAAAGGCGCATGGAGTAGTGCCCGCCATGCATTTTGCAATCGGACAGGCTCATGTCACGGCGAGCCCCCTGCAAATGGCACGATTTTTTGGTTGGCTTGCCACTGGGAAGTTGTGGCGCCCACGCTTGCTTGAGAATGTCGCGGGAGAAAAAGTTCTTCCCGAATGGGAAGAGCCCAAGCTTTCGGAATCCAATCGCCATCGACTGCGGACGGCCCTTTCGGAGGTAGTGAATCACACCACTGGTACAGCATGGAATGAGGAATATTCTCTCACGGAGTGGGGCGTTGCGGGAAAGACTGGAACCGCTCAGGTTGGCGTACGAGGAGGCGAAGCCTTACCAAAGCACGCCTGGTTTACGGGGTATTTTCCCGAGGAGAATCCTCGCTGGGCCTTCGCAGTGTTTTGCGAGGGTGCGGATTTGCATGGTGGGGAAATTTCTACTCGAATTTTGCATAGCTTTTTGTCTCAAGTCGGGGAGGAGATTTTGCGGTGAGGCGTAGAACTCTTGCTTGGCATCTTTGGCGGCCCTTTCGTTTTTTGCAAAGTACGGACTGGGTTCTTGCGCTCGTCGTTGTTCTGATTGCGGGCTGTGGCCTGGCGGTGCAGTGGTCCATCGAAGGGATTAGCCGTTTTCCAGAGGGCCATGTGATTCGTTTAGCGGCAGCTGGAATTGCCGCTATCTTTGCCGCAGCTTATGGTGCTCGTCGTTGGCAAGATTCCGCGTGGTTTTTTTACGGAACGAGTTTGGCTTTGCTGATATTGGTTTTGCTTGTGGGCCGTGCGACGAACAACGCAAATCGATGGTTAGACCTTGTCGGAGGATTCAAGCTCCAGCCTTCGGAACTTATGAAGCTCGGCCTTATGCTGGCTTTGGCTCGCTGGTTTTCGGAAAAACGAAAGGCTCCTCAATCTATGGGCGAGCTTTGGGTGCCTGGCCTTATGACTGCTGTTCCTGCTGCTCTTGTTCTCCTTCAACCGGACTTAGGCACGGCCCTTACTTTTGGCCCTGTGTTTTTGGGCATGTCTTGGATAGCGGGTGCACCATGGAGGCTTTTGAAGTGGTTTTTGTTGGTGCCCTTGGCTTTGTTCCCCTTGGCTCTTTTTGCCGTGCATGATTACCAACTCGAGCGCATTGATATTTGGTGGAATCAGGATTCGCTTAGCCAAGAACAAAAGAATGACGCGGGCTACCACTTGTGGCACTCCAAGCTCGCAATTGGAAGTGGAGGCATGCATGGTGCGGGTTGGGGGCAGGGTCCCGAAAACCGGCTCGACCGATTACCAGAGCGGCACAATGATTTTATTTTTCCTGTGATTGCAGAAGAGTGGGGTTTTTGGGGTGCGACGACTTTCTTGGGCCTCTATGCCCTCCTTGCGCTTTCTGCTTTTGCTGCGGCACGGCGTTATCGTGACCCCTTCACGCGTTTTGTTGTTGCGGGAGTTGGCATGCACTTTGCGGTGCATTTGTGTTTAAATGTTGGAGTTACTTTGGGAGTTTTTCCAACAACGGGTCTTCCTCTGCCCATGGTTTCTTTCGGCGGGACCTCCATGTTGGTGGGTGGACTGGCCATTGGATTGGCGCTGGCTGTAGGAGCCAGCAAGGCCCCAGTCTTTTCCAATCGAGCCTTTGAAGATTAAGCGCGGATAGAATTCAGGTCCCCCTTTGGAGAACCACCCTTGAAAGCCATTCAAATGGCCCGGCCAGAACCGGGCGCCGCTGTTTTTGTTGCGGACCTTCCTGATCCCCAGGCAGGAGTGGGAGAAGTGCGTGTGCGAATTGCCAATGCTGCCATCTGCGGAACGGATCGACATATTTTTCATTGGGATTCCAGCGTAGCTTCCATGTTGACTCCGCCAGTGGTAATCGGGCATGAATTTTGTGGCCACATCGACCAAATTGGAAGCGAAGTCTCCGGCTGGGAAGAGGGAGACTATGTTTCCGCTGAAATGCACATTGTTTGTGGAAAGTGCCGAGCCTGCCGGGCTGGAAATCAACATGTTTGTGAGCAAACGAAAATTGCTGGTCTCCACCGAGATGGCGCTTTTGCAGAATTCGTCGTTCTTCCTGCAGCTAATCTTGTGCGACTCGACCCCGAGGTGGTGCCGCCGCACATCGGAGCCTTCTTAGATGCCCTTGGTAATGCCGTGCACACTGTGCAGTCCGCCTCCTCGATTGCCGGTCGGCATGTTTTGCTTTCGGGTTATGGTGCAATTGGAGCTATGGCCTCCGCCGTGGTTGAGTTTGAGGGCGCAGCGAGTTTAAGCATCACGGAAGTTGCCCCCGGTCATCTTGCCCGTGCTAGGGAGTGGGCCTCTCAGCTGACTGGCCCCATTCCCGTTCAAGTCTTCGATCCTCGTGAACTGGATATCGCCAAGAACATCCGCGAAATCACCGGAGGGGGAGTGGATGTTGTTTTGGAGATGAGTGGCGCCCCTCCAGCTATCAATATGGGCCTTGAGCTTCTTTATCCCGGTGGCGAGATGATGATGCTTGGCCTTCCCTCAGGCTCCGACCTTTCTCTAGAAGGCTTTTCTCGCAACGTCATTTTCAAAGGTTTGCACCTTCATGGGGTAGTGGGCCGCCGTATGTTTGCCACATGGACTGAAATGTTGGGGCTTTTGGCGCGAGGGCTTAACATTGAGCATGTCGTGACCCACCGGTTGCCGCTCTCCTCATTCAAGGAGGGTATTGGTCTTTTGGATGCTGCTGAAGCCCACAAGGTCATCTTAGATCCCAACACCTAGACATGAAGAAATACCTCCTCCCACTTTCCGTCCTTCTTGCCCTATCTTTTTCTTGCTCCACTCTTTCTGAAGACCAGGTGCAAGCTCTTTTGCTTCATCACCAAGAAGAGGCCGGAAGATTGGAACAAGAAAAGGCGGACCTGCTCGCTCAAGTTGACGATGCCATCGCTCAAATCGAACGCATCGATGCAGAAATTGCGCAGCTTCAAGAGGAACGGGTTCGTGTTGTAGAGAGCAAAGTCAGCCTGGAAGGGCAGGTCGAAGATATGGCTCAAAGGGTTGCCGACAACCAGGAAAAACTCAACGACCTTCAAGACTGATTACAGGTCGCATGAGCGAAACCGTGCAGGATTCTTTTCGGGAAGGACTTCAATCCGAACTACAAGAGATTCGCGATGCCGGACTTTGGAAGTCCGAGCGCGTGATTACAACTCCGCAGGGAGCTGATGTTCGAGTGAAGACTGGCGAAGAGGTTTTGAATTTTTGTGCAAACAATTATCTTGGCCTTTCTGACGACCCAGCTGTTGTGGATGCAGCTCGAAAGAGTTTGGACACACATGGTTTCGGTATGTCTTCCGTGCGTTTCATTTGTGGCACACAGGACATCCATAAGGAATTGGAGGCCAAGATTTCCGACTTCTTGGGTTTTGAGGAAACGATTCTTTACACATCATGTTTTGACGCAAACGGTGGCTTGTTCGAGACTTTGCTCACTGCTGACGATGCCGTTATTTCGGATGAACTGAATCACGCATCCATCATTGATGGGGTGCGCTTATGCAAGGCCAAACGTTTTCGCTACAAAAACTCCGACATGGAGGATTTGGAACGCTGTTTGCGGGAGGCGGATGACGCCGGTGCGCGGCGCAAGCTTATTTCAACTGATGGCGTTTTTTCCATGGATGGCTTTGTGGCTAAGCTCGATGAGATTTGCGACTTGGCAGATCGTTATGACGCATGGGTGCATGTGGACGATTCGCACTCCACTGGTTTTATGGGTAAGACAGGTCGCGGTACACATGAACATTGCGATGTAATGGGGCGGGTGAACATCATCACTTCCACCTTGGGGAAAGCCCTTGGCGGCGCAAGTGGAGGATATACCTCGGCCTCCAAAGAAGTCGTGGACATGCTCCGAAACCGTTCACGCCCGTATTTGTTCTCAAACTCGGTAGCGCCTCCCATAGTGGCTGCGAGCATCGCGGTCTTTGACCGTTTGAGCGCAACCACTGAACTTCGCGATCGACTTGAGGAAAACACCGCCTTCTTTCGTGAACAGATGACCGATGCGGGGTTCCAGATTCAGCCTGGGGTTCACCCCATCGTGCCCATCATGTTGGGCGATGCACGACTTGCCGCCGAAATGGCGGACGACCTTTTGGCCGAAGGCATTTATGTCATCGGTTTCAGTTTCCCGGTCGTCCCCAAAGGCAAGGCCCGCATCCGTGTACAGATCTCCGCCGCGCACACCCGCAATCACCTCAATCGCGCCATTGCGGCCTTCATCCAAGTCGGCAAAGCACGAGGCGTGCTGGGTTAGGCACCAATGTTTGGTGCAATGCGGTCTTGATTCGAGGAGACTGGACCTTTATCCCAACAACTCTCGCACGCGAGGGTGCAGGATATTGTTTTCCTTGTGGATATGGTTGTGGATGTCGGACTCACACTCTTCGAGACTCTTAATCAGGGCGGTGAGAGTCGTACAGGCATTTTCAGGAACGGTGTAATCACTCGTTAGCTCGCGCATTCGGCGCAGAGCCTGCCCTGCATTTTCGTGTTCAGCCTCCATGACTTGCATGGGGGCTTCCGGGGTCATGCACCCTAGCCCGTTGGGGTCGGTGGCTTCACCTGCGGCGAGGCGACGAATCATAGGGAAGAGGATTTCTTCTTCCTTTTGAAGGTGATTGTGCAACTCATTAAATAGAAGGCCAACAGTTTGGTGCAGCTCTACATACTCGGGGTGGTTTTCTCCGTGGGCATTCAGCACTTTTTTCATCATGTCCCAAATGGCGGGCATGGCTTCTTTTAAATAGCTGTGGTGTAGGCTTTCAATGTGGTCGCAAAGCTCACCCAGCGGAGCAGAGGTGAGAGAGAGAGCGTCTTCGTTTCGCTCCAAGGCAGCAATTTCTTTTTGAACCGTTTCCAAATCGGCGCCAGCGCGTTCGCAAGCTTCGGTTAGGGGTCGATTTCCCCCGCAGCAGTAGTCCATTTTGTGGCGAGAAAAAACGCCGGTAGCAAGAGGAATGTGAGCGGCGATGTCGCCAACGGTCGTTTCAGGGGTGATGGTAAGGAGAGTATTCATGTTGAAGGGTCCAAAGGGAGGATGGACAGGAATCGGTGGAAAATTCTACTCCGCTAATCAGTTTTTGCGAACAG
>CESR01099062.1_pt1 | contig 27936 bp, 15 predicted proteins | sample 356351 | NCBI WGS metagenome assembly CESR01 (sample SAMEA2622149, study PRJEB7988) | marine metagenome | isolation source: saline water (ENVO:00002010), including | reverse complement strand
TCATCCATAAGCCACGAGCCCAGGATATCGCAGTGGTCGGGATCGCCACGCCACACGACGCCTTCCAGATCGTTGTATTGCGCCAGCGTCCGCGGCTGAAATCCGTCGTTGCTCAACCGGCCACCGTCCACCAATCCGATTACTTTCCGGGCATTGGCGACAGTGTGGCAGGCGAGGACGTAAACATCCCGTCCGAGTTCTTCGCGAGCAACAATGTCCCACTTGCGCAGTGACTGCTGCGGCGTGGTGGGATGATTCTCAAAAAAAACGGCGCACTCCTTGCTTTGATATGCCCTTAACAGGTCACCGGTTCCGTCGATCTTCACATAATCCCAATCCTGTTCCGCCAGCCCGTGATAAAGGTCGCGGATCATCCGGTCCACCGCTTCCTCGTTGAGGGTGTTCAACATGCAGAATCCGCGATGGCGATGCGGTTTGCCGTCAGGGCCCGGGACAAACCAGTCAGGATGTTTCTCGATAATGTCCTTCACCCCGGGATCGTTGGGGCGATGGATGCGATGGACCCAGATGCCGGGTTTCATCCCGGCATCACGGATGGCCTTGACGGCGTATTGCCAGCCCTCCGGGTATTTCTTCTCGTTCCAATTCAACCAGTTCTGCGGACTGCTGCCGTTGCCTAGCTGATAGCAGTTGTCGAACTGCATGTAGTGGTAGCCGAAATCGGGCAGTTTCTTTTCGACAAACACCGCCAGCATCGCATCGAGCGTCTGCTGGGTGAAGTTTCCCCGGTATGACCACCAGGTGCAGTAACCGGTGACGGAACCCTGCCATACTTTGTATGTCCAGGGCTGGTAATACTCGTATCCTTTGTGCTTCTGATACAAACGCGGCCGAAAGGCGAGTTCCAGAGTTGACTCGCGACTCTCCCAGGAAAACGCAACACGTTTGTCTTCCGCGCGCTTCGGCACAATGCGCGTCCTGCCATCGCCCGGACCGATCAACGCCCAATCCCAGCGTCGGTCATAAACCGCGTTGTTGCGAAGGTTGCGACTCAATCCCACGCTGTTGCGAACGATGGGAAAGCGTTTCTGCGTTTCGGAAAGCGTTTCCGCCGCAAACGCCTCTTCACTGCCGTTGACCATGCCGCGCAATACCAGTTGCACCCCCTCCTTCGGTTTCGTCAGCACGAACTTCAGGCGCTGCTCGACCTTTTCCTCCTCCGTCACTGAAGTTTCCATCTTGATGACAGCACCCTGCACCCTGTCCCCATCAGGCGTTTGTGCCTCTATCGTGACGCCGAGAATCTGCCTGCCGTGATAGTCGAGTTTCAACGTCGCGCTGCGTTCATCCCATTGGACCTTGGCCGGCGCATTGGGCGGGGCCGCGACTTTCTCATCCGCGGCCCCCTTCGCGCCTAACAGCAGAGGGAGACAAAGAAAGAACGTCGTTTTTGCAGATGCGTGCATGGAATCCTGGAGTTTGATTGATCGAGTTATCCAAACTGGTCCGGTGCTTTCGTTCGTCTGGACGGATTGGTCTATTACTCGACGTCGTAGAGCTTTCTATCCTAAAACGCATGGTGGGCGTAGTCCGGTCAAAGGTCCGGCATTGACCTTGCGCCTTGTCTCCAACTGAAAGGAATTCCGTCGCGTCGCCACTGATTTCTGTAACGCCTTAACCAGGAAGAAAAGATGGGGCCCGTGGTCGGGATTGAACCAGATGATCGGTGCCGCCCTTCTGTGTTCCTGGGCAGTTCATCGCGGCAAAACCGGTTCCGGAGGAAATGAATACCCAAGTCGGCTTACCTGACCGCACACGTCCCTGCGGGCCTGCCTTTGGCGCACCCCATTGCTCACGGGCGGGACTTTTCCGCGTCCGCTGAAGCGTCTGGTTGAGCCTCATCCCCGTGGTCGTCGAGGTGCTTCTCGAGAAAAGCAACCAGGCTCGGCAAATGAATCTCGTGCCCACCCTCATGGGCAACAAGTGCCACGTTCTCAGGTTTTTCAAAATCCCGATAAATCGGCTCGATTTCCCTTAGGGCATGACGGGCGATCGGAACGGGAAATTGAGAAGGAGGTTCTTTCAACCCGTTCTGACAAAGCAGTGCTCTGGGCGCGATCAGTGAATAGATGTCGGAGAAGTCTACCAGTTCTCTCAGCCCCGGAAACTTCCAGCACATGCAATGGTTTTTCTCCAGCTGATCCATCCTCGTCAGAAATCCTGAGCTAACGGCAGCCTTCATGCGTTCATCAAGTGCGGCGAGCCACATGACCATCTCTCCGCCAAGTGAGTTTCCGAGACACCCGATTCGCCGCTGATCCACTTCTTCGAGTGATCCCAGGTAATCCACGCAACGCATGAGATCCCACAGGCGCTCACCCATCAGCGTCCGCCCTTCTTCATGGACTTTGTGCTGGCTGACGCGGGTCGAAATGGTGACGTAGCCTTGTTCGGCGAGGACATGGGCGCATCGGTGGTAGCTCTCTTTCACATAGCAGGTATGACGATTGCCGCCATGTCCGGCAACCGCGACTATTGCAGGAAATGGACCTCGAGCATTCTTCGGCAAGGTGAGCACAACCTTGATGCGTCTGTTTGGGGTGCTGTTGATCTCCATCTCATGAAAGACATATTTGCCCCTGTCTTCCGAGGATTGGGTCTTCGGGTTCAGTGGATTTCCGGCATTGGGTGAAAGCAGGTCCTCCATCTTGAGAAGTTGAACGAGTTTCCTCCGCACCTCCTTCTGCCACCGCAGGGCCCGGGGCCTTTCTCCGGACGAATACCTCAAGGTCCTGAGGTCGTCTTCGTTCGCAGTTGCAGCATGGGGTGGAAACCAGCAGGCACACGCTGTGCAGACAGCAACCAGACCGGCAGTCATGCGATTGGCAAACATATCCTCTTTCACCTTCCTTCCTGTGGTGGCTTGCCGCCCCCTGGAGCGTCTTGCTGTCACTATTTACCAGATGCTCTGCCCTGTTTGACCCCTTGCGGGTTCTCTCTCAACGGGCAGTGTCATCCTCATGCCGTGAAGCTGATACACCGCTACTCGATCAGTCCCTGTCCAGGATCCGGATAGGGGTTGACTCCCTGCGGATTGGTGAAGTCGAAGTCTTTAGAAAAGACCCGGCTCTTCAACTCCAGTTCCGCCTCTTCGAGGTATTTCATCATGGGGTGATAATCGGGGCCATTGTTTTTCAGATACCCAAATATCCCTTTGCTCGAATAGTAGTTATCTCTTGGGGTTGGACCACCGAGCCATTGTTTGGTTTTGATTTTATTCTTCTCCAGGATGGCAGTCATTTTCAACCATTCGTCCCTGGTGGTCGTTTTCACATTGAAAATCAGCGCATCCCGCATCGGCGCCATAATGGCAAAGACTTTGGCATAAGCCCTCTTGTTGTGGCTTTTTACGGTTACCGTTGTCTTGGTCAGCTTATATCCTTCCTGGAACGGTCGTCCTTGAGGAAGGACCTCGTTGCCGTTCTTATCAACCACCAGGTTATAGCCTTCTTTGACCAACGCCGGGTCCAAGGCATGCGGAATGGTGAATTGGCGCGGCGACTTGTTTCCGCCGGGTTTTTCTTTCCCAGGTTGACCGGAACGCTTCTGAGACCGCATGTTTTTTCTCGATTTTTCAAGAAACTCCCGGATTTTCTGATGGGTTGCCCCCGCTTTGCGCATCTTTTCGACTTCTTGCCGTGCCGACTCCGGCATTCCACGCCCCCGACGTTGTGGTTGCTGCCCCCACAGTTGCGATGAAAGAACGCATAGGGCAACCAGACCAACCTGCACATATTTTCGAATCATCATCATTCCTGCTCTCTGGTTGAATTGCTTGGGTGAAAATGCCCCTCCTTGGGACTCCGGAGACAAATTAATCATATCTTGTCGCTAGCGCTACCCCTAAGGCGCGCCTTTTGGCGTCGCAGCCCCGGAACGACCAGACCGAACATTATTGAATGTTGGCGCAGCAAGTCGACTCGGACCACCAGGAGCCAACGAATATCCATCATTATCAAACCGTTCTGGATCTTATCCGCGCCCTTTCTTCGACATTTTGGAGCACCACTGCAAGTCATCGCACTCCAGAATCTAATCCGCAACCATGTCAATCGGAACGGCGACCATGTTGTCCACCCATGCGTCAACCCCGTGGGCGCGCACCCCGATTTTTCCGGAAAGGATTGGCGCGTTGTCATCCGTGTAATCGATCCGCAGACCTTTCTCCGGATCTGATGATGGATGCATTCGGTTAAACCACACCCGGATCCGGCTCCCCTTGACCGCCACTCGAACATGGTTCCATACGCCGGGAATCACTTTGCAATCGAGTTGGCTCAGGTCGTATTCGGCCAGCGGTTGCCAGTTGTTTCTCATTTTTCCGAGATAGAGCTTCTTCGTATCAAAACCAACGTAGTAACCATGCATCCGATCAGAAGGATGGCCTGGCTTGTTGGCGCGAAAAACCAGACCGGCATTACCGCTGTCACCCTTGAGCATGACGACCGCCTCAAGAACGTAATCGTTCATTCGAGGCGCCCCGGCGATCAACTTTGCACCGGACGCAACGTTCAACACACCACTGGTTCCGTGCCTGCCGTTGCCAAACGCCAGCCATCCATCCTTTCGCGCGTAGGTGTCCTGGAAGTTGTCGAAGAAGATCGCATTGGATTTACCCGTCGCGTATTTCAGACACGCTTCCGATTCGGCGAAGGAGACAGGGGTCGCATCGGGCCACATCAATCCGCACCAGGGAAAAGTCGGTTCCGGCGTGCCGTGTTTTGTTTCCCAGTACCATCTGCAGTTGGAATTGCCCACCATCAACTCCCAGCACAGATAGACGCCCGGCGTGCTTTTTTTCGCGGCACGTCGGCCCTCAAGCCAGTGAATGATTTCGCAAGGCTCACCATTGCTCGGCCGCGGTGCAAACCATCTCGCGCCGGCTTCCGTAAACACGGCCCCCTTCCGGGGGTTCCTGTCGGCCTGACCATCCCAACCGCCCGCGCCCCAGAAGTAGGCGTGAGCGTCAACGATGTCCGTGGCGTCATGGTCGTCCCAGCAGGAGATCACTGGCTGAATCGGTTTGACTTCCTTCGCCCAACGGTAACCCGCGCTGCGAATCGACTCGCTGAAACTGCCTTTCCTGATCCCTGGCTCGTTAAAGATCTCCCACCACAACACGCGCTTGTCGGTTCTGAATGTGCTGACTACTTCCTGGATGTAGGGCTTGAACTTTTCAATGTTCTGCGGATCCCTGTCCCGGTCCTGCGGACAGGCGGCCCAGCGCCCGTTATGGTAGCCCTTGATCGGTGCGATTGGCTTGTCGAGGTGGATGTCCGCGTGTCTGTGGCAATCGTCGAAGAAACAGAAACCGGGCCTGATGTTGTGTTTTTCGCAGATCTTCAGGAACTTTTCGATATTCGCCAGGAAAGCGTTCTTTTCCTGGTCAAAGTTGATGTTGTGGAGATAGACCCTCAGCGTCCTGATTCCAAAGTATCGGCTGGCCGCCGCCATTTCCTGTTCGATCACCTCGGCGCGAAAGTCATGCCAGAGTTGGACCTGATTGGCTGCGTAGGCCGGCGTGTAGTTGGAGCCGACCAGTCCGTCCGTCGGCGGGTTGGGGTTGGCTTCGTAGACCTGAGCGCACGCAACCTGTCCGCAAATGATCGAGGCCAATGCGATCACCACGATAAGCGCGTTGGTTCTCTTCGCGGAAAACCGGCCAGTTGCTGCCTGGTGCCACCCGCTGGTTCGTCGTTTCATTTCAAGCTGGAGCAATCTGTTTCTTGGCTTTCTTATTAGCCTTGCCGCCCCCCTGCCCTCTTTACGGGAGACGCGGACAATACCCTTGAATTATGGCTGTCTCTTTCATCATGAGATTCACTTTGGCGTCATGGCTTGCCTGATTTTACTGTCCGGCAACCGAAAATACCGCCCGCCATCGCACCCGGGTGAGCCTGGAACCTGACCGTTGCTTTCTGCTTACCCCTGGTCAACTCAGCGGGGACCTCGTAGGTTATGTCCATGAACTGGCCCGGCTTGGGCGCTTCGAGTTTCTGCGTGGCGATCTTGCGATCGTCGATGAGGATGTCGAACACGCGGTTGTTCGAGTCACCGCCCCAGTAGGTGACGGTCAGCCAGATCGGCTGATCAGGCAGAACCTTCATATCGTAGGAGAACCATCCGCCCCCTCTCGCATCCCGCCAATTGCGCCCGAAAGCCGCACCCGAGTAGGTCGTCTTCCCCTGTTGGTTGTGTGCCCCTTCCAGTTTTGTGCCAGGCGTGACCAGATCGACGGTCGCTGCCTTGAGCTCTGCCAGTCGGCGGGCCTCGCCTTCACGGGTGGCTTTCTCTTCGTCCCACTCGGTCCGGGTCAGGAGTTTCCAGTAAACGGTGTAGCGCTGATGGTGGACTTGGTGAAGCGGGATGAGGGAGACGTCGACGGGCTTGCCCACGCCATGAGTCCGGAATTTCAGGTCTCCGTCCTCGCTGCGCCTGACCCATTCGCCCGGATCGGCCGATTCGGTGACCAGCACCGGCACAGTCGGGACGGGGTTGCCGGAGTACTGTTTGTTGTGACCGCAGAGGAGGTTGTCGGGCATCCCCTGGCGTCCCAATTCGCCGGCCAAAACCAGCGGACCGAACATGACGACGCCGAGGTGCTGGTCGTCGCGGGCGCGATGGAGATGCAGGTTCATGGGCAGGCGCACCTTGATCGTGTCCCCGTCTTTCCAGGTGCGCGAAAGGGCGAGATAGCTCTGCGGCTTCGCCGTGACTTGCTCCCGGTTACCGTTGATCCAGATCTCCGCACCGTCCCGGGCCCAGTAGGGCACGCGGATCCTGATGGTGAGTTCCCGCGGCTGCCTGACCGACAATCTGATTGTCGTCGTGTCCTGGCGGGGAAATCCCGTCTCCTGCCGGACGGTCAGGCCCTTTTCCTTCCAGTCGAGCTGCGAGGGAATGAAAAGGTTCACCCAAAGGGTATCGTCCTTGTGGAAATAGATGGTGTCACCGTATTTCGCGTGGTTCTCCATGCCGGTACCCACGCAGCACCACATCGAGTCGAAAGGCGTGCTGTAGGTTTTGAAGTGGCCGGGTTTGAGCGAGTAGAAATAAGTGTAGCCACCGCTTTTCGGATCCTGTGATCCCAGGATGTGGTTGTAGAGAGCCCGTTCGTAGTAATCCATGTAGCTCGCGTCCGGTTTCCATCCGAAAAGATGCCGGGTCAGCTTAAGCATGTTGTAGACGACGCACGTTTCCGTGCTGTCCCAGTTCAAGTGTTTCGCCTCTTCCCCGGCTGCACGAAAATGTTCATGGAAATCCACTCCGCCGGGCGCGAAGGAACGCGCATTCACCGCCCGATCCCAGAAGAAGCGGGCGATAGTCGCGTAACGCTCTTCCCCGGTGAGTTCATACAGGCGCGCGGCGCCGATGATTTTCGGCAGTTGAGTGTTGACGTGTTTTCCTGTGAGCACGTCCTGCTCGTTCGCCAGCGGATCGAAAATCACCTTGTGGCCGAAGCGCCGGGCCAGGGCCAGGTAGTCCTTGCTGCCCGTGATGGCGTGGAGATTTGCCAGAGCTTCGTTCATGCCCCCATATTCGCAGGTGAGCATGTGCTGAAACTGCCCGTCGTCGAGTTTGTCCGTCCCTCGCTTGGCCCATGCGGCGTATTTCTGCGCCACCTCCAGCGCCTGCCGGTTGCCGGCATGCAGGTAGGCATCAATCAGGCCGGCGTAGCTCTTGTGCAGCACGTACCACGGCACGTAACCGGTGCACAAACCCCATTTGCCAACCTTGATCCGGCCCGCGAAAAGTTCGTTCCATACTTCTGTCCGCACCGGCCCGGAATAGCCGTTGCCGTGTTTCTGCTGGACGGCGGCAAGCTCACTCACCATGTAGTCCACGCGCCGTTTCATCTCCGCATCGCCCGTGCTGGCGTAGGTCAATGCGCAGGCGCTGATGTAGTGGCCTGAAACCTGCCCCACGCAATCCCTTCCGGCCCATCCGCCGTAGCGTTCTCCTTTGGTGGGAAGACCGGCGCGCTCGTGAAATGGCCACAGGTGCCGATCCGGCTCAACCTTCTCCAGGTAGGCCTTGTTGAGCTCCATTGCTTTCTTGAAGGGGCCCTCAAGCAAGCGCACCCGATCCAGCGGAAACGATCGGGCTCCGGTCGGATCTTCGGCTTGCCCCGGGCAGATCCCGATCAGGCCCAACAGAACCGCAAACATGATTCTCCAATTGCATTTCATGATAGTTTTCCTTCTGACGATTGCGCCGCGCAGGTCTCGGCACCACCACTTCTAGCCAGCACCATGCCGACCTTCAACCCGGTGAGTTGGCAGCAGTTTCCAACCCGCCCCTCGCTGACCCGGCCGTTGAAGGTCAGCAAGAGAACCGCCAACAACCCCAGGGTCAGCCGATATCTTTTCCAGTTTCGTGACATGACCGACTGATCGGGATTTGCTTTTTCACACAATACTCACATGGCCATCAATTCGCCGTTAACCACGATTGAATCTGCACGGATACGGAGCTCTCAGATAAAAAGTTTCAACTCTCGCCTCATCAACTGCAGGGAATCCTGTGATCAGAGGGGAGGATATATGCAGCCGTTTCACACCGCAGGTTCACGGCGGGGAGATCGGCGTGGAATATTCCATTCTGCGTGAACGCCAACAGCGGGAAAGGCGCAAACCAGAATGTTCCGCCAGTCGTTGCTCATCCCTCACCGAGTGTAATGACGAAGAAATTGACATAAGCAAAACCAGATCGAGTCCGATCGAAAAAGTGTTTCAGATTAAAGAAATGTGTTGAGACCCTTCATGGTAACTGTCGGTCCGTACGTTTCATGCGATCGACGAACATGAAACAGGACGCGCGTTACGCGGGTTTTGCATATGGGTAACATGACAAATGCCTCTGGACTTGCTTCCCGCACCTTCAGGTCCAAGCCGGATTTCGATGAATGCATGGCCCGCGTCTACGCCTGGTACGAACAGAAATTCATCGACCGGCCCCCGGTACGATTTCATCACCACAATATCGAGTATGAGCGCACCTCACAGGGCAAGGCCCGGTGGGCCCGCTACGAAGACCGCTGGCTGGACGTGGACCACCAGATGGACCTCTGGGAGCAAACCCTGGCCCAGACGAAGTTTCTCGGGGAAACCTTTCCCGTGTTCTGGCCCAACCTGAGCGCGGTGGTCTACAACCTGTTTCTTGGTCAACAGGCCGTCTTTGACGATGCCACCGCCTGGACGCACCCCTGCATCGACAACCTCGATGACCTGCCAGCGCTGAAGGTGCAGCGCGACAATGTCTATTTCAAAGCCGTCGGGGCGTTAACCGAGAGCGCCCTGGAACGGGCGGAGGATCGCTTCATGGTCGGTTTCTCAGACCTCTACGCGGGAATGGACTGTGCCATGGGCCTGCGCGGCACCCAGCAACTGTGTGTCGACCTCTACGAGAACCCGACCGGCGTGCATGCGCTCATCGGCCGGGCTTTTGCCGAATATGCAGACGTGTACAACAGTTATGACCGAACCCTGAAACAACACGGCCAGCTTTCCGTGACCTGGATCAACCTGCCCGTGTTCGAGCGGTTCAATGTGCTGGCCTGCGATTTCGCGGTATACGTTTCCCGGGATCATTTCGACGAATTCTGCATGCCGGTGCTGGGCCGGGAAGCGGCGCTCTTCACCCACAACGTGTTTCACGTGGACGGGCCGGGCGTGGCCAAGAATATTGATTCGATCCTCACTCTGGAAAACATGCCGGCTATCCAGTGGGCCCAGGGCTACGGCAAGGACAAACCCATCCGGCAATGGATCCCCCTGATCCGAAAAATCCAGGAAGCGGGGAAGAGCGTGGTCGTCGACCTCGAATTGAGCGAACTGGATGATTTCATGCGACATGTGGATCCCGCGGGCATCATGCTGTGGATTCCGGCGGCGCCTGAAGACCAACCGGAAGCGTTGAGAAAGGTGCAGGCATGGTAACGATGCTAATAAGAAAATCGTTCCCGGACGCCCACACCCTGGACCAGGTTGATTACGATCTTCGCCGGGGTGAGATCCACGCGCTGGTCGGGAAAAACGGGGCGGGAGCGAGCACCCTGAGGCAGACACTCGCCAGAGCCTGGTCGGCGGCACTTCGCCACGCCAATCGCCCGGTCAAACAGGTTCCAAAGAGTTTGGCCTGTATAGGTGAGCAGCTATCTCCCGGAAATATTGTGATATGATGACAACGAGAAAACTGCAGGCCCTTGCCTCCGTCGGCGCACTTCTGGGAATGCTCGTCACAGCGGTCGCCCAGAATCAACCGCCGCAGTTGCGCAAGATCGTTCTTGATGAAAGCCCGCATGACCCGTTTGAGCTCGCGGTTGCAAAGGATGGGCGGATTTTCTATGTGGAACGGCGGGGACAGCTCAAGCAATGCCTGCCCGAGAGCAGGACCTCCAGGCTTATTGCCTCGCTCAAGGTATACAGCGAACTTGACGACGGTCTGCTCGGGATCGCCCTGGATCCAGGATTCTTGGACAACAACTGGATCTACCTCTGTTATTCGACGCCGACAGCGAGCGAGAACTGGGTCTCCCGTTTCACCCTGGAAGGAGACACCCTCGATCTCGGCAGTGAAAAGGTCCTGCTCAAGATCAAGGTGCAGCGCGACACGCCACCCTGTCACACCGGCGGATCCCTGGCCTTTGATCTACATGGCAACCTGTTGATTTCCACCGGCGACAACATCAATCCCTTCAAGTCCGACGGCTATTGTCCAACCGACGAGCGACCTGGACGAGCGGCCTGGGATGCGCAGGGCAGTTCAGCAAACACGAACGACCTGCGCGGCAAGGTTCTGAGAATCACGCCGCAGCCGGACGGGGGGGTGACGATCCCCCGGGGCAACCTTTTCAAACCGGGACTGGCCAGGACGCGACCGGAGATTTTTGCCATGGGCTGCAGGAACCCGTTCCGGATTTCCGCTGACCCGAAGACAGGAACGGTTTACTGGGGTGAAATAGGTCCCGATTCCCGCAGCGCGAATCCCTCGCGCGGCCCTGCCGGTTTCGACGAAGTGAATCAGGCAAAGCAGGCCGGAAACCACGGCTGGCCGCATTTTGTCGCCGACAACAGACCCTATCGTCACTATGACTTTGCGACCAAGGTCTCAGGGAATCTGTGGCAGGCGGCCGATCCGAAAAACGAGTCGGTAAATAACACCGGTTTAACGGCCCTGCCCCCGGCGCAGGCGCCCTTGATCTGGTATCCCTATTCTGCATCGACGACCTTCCCGGAGCTGGGCAGCGGGGGCCGCTCCGCGATGGCCGGCCCCGTCTACTATTTTGACTCTGCCTCGCCGTCGCAGCGCAAACTGCCGGCGGAATTTGATCGTTGTCTCTTCATTTATGACTGGATGCGCGGGCAGATCCTGGCGGCAAAACTCGGCGAGAAGGAAGAACTGGTATCCCTCAAACGCATCCTGCCCAAGACCTCCTTCAAGAGGCCGATGGACATGGAGCTTGGCGCTGATGGCGCCCTTTACCTGATTGAGTGGGGCTCCGCCTATGGCGGCAACAACAAGGACGCCCAGATCGTTCGCATCGAGGCCACGCTGGCGCCATCGTTGCCCGCCGCCGCAACTGCCGCGCCCAGGACCCTGTCGATGGCGGACTATCTTCCCGCGCTGGCCGGGGGTAATGCGGAAGCCGGCAAGCGCCTCTTCGAAAACGGCGCCAAGACGGGATGCGTCAACTGCCACCCGATTGCGGGTAAAGGTGGTGTCATCGGACCAGCCTTGGACGATTGCGGCAGTCGCATGACAAAAGAAAAGATTCTGGAGTCACTGCTTTTCCCGGGCAAGGAGGTCACATCAGGTTATGGCAGCCTGATCCTGAAATTGAAAGACGGCAGCAACCGCGCGGGAATGCTGAAATCGGAAGGAACCCTTGAGTTGCAGCTGGAGTCTCCGGAAACGGGTCTCCTGAGCGTCAAGACAGCCGATATCGCTGAGCGCAGTGAGCTCGTGTCCGGGATGCCGCAGATCGCGGCTTCGCTTTCAACCACAGAGGTGGCTCACCTGGTGACCTATCTGAGTTCCTTGAAATCCGCAGACAGTTGGACCTTCGTCAGCATGCCCGACTTCCTCAACGTCGACACAACCTATCCGCAGCCAGGCTGGGAAGACGCGCTGGATTACGTGCTCAAGGCGGTCAAGGCGGAGAACCCGGACTTTCTCCTGGTCGCCGGGGATCTTGTGATGGGGCGATGGTGGGACGAAGAAACGATCAGGAAGCACGCAGCGATTTACTACCCTGACTGGATCAAGCGAATGAAAGCCCACGATCTCAAGTTCTACACCGCCATCGGCGATCACGAACTGGGAGACAATCCCTGGCCGCCTGCCCGAGCGAAGCTTGTCCCTCTCTTCAAGAAGGCCTTCCGCGACTACATGAAAATGCCGTTGAACGGCCCCGAGCACATGAAGGGGACGGCGTTTCACTTTCTACATAAGAACTCCCTCTTTATTGCGGTGGACGTTTTTGAAAAAGGCAAGGGTCAGCAAGGCGACATCGTGGCACAGGTCACGGGAAAGCAACTGGCGTGGCTGGAGACGACCCTCGGGGACCATCCGGAGGTCGATCACGTTGTGGTGATGGGGCACACGCCCATCCTCGGCCCGGTGCGCAAACGTTCATCCAGTGGATTGATGCTTGAGAAAGGCAGGCAGTCACCTCTCTGGCAGACCATGGCCAGGCACAAGGTCGATCTTTACCTCTGCGGTGAGGTGCACGCCATTACCGCTACCGAAAGAGACAGCGTCCAGCAGGTCGCCCACGGCGGACTCTTCGGCTACAATCCCCGGATCAATTATTTGGTCGCAAAGGTAACAAAGGATCGCATCGAGCTCGAACTGAAGGAACTCGATATTATCTGTAAAGGCGAGAAACTCTGGCAGGTTGGCAGGAACCGTCCGCACGAATCGGTCACAATTGCCGAAAACATCAAAAAGCGCGGCTTTGTCGAAGTCGGGCAGATGACAATTCTCAGAACGGGAACCACACGGACCGGCAAGGACAAGACCGGTTACTTCGACGAGTCGAGCAATCCCTGACCTCAATCGAAACCGACAGGAAATCACCCTCACTCAAAAAGTTGAAACCGACCAGTGATCCAAGTGAAGATTAACAGCCCCTATCCAATCGCCACCACTGCATCACTCGAACTGTGAGGCGCCAGGGCATACCGCCTGACTCAAATCTGACCTCAAGGATGCCGGTCGGTGAGGAGAAATGCGATTGGGAAGGAGTGTGGCTGCCCGTTTAACAACAAATCAAGGATGTTCGTGCCTGTTTCCACAGGTCGCAGCGCTTTGACATCAGCAAAAGGAGATCGATTAATGGACAATCTGAACAAACGCGAATTTCTGAAGATGACATCCTTGCTCGGAGCGGGAGCAGGAGCAACCGTTCCAACCATCGCGACCGCTGCCGGGGAGACGGCCACCCCGGCCGCCGTCCCGCCGCTGGCGGATCTGCTGGACGCGAATTTCGAATCCAGCACCGGCCGGCATTTCGGATCCCAGATCATTCATCACGGCGAGCAGGCTGGCTTCCAGGTCACCCCGATCAGCCAGGACAAGGCCGCCCCGGGCTACCAGCGACCGGGCAATCTCAGCAACCCGACCGTTGCAGCGCTGTTGCGCAAGGTGATGGAAATGGATGGCGCCGAAGCGATTGCTGGAGGGCCCTGCGGCATGGGCATCATTTCGCAGACCTACATGGCGTTGCTCAAACCGGGCGATCGCGTGGTGGCTCACCGCTGCAACTACGACTGGGTGATGTCCCTGTTCCGCGATTACCTGCCGGGGTGGGGCATCGAGGTCGAGTTCGTGGATCTGACCGACCCCGGAAACCTGGCAAAATCCCTGAAGATCAGACCCGCCAAATTCGTCCATTGGGAACCCTACGTGAATCCGACCATGGAAGTGCTGGACACCCCTGCCCTGATCAAGATCGCCAAGCAGGCCGGCGCCACTGTGATCCTGGACAACACCTGGCTGACCCCTTACCTGTTGCAACCGTTCCGCCTCGGCGCCGACCTGGTGATTCACAGCGTGACCAAGTACATGGGTGGCCACGGCAACGCCATGGGGGGAGTGGTTTCCGGCAAGAAGGACCTCGTGGGAAGGATCGAAAAGGCGCAAAACTGGTTTGGTGGATTGCTCAGACCCATGGACGCCTTCCTCGTCACGCAGGGCGTGAAAACCCTTCCCTTGCGGATGCGACAGCACTGTCGTTCCGCCCAGATGGTTGCCGAGTTTCTCCAGTCTCATCCGGCGGTGGCCCGGGTGCGCTATGGCGGCTTGCCGGTGTGGAACCGACAGGCGGAATCGGAGTCCCTGAAGGGCTTCGGCGGCATGCTGGGCATCGAATGGAAGAAGGACGCCGTCCACCGGGACCTGGGCAGACACGTCAAGCTGATCATCAATCAAACCAGCCTGGGCGATCCGGTCACACGGGTCCTGCAGCGCAAGGAGGAAAAGGACCGCGGCATTCCAGCGCGTTACACGCGGGTCTCGATCGGCCTGGAAGAGCCGGAGGACCTGATTGCCGACTTCAAGCAGGCCATCGCGAAATGTCCTTAGAACAACTGGAGACCATGGACACCGAAACAAGGCAATCAGAGCTTGTTCGCCGCGATTTCATCAAGCTCGGCTCGGCCACGACGCTTGGCGTTCTCACAGGTGGCTTGTCGGAAACTCTTGCCGACGAAGTCACGAATCCGAAACCTGCAAAACGCACTTACGATTGCATTGTGCTGGGTCTGGGGGCCATGGGTTCGGCCTGCACCTATCAACTGGCGAAACGTGGAGCGAACGTTCTCGGGATCGAGCAGTTCGACATCGCGCACGTGCTGGGTAGCAGCGGCGGCATCTCGCGGCAAACGAAAGTGGCGCCTTACCTGGGCAGTGCCTATGGACCGCTCGTCCAACGGGCGAATGAAAACTGGCGCGCACTCGAGAAGGACAGCGGGCAGCAGGTCTTCCATCAGTGCGGGTGGTTGAATCTTCACGCCGGAAATCAGCTGTCACCGGCTCAAGCCAACAGCAAGGGTGTTAAAATCGAACTGCTGGACGCCGCCGCGGTTGAGAACCGGTTTCCGCAGTTTCAGAACCGGTCCAAGGATGCGTCGGCGATGCTGGATCATCAGGGCGGCGTACTGCGGAGCGAACTTGCCATCGCCACCCATTGCCATATGGCGCTGCAGCACGGGGCACATATCCGCGCTCAGGAACCCGTCACGGACTGGTCCACGGACGGGAATGGGGTCACCGTCACCACCACTCGCGGAAAGTACCGCGCAAAGCACCTCGTGATTGCCGCCGGCGCATGGAACTCGAAACTCGTTCCCCAGCTCCATGGCAAGCTGGTGGTGAGCCGGTTGGCGCTCGGCTGGTTTGCGCCCAGGGACAGCGCCGCGTTCGCCGTCACCAGATTCCCGACCTGGATCGACGGTGCGTATTACGGATTCCCCATGCTGTCTGGTTTTCCCGGCTGCAAAGTGGCCATGCACTGGGGGGGAACCCCAGCGGATCCCGACAAGGTCAATCGTACCCCGACTGCCGCCGATGAGAAGCCCTTGCGCAACTACCTCCGCCGCAAGCTGCCCGCAGTGAATGGATCGGTCCTCGCGATGAAGATCTGCATGTATACCTTCGCCGGGCCCTGGCTCGACTTTCTCCCCGGCGAAAAGCGTGTGACGTTCATCGCTGCCTGCAACGGAGGGGGGTTCAAGTTTTCCAGCGCCTACGGTGAAGCCCTCGCTGACCTCGCCACTGAAGGAAAAACGAAATTGCCGGTTGAAGTCATGAGATTCACCTAATCGCCCGGGAGATTTGGCAAGGGAGGGTCCCGGGCAGTCCAAAAAATGGAATTCCTGGCAGTTAATGCGGCATGGGATCGTAACAACCGGGATCTTCCGCGTAGAGCTTCACCTCGTTGCCATCGAGGGCGCCCAGACAGATCACCACGGGCGATCTGCGGTCCGGCGCCACCACATACAAAAATCGCGTATTGTTGAGTGGAAAAGGGGTGCCTTACCAGGGACGCACGCTATTCAGGTCGTCATTCCACTTGTGCAGGCGCAGGTTGTGGTCGGTGGGCAACAAGGCCGCGCCTGCACAAGTGGAATTCGTGGAGTTCTACTGGTCCATGAGACGTTTCCACGCGCCCATCGATTCCTCCAGATGCAGCCGCGCATCGCCACCGAGGCCATAGCACTGGAGACCGATCGGGCCTGAATACCTGATATCACGGAGAATCCTCAGGAAATCTGCGATATCATATGATCCTCTGCCGAGCGGTTGGATAAAGTTCTTCTTTGTTGCATAAACCTGTTCCGGTTTATCAGAACCGCTCAGACTCACGGCCATGAGCCACGGCTGAGCTTCCTTGAGCATGGATCGAAGATCCCTGTTCCTGTCTACCAGCATCCAGTGACAAAGATTGAACATGGCTCCCACCTCACCGGGCCGATTTACTTTCTTCGCAATGCGAACAGCATCACTACATGTTTCAAGCCAGTCCCTCTGATGGGGATAAAGCACGATTGTCACGCCGTAGGGTTTAGCCATATCGGCAATACGATTGATCACGGCTACTGCCTCATCGTCCAGTTTGCTGTCTGAAGGCTCACCACCTTTGATCAGCAGCGCAAGCTGCGACCCATGCTGCTGAAGCGATGGAAGAACCGCCGCAACGCGTTCCTCATCCACCGGTTGCGGCTTATTCAGCAGAACGTTCATATAGACCTGGAACAGGCGAAGATCTGCATCAGAGAGCGTCTTGGCCCGCGCCTCCGTATTACCGAGCCACAGGTGACCGCAGCCATCATACCCCGCCTCCTTCAGCATGGTCGCCTGCTGGGCAAGGGTGCGCTTCTTTGCGTCATGGGTAGCCATGCAAAACGCATAAAAAGGCCACCCGGGGCCGGGCAGATCTCTGATATATGATTTGTACCAGGCCAGGATCTGTTCTTCGGCAGGCCTGGATGCAATGATCAGGCGGGTGCGGACTGTTGCCGTTTCTCCTGCTTTCACGTCCCGGCCAAACAACGAGAAATACAGCGAGAAGTGACCCTCGCCATGATAGGGCGTAGACATCGCAAAACAGTCTCCGGGCGGTGCCATGAGAACTGCGCACAGACCATTCTTTTCATTACGCCGTATTCCGATCGGCGCAGCCAGCTGCTGCCTGATCTTCCATGTCACCGGACTCGGATGCTTTTGCCAGCGACCGTCGTCAATAAGAGTCGCTGCCTCCGCGTTCCTCGGAAACATCTGCCAATGGCCGAACGACCTTTCTGTCGTCGCAAAGCCAGACCCGGAATCCTTGCCGACATATACCGATGATCCGGGAAAATCCTCATGAAAATAGGATGCCAGGTAACTCTCGAATTGAGGAAGGTCCTCCTGCGCCTTCACCGTTGTTTCAAGATCAAGTGTGTCTGCCCCGCTCCAACGGTAGACAGCCCTCAGCTCAAAGGGATGGTCTTTCCCCGCGGGCCAATCGATCTGCACGGCGCCATCGGACAGAAGCCTGGATGTGCTCGGCCAGTCCCATGCCGCGGGCCCATACCGCTTATTCGTGGTAAAGACGCGATAATGGCTGAAGATACCATAGCGCGCTCCGTTCAATCCGGTTCCGGACGGAAGATGCACGAGCGAAGACAACCCGTATGATTTACCACCGTTTCTCAATGTTCCCCTGATGATTCCGGTATCAAACCGATATTCCTCTTTTCCTGACGATATGAACTTCGTTCCGCTCGGCGGTGTCTCTGCTGTTGTTTGACTCAACAGCGCCCCCATTGTCAGCAGGCTAATAGCATAAAGCTTCATTTGGATTCTCCTGTATGTGGCCGTGCGCGGCACTAATTTGAACAGCTCGACATTCTGGGTCTACGCCGACTGAATGACAATAGGGCAAATTGTCAATTGAGGGACAACATTGCTGTGAAGAGATCTGACGTGACCCATGTCAAGTATCCAGGAAATCTGACACCGTCTGATACCAATTCATCTCATCCCTGCTATGCTTTTCATGAAGAAATGCCTGTTCGCCTTCTCATGATTCGTGACCGTCATGTTCTTCGCGTCCCCTTCCAGTTTTTCTCCCGGAAACATCATAGCAATATCACCAAGCACATGGATTTCATTCAATGGCTCAGCATATTCGGACGGAGCCATCGCTTTAGCTTTTTCCCTGGTTGCCCAAGTCACGTCCTGAAGAGTATTGCCGCCCCATTCCGCATGAAGGGCACCTTGCCGCCTTCATCAAGGTGTTCTGGCCGGGGAAAGTCTGAACCCTCACCAACCCCGCCTCCCAGACCGCCATCCAGGGCAGCGTGACGCACGACGCGCCGTCAGAATTTTCTACTTCCTGCCAGTCGGCTATTACCTGCCCCACAATGACCCTCTTGCAAGGGATACCAGATGATCCACAACAAGCCAACCCGACGGCGATGGAGTTCCCTGGCCGTTGCAACATGTATTACGGTTTTCGCCAACTGCACCCAGGGGCAACCGGTCAAAACCGTCACTTGCGTTCCATTTTGGAAAGTGCAAGTGACTGAGGGCCTCTGGTCAGCCCGGCTTGAGGCAAATCGCAATGGAACCATACCGGCATCTCTGGCGTTCTGCGAATCGAGTAAACGGATCGATAACTTTGCGATCGCAGGCAAACTGAAGGAAGGCAAGTTCACCGGTTTGCATTTCAACGACTCCGACGTCTACAAGGTGATCGAAGGAGCCGCCTATATACTCAAAGTCCGACCCGATGCGGAACTTGAGAAATACATCGACGGCGTGATCGCCAAGTTCGCCGCCGCCCAGCAAAGCGACGGATACCTCGACACCTATTTCACCATCGCCCGGGCCGATCAGCGGTTCAGGCACATCCAACACAGCCCGCGGCACGAACTGTATTGCATGGGCCACCTGATCGAAGCCGGCGCCGCCCACTACGAAGTGACGGGCAAGAAGAACCTGCTGACGGTGGCGATGAAACTGGCCGACCATATCGGTTCGGTCTTCGGGCCCGAAAAGCGACACGAAGTGCCTGAACACCAGCAACTCGAATCAGCGCTGATCAGGCTCTATCGCGCCACGGGTGAGAAACGCTACCTGAAGCTCGGACAGTTCTTCATCGACCAGCGAGGCGCACCCGGCCGACGCAAGAATCCGGCTTCCTACAGCCAGGACCACATGCCCGTCCGCAAGCAGAGCGAAATCGTCGGGCACGCCGTGCGAGCGATGTACAACTGTGCCGGGATGGCCGACCTTTACATGGAGACCGGTGACGCCGAACTGCTTGCCGCCTGTCACCGACTTTGGGAAAGCACCACCCGCCGCAAGATGTACCTCACCGGCGGCGTGGGAGCTACCGCACACGGGGAGGCGTTCGGTGAGGATTATCAATTGCCCAACGCCAGCGCATACGCCGAAACGTGCGCGGCGATCGGGCTGGTGTTCTTCGCCCACCGAATGTGGCAGATCTCGCCAAACGGTGAGTACATCGACGTCCTCGAGCGAGCGTTGTATAACGGCATGCTGGGCGGAGTGTCGCTGATCGGCGACGGGTTCTTCTACGTCAACAGGCTGGCTTCCAGTGGCAAGGAGGGGCGGGGCGCGACGCGGCGCACCTGGTTCGGATGCGCCTGCTGCCCGTCCAACGTCTGCCGCTTCATTCCAATCGTACCGGGCTACGCGTACGGACATCGAGACGACAAATTATACGTCAACATGTATCTGCCCGGCAGAGCCAAGGTGAAAATGGACACCGGAGAAGTCACCCTGATCCAGCAGACCAAATACCCGTGGGATGGCAGGATCAAAATCACCGTCGAGCCAGCCAGGGACGCCGAGTTCACCCTCAAGATGCGAATACCCTCCTGGACCTCCGTCAACCCCGTGGGCGGAAATCTCTATCGTTATGCGGATAACGCCGACATGGGCGTCGGACTCAAGGTCAACGGGAACGACCAGGAGATGAAGATCGGCAACGGATACGCGTCGGTCAGGCGGAAATGGACCAGCGGAGATACGATCTCGCTGATCCTGCCCATGCCGGTGCGGCGAGTTCTGGCACACGAGAAGGTGACCGCCAACACCGGGCGCGTGGCGCTGCAGCGGGGGCCGGTGGTTTACTGCGCCGAGGGAAAGGATAACGCTGACAAGGCCATCGAGATTGTCCTGGACGACGGCATGGCGCTTGAAGCGGAGTACTGCAAGGAACTCCTGGGTGGCGTGTCGGTGGTCACCGGCAAGCTGCCAGGCGGAAGGGAGTTTGCGGCGATTCCGTATTTTGCCCGGGCCAATCGGGGCGCCAGCGAAATGAACGTCTGGTTCAAGCGGACACAAACGGGGCCTCCAACCAATGATAAGAAAGAAGACACGAACGAAATCGAGGGGCATTTTGACGGTGATGGTCATTGAACGCCTCGCCCCTTTGCTGTTTCTGGCTCTGTCGTACGGGTTCGCCGCAGGTACCGGGACACCGGCCGTCACGACTGAGTTGATCGAAGCCGATTGGTTGCACCAGGATGAGATGCGCGGCAGGGGCAGGCCTATCGCCAAACGGGTTCCAGCTCCGAAAGTGACCCGCGAATCGGACGCTGCTGGTGGAGTAGATGGGATCATCAACGGCAAATGGGGATTTCATACGCAGAACGAGAACAAGCCCTGGTGGCAGGTCGACCTGGGCAGCGTGCAGCCAATTGACCGCGTCGTCGTCTTTAACCGTTGCGACGCCGGGATGGGGGCACGGAATTCGAGAATACTCCTGCTGCTCTCGACCGACGGCAGGAAGTTCGAACAGGTCTATCAGCACGACGGTACCGTTTTTCTCGGCCATGCGGACAAAAAGCCGCTGGTGGTGAACCTCGACGGCGAGAACGCCCGCTTCTTACGATTGCAACATCCCGCGACGAGCTACTTCCACCTGGACGAAGTCCAGGTCTACAAAGTGGGAGACAAGCAAAACATCGCCTTGGGCCGTCCGGCAGATCAGAGCAGCACCGGTCGGTGGTCCAGCGGCAAGACCGCAGGCAACGTGCCGGTCGTTTCCAAGGCACCCATCGCCCAGCAGATCGCATCGGTTGTCGATCGGGGCTTGAAGCTTGCCAGAAGTCAACGAGTTCTCGGCGCCAACATCGACACGCACGAACAAACGCTCAAAGAAGTCGCCCAGCAGCTTGAAACGGTCGCCGGCGACGCATCCGGACACTCGCTGCGGCGGCTCTATATGAAAGCCTGTTGGGCCGTGCGAAAGATGACATTGGCCAACCCGCTGCTTGATTTCGACACGATTCTGTTCGTCAAAAGGGCGACGGCCATGTTCCCGCACATGTCGGATCAGTACTATGGCTGGTGGTCGCGCGGCGGCGGTGGAATCTATCTGCTTAAGGGATTCAAGGGCGACAGTCCGCGGGTGGAGTGCATCACCAAGAACTGGCCGAAGGGCAATTTCCTGCGACCTGAGCTTTCCTACGATGGCAAGAGGGTGCTGTTCGCCTACTGTAAATACGATCCCGATCTCTCCAAGGTTCCCAACAAGGTCGACAAGGAAGCGCTGCCCGAGGACAGCTTTTACAACATCTTCGAGATGAACCTAGACGGCAGCGGTGTCCGGCAGCTTACCCGAGGTCGTTACGACGACTTCGACGCCCGCTATCTGCCCGACGGGCGGATCATTTTCCTTTCTACGCGAAAGGGCATCGCGCTGCAGGCAGGCAAGGACAGCGCTGAGGCCACGTGCGACAGCACTCAACCGGACAGCTATGTCCGTTGCGGGGGCGGAAACCATCGCCCGGTGGCCGTGTTTACCTTGCATCGGATGGACGCCGACGGCGGTAAGCTGATGGCCATCTCGGCCTTCGAGAACTTCGAATGGACGCCGGCTGTGGCATCCGATGGGCGGATTATCTACGCACGATGGGATTACATCGACCGGTTCAACGGACATTTCATCAGCCTGTGGTCCACCAATCCCGACGGCACCAACGCACAACTTGTTTACGGCAACTACACGAAGAAACCCCAGTGCATTTTCGAAGCCCGGCCGATCCCCGGGTCGACCAAGCTCATTTTTACGGCCACGGCCCACCATTCGATCACCGGCGGCTCACTCTGTCTGCTTGATGTCCACGCTGGCAACGAGCATGAGCGACCGCTTACGCGACTCACGCCCGAGGTCCCGTTTCCGGAAACCGAAAGAAATGTCGCTACCTACTACGCTGGTCCCTGGCCCCTTTCGGAAGAGTATTTTCTCGTCGGTTGGAGCGATCGTCGTTTGCCCGGGCACAGCCTGTTGAAAGATGACGATCCAAACAATCCGAAGAACGCAATGGGAATCTATCTTTATGACGCGTTCGGAAACCTCGAACTGTTGCACCGCGACTCAGCCATATCGAGTATGAACCCGATTCCCGTTCGGCCCAGACCAAAGCCGCCCGCGCTGCCGGACAGGTGGGAACCGGGTGAACCGCAGGAGGGAAAATTCCTTGTGCAGGATGTTTATCGGGGCTTGGACAATTATCAAGGATCGGGCGCCTATCAGGGATTGAACAACGTGCCGCGCGGTTCGATCAAGCGACTGCGTGTGGTCGGTGTTCTGCCGAAGGTACAGCCGCAGATGAACAACCCGCGGCTGGGAATTTCGCGCGAGGAGACCGGCAAGTTCATCCTTGGCACGGTACCCGTCGAGAAAGACGGCTCGGCTTATTTCGGCGTTCCATCAGGCATGTCCGTCTTCTTCCAGGCTTTGAACGCCCAAGGCCAAACCGTTCAGACGATGCGGTCGTTGACCTACGTGCAACCGGGCCAGACGCTGGGATGTGTCGGTTGTCATGAATCGCGCCATGCGACCCCCGGAATTGCTAGAGCTCCACAGGCGTTGCTCAGCGATCCGGCCAAACTCAGACCAGATCCGCCGGGAACCTGGCCGCTGCGGTTTGACACGCTGGTTCAGCCCGTGCTGGATAAGCACTGTGTGTCGTGCCACAACCCAGACAGCAAAGCTCCGGAGGCCGCTAAGCTCGACCTGTCGGCGGCGAAGTCTTACGACAACCTGCTTTCGTTTGGCGGAAATGACCTGCACAATCTGGTCCGCGAACGCGACCGTTCATTGGCAGGTGTTTCGCCTTCGCTGAAGAGCAAGCTCATGGCCATGTTGACCGATGTGAGACTGCATCACGAGGTCAGCCTTAGCGCCGACGACCTCTATCGTCTGACAGTCTGGATGGACACCTACGGCCATCTTCAAGGCGCATTCAGTTTCGAACAGGAAGAGCAACTGCGCAAATTTCGCCGTGAGATCGAGCATCTGCTGGAAGAGTAAGCACAGTAGATCGTCGCGCTCCCCGTCTCCCTGACCGCCATCCAGAACCGCCCAGAAAAGGAATTCCTGGCAGTCAACGAGAGAAAGTTTCCCTTTACTTCAGCGAAGGCAACTTTTGCTCCTCAATTTGCAGGGAGAGGTGTCCCTTGGGCGGTTGGATGCCGCGGCGGGGATGATTGTAGCGCAGGAAGCTTGTTACCGCGAGGGTGACCTTGCCACCCTTGAATTCATCTCGGACATCGCTGTAGATATGAGCGCCACGAGGTTGTCCGCCCTGCCTCAGCGCGACCCCGGTCTTTGACTCTGCGAAAAGCTTGCCGTTAAGATAGATCGCATAACCTTCGCCGGAATTCACATGGGCGGATCCTCCCACCACGATGCGGTAACGATGACCTTTCTTTAGTAACGGAAGCTCCACCGTGCCACGAACCAACAGGACTTCCTTTTCCCATAAGGTCTTCGGTTTTTCACCACACCGGCAAAATGTCGCCGTGCATGTCTCCGACAGCGGTGCCAGTTTGCCGTCCAGTTGCCCGAATGGTTGCAGGCCTTTCCCCCAACCGGCTTCACCCGCATCGAAAGCGGGCGCGAACCAGTTCTCCATTCCTTCGGGACAGGTTACCGTGCGGTAGCGGTTGCCTTTCTCCTTGGGTTGACTCTCCTTCGGGTCAAAGCTGTAGTAACTCCACTGCACCTTGTTGAGATCCGGCCCGAAGGAATGCCAATCGTAGTCGTCGACTCCAGCCGCACGATAACAGTTTTCGAGTCCGTACATCGCCCCCCGCAGGAACTGGTTTTCCCGCTCTGGTCGTTCGCCAGCGATCTCCTGAAGCAGGGCCTGGTTATAGCGCGGGTTGGCAATGTAGGAGGCCGCGATACCATCGAGAATAACTGGCTTCAGCGCTTTCTGGGCGGCGGTTCTTTCCTCTTCCGAGGGCTCAGCTCCCTGCTCTGCAATGACCCGTTCAGGGCGTGAAGCAAGCGGGAACGGCTCGGCTTTGCCTCCGAGAAGCTTGACCATCGCACGACCCAGGGCGTCCCCTATCAACATATAGGTCTCAGCGTTGCGGTTGTAGTGATAATCCTCGCCCTTCGGTGACTCGTCGACCTCGCGCCAGAAATCGCGGGTATCGACTGAAGCGACGTTGCCGACATACTCGGGATGCTTCCCGGGATCACCCACCGCCATCTGGGCCTTGAGGATCCTCAGGAATTTCTCCTGCATGTTGTGTCCGCCAAATCCGACCGTGGCAACCACGGCAGGCAGCTTCGGTTTCTTGAACTCCCTGCGGACATCGTTGATCAGGTCAGCCAGATGTTTCTCGTATTCGGCGATCAACTCTTCGCTGAAGCTGTCCTTGTGCCCCTGGAACCAGACAAAGCCGGCAATCTCGTAGCCCTGGTCTTTGTAACCGGGAACGACCTTGGCGATGTTGTCCAGGGTCTTGCGCACACCCTCCACCATCAGCTTGTATTCGGCGGATTCAAACTCGTTGTCGGGGTCGGTTCGGCCGCTGGAAGGCGGACGAAAATCGAAACCCAGCGAGCGGTTGCCCTGGGCTGTCTTGATCAGCAGGACCTGCTCATCGTGAAACGTGCCAAGCACATGACCAAACCCGAGTTCCGGACCGATGGATTTGCCGTTGGAGGTCGCGCTCAGGGGTGAACCCTTTCCGTCCTCCGCCAGCCGCGCCTCCTGAAAGTAGACGTCGTTGCGAACCGTCCATTCGCCTTTGGCATCGAGCAACCAGGGGAACTTTCCCTCCCGCCTGACCACGGCCTCAAGGTCTCCGTTACCGAGCAGGTCGGTCTTCTCCATCCAGAACCCCGGCGGAACACCCTTGAAGCCGGAAACCTTGAACTTGTAACGCTTTCCGGCTTCAAGCGTGACGTTCTGCCTGACCGGCTGACCACCCGATTCGCAGCGGTAAACTTCCCTGCCGTCGAGTTGCATGACACTACAGGAATTCTCACCGAATCCGCAGTGCAATTGATAAACCCCGTGTTGAGGAACCTCCAACTCTCCTTCCGCAATTGGTTTGTCAGTCTCCATTCCGTCAGGAAGATAAACGGCCAATGGAGCAGTCCTGTAGTTGCCCATTTTATAAATCTGCAGCGGCCCATCGGGAACATCGGGATTGGAACTCAAGTAGACCCCGTCATAGACGTTCCTGGCGCCGCTCAGGTTGCCCATGCCGACCATGTTTGACTGACCGGCCAGAATGTAGACCTTGACCGGTTTTGTTGCATCGCCCGCCTTGCCATCCGGATCAGGCAGGGGAAAGGGAACTTCAGCGGCATGGGTTGGGAGGAACAGAAAGGCAGAAGCGAGTGAAAGAAGAATGAATCGGTTCATGTGGCATGGGTTCATTGTTTGTTTTTTCTTTTTGTTAAATCACTTTCCTTGGAGCAATTTCACCATCGACTCACCCATGGCCAGACCGATATCCATGTAAGTCTGCGCGTTGCCGTCGTAGTGGCTATTGGAAGCGCCACCCTGACTGAGAGGATGGGTGTAAACCGTAATAACATTCCTCTTAAACTCCGGATACTTGCCAACCTCTCCATCCACGGCGAGTTGGGCATCAAGGATCAGTTTCTCGTTCCCTTCCGCGCTGTTCTTCGCGGTTTGACCGAGTGTGGCGATGACGAACTTTGCTTGAGGAGCTTTAAACTCCTTGCGCAGGGTTTTAATGAGGTGGACGAGATTCTTCTCGTAACGGATGGCGTGTCCGGCGTTGTAGCGGTCCTTGTCACCTTGCCACCAAGCAAATCCCATAATCTCATAACCACGTCCCTTCCAATGCGGGAACTGTTCGTCAAAGTTATTGAGCACCTCATGCGCCGCACTAAAACAATCGTCATATTGCTTGCCGGCATACCAACTGATTGCTTTCGGCTCGGCGCCCTTGGCCCATGACTCGGGGGATTGTTTATAGCCTGCATAGATCTTCCCATCGTACTCATACTGATCTGTCCCAGGCGGAAGAAAATCCCAACCAAGCGATCGATTTCCCTGCGATGCCTTGAGGATTAAAACTGGATCTTCATGATGATTCCCTACCATCCCACCAAATCCTAATTCGGGTCCGATTTTACCGGACCCTACACCAAGCCAACGGCTTCCGGTAGCTGCGATAACCCCCTTGTAATAGACATCATCTCGAGCCACCCACTGGCCCTTTTTATTCTTCAAGTATGGATACTTGCCTTCGAAATTGACTAGCGCAGAGAGTGTTCCCGGAACATCTAATCTTACAATCCATCCCAATCCATTGGCATCTTTGGTGAAATATGTGATTTTAAATGGAGCTCTCTTTCCGCCCTCGAGTTTGATCGGTATACGAATAATTTCATTACCAACCTCTTGACGATGCACCTCTTTCCCGTTCACTTCCATGACGTTTTGCATTGATCCTCCATAACCTGGGCGAAATTCATATATTCCGGTTTCTTCGACTTGTACAAAACCTCTAGTTACTTGAGTGCCTCCACCAGGATAAGGTGTCGGATCAGTTCCTCCGAATTTATCCAGCTTTGCTACTTTGAATGATTTCAAATCGTCATAATTGACGTTTGGATCAAACGCTCCTTTATACACCGAAACTACTGGATCGATAAATTCCTTTCCCCACCTACTGCTACCACCATCAACTTTACCAGCACCCACCATGTTGGATTGACCTGAAAGTATATAAACTTTTACAGGCTTAGAATCACCCGCCTCTTTTCTTATTGCATTATCAGCACAAATTGAGTGATTTAATAAAAAAAAGAAAATTATGAAATAAATGGATCTGTTCATTGTAACGATTAGTAGTTTCTTCAGTTTTATCTCCTGAATATCATTCAGCCATTCTCGCCAGTTCGGCTGCAATTATTTTGAGACTTTTAGGCCATTGATCAAAGGTGGTGCTCTTGGATCCCGAAATTTCAGGTGCCGCGATTCCCTGGACTAGAGAGTTCGCTGGTTGAGCATAGAGAAACTGAATATTCTTTTGGCCATACGTACCCGGGAGACTCTCGGCATAGATCTCCAACTCAGCCACATAATGGGCCGGATCTTCGCCGAGGTTGCTTTCGGATGGCACCCAGATCACACCCGCAGCACCCATGGGAGTCAGCGGGCTTACGCACCAGTTGTAGGTATAGGTTGGAATCGTATCGGAGGCAACGGTGCCGCTCTTGCCCGCTTCGGGGAAGGAAGGAGCCTTGAGCGCAAAGCCCGACGAATCCGCGCCCCGCTTACCGCCCTCGGTGATGCCTTTTACAAATTCTTCAACCTCCTCGAGATGCCCAGCGATCGCCTTCTTTGCCACCCCTGAGTTGGGAAACTGCAGGAAGAGCTCGTCAAGGCGGTCCTTGAAGGCCGGGTTCTTTACGTCCCTGACACCCTGGAAGGAGGTCCAGGAGAGTGGCGAGGCGAGGTGTCGATTACGTCCCCCCTGCCCCGATGACATTGTGATAAACCCCTGCGGGATGCCCGGTCGGTTCAAGGCCCTGGCAAACTCATAGGCAAACATGGTGACCCCGCTGCCTTCCTTGGAGAAATCAGCGCCCAACCAATGGGACCGGTA
>CESR01021030.1_pt1 | contig 27987 bp, 28 predicted proteins | sample 356351 | NCBI WGS metagenome assembly CESR01 (sample SAMEA2622149, study PRJEB7988) | marine metagenome | isolation source: saline water (ENVO:00002010), including | reverse complement strand
TATTCAGATGAATAATCGTTATTCTTAGATCTAAAATAGACGATACCGCCAATTAACAAAGCACTTAATGTTATGCCTATCCAAAAATCTTGGGTTAGAAACATTAGATAAATATCGGAAACATCCACAACCCTTAGGTCTTCATTTTGTTCTGGTAATCCACTCGTCCAGAATCCCAATCTATCTTCAATAAATTCTAAAATGTAATTTGTTTTAAGAATAACGCCTTCAAGAACAACTACCACTGCTATGGGCACAAGAGCTCCCATGATAGGCCTCTTAGCAAAAGCGCCCGCAAACATTAACCATGCCACTAAAGGTAAAGACCACAATGATTGAGTCCAAAGAATAAAAATAATCCGAAACCAATCAGTAAATGAGTAAGCATTCCATATCCAGCCAAAGGGAACGATATCATTAGTAGCGAAGAATATTGATGCACTAAGTAAAGATATTAAGTGTAATAAAATTATATTTGGCAAAACGATTAAGGGTAAGATTAGAGTAATTAAAAGTATTTTGGACATAACAGTAGTTAGATCTGAAACTGGTAATGATCTCCAAAAAATTAAAGTTCTATCTTTTCTTTCATCTGCAAAAGTACTTAGACTAAAAGCCAAGATAGCAATAGCTACAGTTAAAATAATAGGAAGTGCTAGAACGACTAAGCCAGACCTTATGACTGAAGTTATTTGATTAGAATCTGCCGTAGCCATCCACTCTAAAGCCTGTTCATCTTCATAAATTTCTGTGGTCAAACTAAATTCGGGTGTTTGTATGTCTGTTAAACCAAAATATACTGAGATAATCATCAATGAAAGAACGCAAGTAACTATAAAGGGAGCGTAAATAAAACCAACTTTATGTTCCTGCAGCTCTCTCCTAATAAGCGTGGCTAGCGTCTTCATTGCTGACCCTCTAATTTAGTTCTTTCCATGATGGCCATAAAAAGGTCAGCTATTACTGGAGGCCTTACTTCACCTAAACCAGACAACTTATCTATTTCAATGTCTTCAAATAAAAACACTTCTCTACCCAACTCTTTTCTAACATGTATAGGGTTCAGTGATCTTGCCCTCTCTAAAGAATCTTGGTTAGGTCTCAATTCTAGAAATCTTTCATTTATCGCTTCAATGGAATCTTTCATAACAATCCTTCCTTGATTCATAAATATTGCTTCAGAAAGAACGCCTTCTATCTCTTCCACTTGGTGCGTGCTAATCAATATTGTTTTATTGCCGTCGTAATAGTCTTCTATCAGTTGAGAATAAAACTCCTTTCGATAAACCAAATCTAAGCCAAGAGTAGGTTCATCTAGAACCAGGAGTTCAGCATCTATGGCCATTACTATGGACAAATGCAATTGCACTACCAGGCCCCTAGAAAGGGTTTTTATTTTTGAATGATTTTTTATATCAGTTAGAGAAAGAATGCTTCTGGCCTTTTCTAAATTGAATCTAGGGTGAACACCGTCTACATATTGTAATACTTGCTCAACAGTCATCCATTTGGGCAAAACGGCTACGTCCGTGATTGAACAAACTTTTTGCAATAGTTTGTGTCTCTCTTTTCTGGGATCAAGACCCAAAACTTCTAGTTCTCCTTCAGTGTTCAATAAGCCTAAGACAGCTTGAAGGAAAGTAGACTTTCCAGCACCGTTAGGACCTATAAGGCCTAGGACTTGACCTGATCGAACCTCTAGATCAATTCCGTCTAAAGCACGACTGTTATCGTAGCTCTTGATTACACCTTTGGCTTTTACCGCAAATTCTCTTTCCATTGTTTTAAGATTTATTAATCAGCTCCAGTAAGTCTATACCTAATTGATCTGCTTTTTTTAATAAAGCAGGCCAATCACCCTTCATAAATTTATTTCTTTCCAACTTTACCAACTCTTTTTTTGCAGAATCAGTGATAAACATACCTAACCCTCTTCTTTTTTCGACAATATTTAAATCAACTAGTTCTTGGTAAGCCTTTGAAACCGTTAGTGGATTAACTCCCCCTTCAACAGCCATTTGCCTTACTGAAGGTATAGGATCACCTGACTTCAATACGTCATCTATGATTAAAGATACTACATGATCTCTAACTTGTAGATATATAGGCTGGTCGTTTGTCCACTGCATTAAGCAATCCCCTGCTATCAGTGTATTACTTTACTAATACACACTCAAGTGAATCACTTATTTAGTTTCTTCTGAATAGTTGAAAATAGACCTCTAAAGATATTTGCCTCCATCGCATCTATTCCTGATCGCTTAAAAAACCTTCTTACTCTCATTAATAGCTTTCTCGGATTTTCTGTGTCATAAAATTCAACTTCTTTCATCAGTTCATCCATATGGTCAATAAGTCTTTCCGTTTGCTCTGAAGATGCAAGGTCAACATCCCACTCTTGATCATTCTCTAAACTTTCTGACTCTATAAAGCACATTCTTATCTCATAAGTCATTATTTGAACTGCTTGAGCAAGATTTAGTGAAGTATAGTCTTCGTAGGTAGGTATGTGGACGTGCAGGTTGCAAAGGCCTAGTTCTTCATTGGTTAACCCTCTATCTTCTCTTCCAAATACAATGGCTACTTTAGAATTATTCTTAACTGATGAGTTAACTTCTTTTGACGCATTTTTAGGATTCAAAACTGGCCATGGAACTTTCCTATTCCTAGCACTTGTCCCGATTACCACTTCACAATCTTTTACTGATTCAAAGAGTGTTTCATGAATTGATGCCTTCTCAAGAATATCTTTGGCTGCTTTGGACCTATAAATAGCTTCGTCACTAGGAAACTCCTTAGGGCAAACTAAATCTAAATGCCTTAAGCCCATGGTTTTAATAGCTCTAGCTGCAGCACCGATATTGCCTGGATGCGTTGTGCCTACAAGAACAATTTTTATTGAATCTGCGTAACCCGAGAAAGATATAATTTCACTAGCCATAAATATATTCTAACAGGGTAAGGTGTTGTGTATGGTAGGATGCGCCACTTAATAATAGATATGGAACCTAAAGTAAACATAGCATTAGAAGCTGCAAGAGCAGGCTGCAAAGAATTGCTTAGCTTTGCCTACAGATTAGATCAGCTTGAAATAAAAGAGAAAGGCCCTTCTAATTTCGTTACCCAATTGGATAAACGAGTAGAGTCTATAATCATAGACTCATTAAAATCTATTTACCCTAAACATACTTATGTGTCCGAGGAAGTAGGAAAAATTAAAGGGTCTGGAAAGGATATAGATTCTATGTGGGTGATAGACCCTCTGGATGGCACCACAAACTACATACACGGATTCCCTTATTACGCTATATCTATTGCCTATATTGAGAAAGGGAAAACATTACACGCTTTAGTTATTGATGTAGCCAGACAAGATGAATTTACAGCCAGTCAAGGAAGGGGTGCTTATCTAAACGACAGAAGAATAAGAGTTAGTAAAACTAAAGGTCTAGCTGGCTCCTTGTTAAGCAATTCCTCTCATGACACTGAAAAAGGCCCTGTCAAGCACGACAACATGTCTACTTTCAGATCTCTATATTCTAACGGACTTACAATCAGAAGAACTGGATCAGCTGCTTTAGATATGGCCAATGTTGCCGCAGGAAGATTGGATGGTTTTTGGGGAAGTGGATTGGGCATGTGGGATATCGCAGCTGGAGGTTTATTAGTTAGAGAAGCTGGAGGGCTAGTAAGTGACTATTTAGGTAATCCTGATTACATAGAAGGAGACCATATCATTTGTGCTTCTAATAAATGCTTTAAGCCAATGCTTCAATCTATAAAGCCTTACGTAACCATAGAAGAAGATTAAGGTAAAGAATTTGTGTCGGAGTTCTCTGGCTCTTCAACTTTAAAATGATCTTTAGAAACTCCCATTATAATTAATGCATTAGCTGCTATATATATTGAAGAATAAGTACCAATGATCACTCCAAAAATTAATGCCAACGCAAAGTTCTTAATTATCTCTCCGCCTAAGAAGTATAAAGAAAATAAAACAAGTAAAGTGGTTAAAGAGGTAATCAGAGTTCTGCCCAAGGTCTGATTTAAAGAATTATTTATCACTTGATAAGTGTCATTATCTTCATCAGCTCTGAGATTCTCTCTTATCCTGTCAGAAACAACGATAGTATCATTAAGCGAATACCCTATTACTGCCAATAAAGCTGCCAGTACAGTCAAGTCAAAATCAATCTCTAATAAGGAGAATATTCCAAGAACGATGATTACGTCGTGTATTAGTGCAATTACAGCTGCCCCTGCAAACATTGATTGGAATCTAAATGCTATGTATAACATCATAAACGCTAACGCGATCAACATAGCAGTACCACCATCATCTCTTAGTTCACTTCCTATTTGAGGCCCCACGTATTCAATTCTTCTGAGATCTATTTCTTGGTTTAAATTGGCTTGTTTAAGAACAGACACAATATCTGACCCCAAACTATCGCTTATTGTTCCAGGTAATTTAATTAGAACCTCTTGGTTAGTGCCAAAGTTTGCAACTTGAGCTCCTTCAAAACCTGATGATCTTAGAGTTTCTCTTATTTGATCAATTTCTGCTCCATTTGGATAACTCAACTCAACCAGTGTTCCTCCCGTGAAATCTAAACCGTAATTTAACTCTTTAACAATCAATGAAGTTAAAGATACAAGGATTAAGACTCCAGACGTTATAAGGGCTAGTTTCTTCCAGGCTAAAAAGTCTATGTTGAAGTTCATATAGACAACCTCTGTAAATTCTTTTTGGAACCGTAAATCAGATTAACAAAAGCCCTAGTTCCCATTATGGCTGTAAACATAGAAGTAATAATCCCTATAGATAGTGTCGTTGCAAAACCTTTTATAGGTCCTGATCCATAGGAAAGTAAAATAACTGCAACGATTAAGGTTGTTATGTTTGCATCCCAAATAGTCAAGAAGGCTCTGTTATATCCCGCATCAATAGCGTCTAAAGGCTTCCTTCCTCTTTTTAGCTCCTCTCTGACTCTTGAAAATATAAGTACATTAGCATCAACTGCCATACCAACCGTCAAAACAATACCGGCAATACCAGGCAAAGTTAGTGTTGCTGAAAGTATGGACATAATCGCTACCAGCAAAATCACATTAAAGGTCAAGGCCAAACTAGCAGCTACTCCAAAAACTCTATAATAAAAAAGTATAAACAAGAGAACTAGAGCCATCCCTAGTCCCATTGAAAAAACCCCTGCTTCAATATTATCTGCACCCATACTAGGTCCAACTGTTCTTTCTTCAACAAACCTCATTGGGGCCGCTAATGCTCCAGCTCTTAACAACAATGCAAGCTCAGAAGATTCACTCGGACTGTCAAGTCCCGTAATTCTAAAAGTTGTGCCTAATGCAGCTCTAATAGTAGCTAGACTTATAATCTCTTTTATTTCATAAATTTCTTGAGAAGGGACTAAATTGCCATCTGAATCTTTTTCATAAACCGTTCTAGTTTTTTGCTCTACAAATAAAACGCCTAATCTTTTACCTATATTTCCTCTTGTGGCTCTATGCATTCTTGAACCACCCTCTCCATCTAAAGTTATATTGACTTGAGGTAGCCCATTCTCATCGAAGCTAGCTTGAGCAGTAGCCACTTGATCTCCTCCTAAAATAACGGCATTTTGTAAAGAGGCTACTGATCCTGGATTACCTTTAAATGAATAGGATGACTTTCGAGTACGCGGAGTATCTAATTGCGCTTCTAAATGGAATTCTAAAGTTGCTGTCTTACCCAAGATCTTCTTCGCTTCAGCTGTATCTTGAATGCCGGGCAATTGAACAACAATTCTTTTCTTTCCTTGCCTTTGTACAATAGGTTCGGATACACCCAGTTCATTTACTCTATTTCTTAAAGTTGTTAAATTTTGATCAATGGCATCTGACTCAATTTGCTCAACTTCCGCTTGAGCCAATACTAATGATAATGATGTTTCAGAGTCTGCAGACGGGGAGCCTGCAAATTGTTGGTAGTTTTCAGATATAAATGAATCGGCTTTTTCTTTTGCACTTACATCATTAAATCTAAGCAGGATTGAAAGATCATCATCTACGAATGAATTCGTATATCTTATTTTTTCTTCCCTTAATCTCCTACGTAGATCTTGTAATGTTCCATTTTGTCTGTTCTTAATAGCTGCTTCTGTATCTACTTGCATCAAGAAATGCACGCCACCCCTCAAATCTAGCCCTAATTTCATTGGTTCAGCTCCAATGTCTGCTAGCCATTGGGGAGTAGTGGTAGCCAGATTTAGAGCAATAATGACATCTGGCCCTAAACTAGAAGATAATAAATCTTTAACCTTTAACTGGTCTTCGTAGCTATTAAGCCTAATAAGCGCGTAGTCTTTATTAAGTTCTACTAGAGGTGAAAGTGAACTCTCATCTAAAGCCTTTGTTATTCTGTCTCTTAGATTTATATCAGCAGACTGAGAGCTGCTTATATAAGAAATTTGGACTGCTGGGTCGGGAGAGTACAAATTGGGAAGTGAATATATAACTCCAAAACTTAAAACGATAAGTATAAGGATGTATTTCCAAAGTCCGTATCGTTTCACAGTGTTATATCGAGCTTAGGGTTCCTTTTGGTAAGATGGTAGAGATTGAAGTTTTTTGAATTTTAATATTTGTTCCTTCAGACACAGAAAGCTCTATAAATTGATCACTTATCTTGGTTACTTTACCTAGAACTCCTCCGGCCGTAACCACCTCCTCACCTAACTCAAGGCTGGCAAGCATTTCTTGATGAGTCTTCCTTCTTTTGTTTTCTGGTCTGATCATTAAGAAATAAATAAGAATCATAAAACCAAACAGTAAAAATATGGTTGGATCTAAAAAAGTTGATGATTGTTCCATTGTTATCCTCTATTTATTTATATTGGGTTCTTCTTGATTATTCCAAGTACCTTCAAATTCGTTCACAAAAGTTTGCAATGTACCTGTTTCAATTGATAGTCGCAAATTTCTCATTAGATTTAAGTAGTAATGTAAGTTATGTATTGTTAGTAAGGTTGAACCTAAAATCTCCTTTGTTTTATCTAAGTGATGCAAATAGCTTCGAGAAAAGTTATTACAGGTGTAACAAGAGCAATCTTTATCAAGCGGTTGCATATCTTTTTTGTAAGAACTATTTCTTATCTTTACTACCCCCTTTGAAGTGTATAAATAAGCATTTCTTGCGTGTCTTGTTGGTATTACACAATCAAACATATCTACTCCCTGCTGAACAGATCTAACTATATCTAAAGGAGTGCCTACCCCCATAAGATACCTGGGTTTATCTGCTGGCATCTTGGGGGTTATAAAATCTACTACTCTTTCCATTTCTTCTTTTGGTTCTCCTACTGACAACCCCCCTATTGCATAACCTTCAAATTGCATCTCTTTTAGCCCATCTAGGGACGCTTCTCTCAAGTCTTCAAATACCCCCCCTTGAATTATTCCGAATAAAGAAGATTTAGTTGATTTGAATGAATTGCGACATCTTTTAGCCCACCTCAATGATAACTCCATAGATTCTTTTGCAACTTTTTTATTAACCGGATAAGGAGTGCATTCATCTAGGACCATAGCAATGTCTACCCCGTAATCTAACTGTAATTGCATGCAAGATTCAGGTGATAAGAACTTTCTATCTCCATTTAAAGGCGAATTAAATTCAACCCCTTCTTCGGTTAATTTTCTTTTTTTTGATAAGCTAAATACTTGATATCCTCCGGAATCAGTTAAAATTGGTTGTCTCCACCCCATAAAATTATGCAGACCTCCATGAGACTTAATAACTTCAACTCCTGGTCTCTCCATTAGATGGAATGTGTTTGATAAAATAATTTCAGCTTTTAAATCTTCAAGTATTTTAGGGCTAATAGATTTAACAGCGCCGTAGGTGCCTACAGGCATAAAAGCAGGGGTCTGGAAGGTTCCGTGATTAGTTACAACTTCACCCCTTCTGGCAAGTCCATCTTCATTAGCTAACTTGAATCCTAAATTACTAGTCATTTTTATTGCTTCTTATTTATCAGCATAGCATCTCCGTAGCTAAAAAATTTATAACCCTTCTTTATCGCATGCGAATAAGCCTTTTTCATTTCTGTTGTACCTCCAAAGGCACAAACTAATAAAAACAGACTAGATTTAGGTAAATGAAAATTTGTAAATAGAGAGTCTACAACTTTAAATTTATAGCCAGGATAAATATACAAGTTAGTCTCGCCTTCATATGGCCTTAATTCTCCAAATTTATTATGCACTGACTCCAAGCATCTTAGTGAGGTCGTTCCAACAGCTATAACTTTTGAGTTTGAATGCTTAGCTTTATTTATTTCTTCAATGGCACCTTCATTAAGATGAATCTTTTCGGTGTGCATTTCATGATCTTCTATAATGTTACTTTTGATGGGCATAAAAGTACCCAAACCTATATCTAAAGTAATTTTAACTATCTTGATTCCTTTGTTACGAATGTCTTTAATTTGAGTCTGATTAAAATGTAATCCTGCCGTAGGAGCTGCAACAGAATTTTTTTTATCCTCATCAGCATAGATTGTTTGGTATCTTTCCTTATCTAAATCAGTAGCCTCTCTTTGAATGTAAGGGGGCAGTGGAACTTTGCCGAAATCTTCTAACACTTTTCTAGGATCTATCGAAAACTTAACTTTATTCAAGTATCCTTTTTTCTCTAATACCTTTAATTCTACCTGTGAACCTTCTATGTAAATTAAATCTCCTTTTTGAATTTTTCTATTTGATCTAACTTGAGCTTGGACATTATTATTTTTATTAATTCTCTCAATAAAAACTTCTACTGATCCGCCAGTACTCCTCTTACCTTTTAATCTTGCCTTTAGAACTTTAGTATCGTTGATAACTAATAAATCTCCAGAATCCAAATAATCAACTAAGTTATCTATTGTTCGGTCTTTTATTTCTCTCTCTAGAACAAGCAGCCTACTGTTTCCTCTCACCTCAGAAGGTTTAGAAGCTATTAGTTCTCTAGGAAGTAAAAAGTCGTAATTATCTAAATTCAAAAAAGATCTCATTTGGTGCCGAAGGAGAGACTCGAACTCTCACACCCAAAGGGCGGGGGATTTTGAATCCCCTGCGTCTACCAATTCCGCCACTTCGGCCTGATAAATAAAGCAAAACTCTATATGAATTTTACTATGAAAAGGTAAACTCTATTCTAGAAACTTACATAATCACTGTAAATGTTCAAATTTTTAACCAATAAACATTTTTTTTCTGCGCTGAAATTTGCCTTCAAGAAGCTTATTGCTTATGAGATTGAATTTGAAAAAGGTGTTAAGGAAGGAATTAAAAAAGAAAGCGTTTTATATGCCCTTCCTTTAGATTCTATTTGCGATCTTCTTGCCTTAGATGTAGTTTGTGATCAAAACAAACTTCTATCTCCTACTGGCCCACTTCTGCATAGCAAACAAAGTAGGTTTATTTGTCTTAAGAGTCCTCAATACGTTGTTTCAGAACAAAAAATTAAAAGACAAAGAACAGATAATCTGGAACAAATTCTTGATTCAAATCTAGAAAATCTAACAATTATTCCTGTTTCTTTTATTTGGGGTAAGCACCCTGACAAACAGCAATCCTTTTTTAAGATTATTTTTTCTCCTTCTTGGCGAACAAGCGGATCTATAAAAAAGTTTTTTAAGGTTATTTTTCATGGAAGGAATTTGGTTGTTAAATTTCAGGAACCTCTAGACTTAACTAAACTTATAGACCAGCAAAACACGAATGAGAAGAACTCTCTAATCCTTAGCCGGTATTTAAGGGCTTTATTTAGAAAATCTAAACAAGCTATGCTAGGTCCAGACATATCTCACAGAAGAACAATGGTTAAATCTTTGGTGAGGAACATCCACGTTAGAAAAGAAATAAATCAATTATCTGAAGGCAAAAGGCCTAAAAAAAAGAGGCTAGTAAAAAAAGCGTACAGGTATGCCAATGAAATATGCTCTGACTTGAACTATCCAATTGTTAGAACGCTAATTCGTGGTTTTACTTGGTTTTGGAATACAAGATATGAAGGGATACATATAAACAATCTTGAAACCATAAAAGAGCTTTCTAAAGATAACGCTCTCATTTATTTGCCTTGTCATAGAAGCCATATAGATTATTGCGCCTTGTCTTATATTCTCTATCAGAACGGTTTAATGCTGCCACAAGTTGCAGCAGGGAATAACCTTAACCTGCCAATTATAGGAGGAATACTACGCGGGGCTGGGGCAGTATTTATGAGAAGATCTTTTATGAAGAATATTCTCTATAGTACTGTTTTCTTTGAATATATTAGATCTCTAATGATGAAAGGAAACTCAATAGAATTCTTCCCTGAGGGTGGAAGAAGTCGTTCAGGTTTTAGTCTTCCTTCAAGGCCAGGCTTACTTTCTCTAATACTAAGGAGCTTTGCCTCTATTAAATACAAGAAGGTTAAGATAGTTCCAATATACATAGGTTACGAGAAAATATTAGAAGGTCAAAGTTATCTATCAGAGCTATCGGGGGCTAAGAAAAAAAGAGAAAGTATTTTAGACCCAATTAGAGTCTTTAAAGACTTCAATAATTATCTTGGAAATGCTTACTTAAACTTTGGAAATCCTATAGATATTGAATCTTTCCTTAAGGTTCAAACTGATGATGATTTTCATATCGACTCACCTTTGGTTAAGCCTGAATGGCTAAAACCTACAACAAATATTTTGGGCGAAAAAATCATGAGAACAATAAACAACTCAGTGGCAGTAAGTTCTACTAGCTTATTTTCTATCGGCCTTCTTACCGACCCTGTTCAGACTTTAGATGAAGAATCATTACGAAGTAGAATATCTTTATTCCTGTCGTTAATAGAAAGATCAGATGCATATAAGGAAGTATGGGTTACTGAGAAGGATGTTAGTAAAATAATTGCTAAAACAGAAAAGTTAAGATTTATAACCCATAAACTAATTTCTTCTCAAAAAGTATATCAACCAAATAGTAATGAAGTTGCCACCCTATCCTTCTATAAAAGTAATATCAGCCATCTATACATGCTTTATTCGTTGATTTGCGAAAGCGTAAGGTATGTCGATTCTATTCAAAAGCGTGATATGCAAGATCTTATCAAGATGGTATATCCCATATTTTCTAGAGAATATCATCTGAAAATACCTAAAATAAATGAAGAAGAAATAAACAAGAGTCTGAAAGTCCTAACAGACATGGGAATATTATTTATTGATTCGGACAGTATTACCAAGCCAGATTCGAACCACATCAAGTTTGATGAATTTCTATCCATATCCAATATATGTGAACCCAGCTTAAAAAGATTCTATATGGCTTTGAGTGTTTTATGGGAAACATCTTCGATTAGCAAAGAAGATCTTCAACTGAAATGTGAGTCACTAGCCAAAAAGCTTGAAAAGCTTGAAGGATGGCCTTATCCAGAATTCTCAGATACAAAGAAATTTCAAAATTTCTTAGACTTCATGACTAACGAGAAATATATAAAGGAAGATCCTGTTAACGGAAACCTAACAGCCTCAAAAGTAACCTTAAAGGCAAAAGAGAATTACATTGGCTTCTTCGATAATAGATTTATAGATTTAGTCAAGTCTATGAATTAAGGTTATATATATCGTACCTCACTACTTTCCCAGATATAGAATAGTTTGGAACTCTTCCTTCTAGATGGTTAGAGTTCTTATGCCTTTTAACGACCACCCTCCTAGGTAAGCTAGCTATTGCAGCTCCTAGCAAATTGCTTTGTTTATTCTGCGTAGTCAGTTCTCTTAAAGTTTGTAATGTTTTTTTTGCCTTTGATTTGCTCACACCTGAAAACATTGGATCTATATAAATTAAATCGTAAGGTTCTTTATTCTTATCTAAAAAATTTTTACTATCCATATTTAAGATTTTAAATTTATTTACATAAACGGAGGTCACATTATCTTCTACTTTATTATAAGAGTCTTTTAACAGATGAAACATCCAAGGCTCTTTCTCTATCAAGGTTACGTTTTTACACCTGATGTCTTTTGCTATCTGAAGAGCATCTTTACCAAAACCAGCAGTAGTATCAACTGCTCTAAATCCATCTGGTAATCCTTTGAGGCATTTTGTTAACAGAGGATCAGAGTAATTAGTGGCCCAATCAGAAAAATTACAAAATATTGGCTTATACTTTCTACTTAACCCTTTCCTTAGATAATGGTTAGATTTATTTACTATTAGGAAATAAACATTTATATGGTCTTCTACTTCCTTACTTTCTTCATGTGAAAGACATTCGACTTCTAGTCTTTGTGCTAAATCAAAAGCCTCATGTTTATAGTTATTGGATTTATAAGAGACAATAAGTTCCGTCATAGAATTAAGAAGAAGAGTCCTAACCCTAAAATTATTCTATAGATAATGAAGGGAATAAATCCTATTCTATCGATGAACTTAATAAAAAAATCAATAGTAAAATAAGCGACTATAAAAGATATTAAAGCACCTATTAAATTTTGTTTAAAAGTAGCAAGGAAAGAAGATAGATCTAGACTTAGGAATTGATAGCAAGCTATTGCTCCAATCGTGGGAACAGCTAGTAAAAAGCTAAACTTAGAAGCTGTCTTGTTATCCATGCCTAACATAAGTCCTGCAGAAATAGTTATCCCTGATCTTGAGGTTCCGGGTATCAATGCTAAGCACTGTGCCAAGCCTATTACGAAGGATTGTTTATAAGTAATCAAGCTAATATCATTCTTTGAACTATTGAATCTAGTTGATATATATAAAATGAAAGCAAAAAATATAGTGGCTGAAGCAATAACCTCAATATTCCTCAAAAAGAGATCCACAAAATCCTTTATAAAAAAACCTACTATTAATACAGGTGTAACTGCTACAAATAAATTTATTATAAGGTTAGCTCCGTAATCAGACCTTTTAGAGGGAAAGGCAGATTGAACTATCTTTTTTAGATCATTCTTAAAATAGAAGCACGCAGCCAATAATGTTCCTAAATGTACAGAAATATCAAAATTGACATCTTGTTGCTGCCGACCATAAAGGTCAGAAAATAATATGAGATGACCAGAGCTAGAGATAGGCAAGAATTCTGTAATTCCCTGAATTAAAGCCAAGATAATTATTTGTAAATAATCCATTAAGATTTAGTCCAGTTACTCTCTTCAGATAAATAAAGAGGTAGTAATTGTTCCGGAATTACTATTTCTTTCTTTTCATATTTTTCTTTTGCAAGTTCAAGCAACTCCTCAGCAGAGGGTAAATCTGAGTAAATGTGTTTTGATACACTGCTAATTGATTGCTCCACTAACTCACAACCTGGGCCCACAAAATAAGTACTTTCATCGTATTTAACTGGGTTAAAAGATTCAATCTGTACTGCGGAAAGGTTCTTGTTATCAATTTCACTTCCTATAAAACTAAATTCTCCTAAATAAATCTTCCCCATATGAGCATCTACTATGGAAACGACTCTTTTTGCTGAATGGTTCTTAAACATTTTATAAGCTAAAAGTTCTAGACTTGATATGCATACTCCTTTTATATTCTGACTTAAGGCAATTCCTTGTGCCGTCGAACAAGCCAATCTGATTCCCGTGAAAGAGCCAGGACCATTTCCAACTGCAACTAAATTAAGATCTTCAGTTTTTATGGACGAGGTTTTAAATAAATTATCAATTACCTCAAGTAATCTTTCAGTGTGCTGCTTAGGGATTATTTCATGAAAATAATAATCGGTTTTTCCATTGCTCACTGCAACTGAACAGGCATCACTAGAAGTTTCGATGGCTAGTATATTGGTCAAACTATTTCCGAAGTTTCCGAAGAATGCTATCAGAAACTTCTTCAGGAGATGCAGTGCCCGAGACTCTAAAGTAATTTACTTTTCCTTTTTCAGAGAAGCTTGAATAAAATTCTATCAGCGGCAAAGTCTGATCACTATAGACTTGAAGTCTATCCTTAACTGTTGCAGGCTTGTCGTCTTCTCTTTGAACCAAATCCTCGTTAGTCAAATCATCTTTCCCTTCTACTTTAGGGGGGTTATAAATTATATGGTAGTTTCTTCCTGATCCAGGGTGCATCCTTCTTCCTGACATCCTATCAACAATATCTTGATCGGGAACATGGATTTCTACTACAGCATCAATATTAATATTCCTTTCAACTAAAGCCTGGGCTTGCGGAATGGTTCTTGGGAACCCATCAAATAAAAAGCCTCGATTACAGTCATCTCTAGAAATTCTTTCTTCAACAAGGCCAACTATAACTTCATCAGAAACTAATATTCCTGCATCCATCAATGCTTTTGCTTCCAAGCCAAGCTTTGTTCCTTCTTCTACAGCCTCTCTAAGCATGTTTCCAGTAGAAATATGAGGAATCTTAAACTGATTACAGATAACTTCAGCTTGCGTGCCTTTACCTGCCCCAGGCGGTCCTAAGAGTATAATTTTCAAAGAGACTCTCCAATGGCCATTGCTATTGAAGACTCTCGAGAATCAGAAATAGATATTTGAATATTATTGATCGATAAAACTTTAGCTTCATCAAGAGCCTTTCCGTAAAGATTGACAAAAGGTTTCCCTTCATCATTTCTAAGTATTTCAATATCTTTAAATCTAATTCCTTCTGAAAAGCCCCTACCCAAAACTTTCGAAAGAGCTTCTTTGCAGGCAAAATTGTTGCTGATATAAGAAATTTTTTTTGAAAATGTTTTTCTTTGAGATAATTCTATTGATTCATTTTTAGAAAGAATCTTATTTTCAAAATTAATTCCATGCTTTTTAAGTGCACTTCCTATCCTAGATTTATCGACTAAGTCTATTCCTACACCTTTTATCATTGATTCTTAATTACTGGATAAATACTTTCTAATATTGAGACTTCTGTTACCAAGATGAAAATCAAGAGCTAAGCGCATTATGGTTTTCGAAGCCTTTCGGGTTCTATGTTCGGTTAAATCTCCTTCTGACAAATTTATTATATCTTGTCCAGAAAAAACATAATCATTATTTTTTTCCGGATTATCTGCCTGTTGCACAAAACCAAGGTTAGGCTCGAATGAATAAGCTTGCTCTGATTTAATTTTTTTTCCAGTCATTGAATCAAACCTTAAGTCTATTCCATATCCTAATTCTTGAAGAAGAACCAATTCAAATTCTCGTAACAAAACTTCTGTTCTAGCCTGATCTACATCTTTAGATAAACCTTCGCAAACTAATTGATATTGTTTAAATATTTTATCATGAGGATCATCTCTCTCTGTTGACTTCATAAGGAGTTCATTGACATAAACAATTGCAGTTAAAGTCAAAGGCGACTTTAGAGGATAATGTTCTACTATTTCACAGGTATTGAGATTCTTTAATTCTCCTCTTCCACTAAATGAAATGGAAAACATAGAACAGGGTGTTAAGACTGTTCGCAACGAACTCTTAGGTTTCTTAGCCCCTTTTGCAACTAAGTTAATTCTTCCTAGGCTCTTGGTAAATATATCTATCAATAAGCTAGTTTCTTTGAAAGGTCTGGTATGTAGAACAAAGGCTGGCTCTAAGCTTACTCTTTTAGCCAAGATCATACCCCATAGTACTCAACATAGCCTCATTGTCCGACCATCCACTTTTGACCTTAACCCAGAGCTTTAACATAACTTTTGATTCTAAATTTCTTTCTAAATCGATCCTTGCAGCTGTTCCAATAGCTTTTAATCTGCTTCCCTTTTCACCAATTAATATCCCTTTCTGGCTTTTCTTTTCAACATAAAGTGTTGCATCAATGTGTGTAATACTCTTCTCTTCTTTATACTTTTCTATAGAAACAGTTATTCGATAAGGAAGTTCATCTCCTACTCTACTTATGCATTTTTCTCTGATTATTTCACTAGCAAGAAACCTTTCAGTAGTATCAGCAATTTGATCTTTAGGATAAATATGACTTCCCTTGGGTAATCTAGAAGAAATAATTTTCAGTAAAATATCTAGATTCTGTTTTTTTAATGCTGAAAGAGGCACTATTTCAGAAAATCTATAACTTTTAGATAATTCGTCAATGAAAGGTAATAGACTATCTTTCTCTTTTATTTTATCAATCTTATTAATTACCAAAATAGAGGATGTAAAATCCTGTGGTATTTGCTCCATTAGTTGCTTATCTTCTTCTGTCCAATTTAGACCATCAATTACATAAATAAGAACATCAACTCCTTTCATGGCACTACTTGCAACTTTATTCATGTAGTTATTTAGGGCTCTTTTGTGATCCAAATGAAAACCGGGAGTATCAATGAAGATCATTTGGAATTCTTTATAGGTTTTTATTCCTAACAGTTTATGTCTCGTGGTTTGAGGTTTTCTAGAAGTAATGGATACTTTCTGACCTAGTAAACTATTTAGTAAAGTTGACTTCCCTACGTTTGTTCGGCCAACTATAGAAACGTACCCTGACTTAGCTTTGCTTTCTGACTTCATAAAATATTAAGATTTATCAAAGCTTTGTTTGCTGCATCTAGTTCAGCTTTCTTTTTGTTTTTACCCTTACCTGTAGTGACTAAGTCTAAATCTTCAATTAAACAAGTGACCTCAAAATCACCTCCCTTTTCTTTAGATCCTTTTGAAGCTATCGAATATTTTGGAAGCTGTTTATTTTCTTTCTGTAATATTTCTTGTAACTTAGATTTAGCATCTTTTAAGTCTTTTGTTTCTTCTAGTTCAAACAGTTCATCGCCAAGCAGGCCTTTAAGTATTTCAGATGTTTTTATATAGCTAGAATCTAAATATATAGCACCAATCAAGGCTTCAAGAGCATTGCCTTGTATTGAATTGTTTCTTAAATTTTCTCCCTTGCCAATTTTTATATAATTATGTAATCCTATATTCTTAGCTATCTGATCTAGATTATCTCTACTAACTATACTGGCCTTGAATTGAGTAAGCTTGCCTTCACTTAAAGAATCGAACTTTTCATACAAATAATGGGTTACATACATAGTCAAAACAGCATCTCCAAGAAACTCAAGTCTTTCATTGTGGTTTCTTGAAAAACTTTTATGGGTTAGTGCTAACTCAAACAAACTATTATTCTTAAAAGTATATCCAATCCTTAAAGAAAGCTCCTTCATAAGATATTAATTTATCCTCTTGTTTCTTGATAAAGTTGGGAGTTCAGAGAAAGAGCCCCAGTGCAACCAGATAAATTCAGCCTTCCCAATTAAATAATCCTCAGAAAAATAACCCCATGCCCTGCTATCTAAGCTGTTATCTCTATTATCTCCAATAGCCAAATAATGTCCGTCCGGAATTACCCATTTGTGTTGGGCATACTCCAGTAGTCCCAATAGTCTAATTGTGTGAATTTCATCATCTAGCGTCTCTTGAATTAATGTCTCTGCTTCATTATCAGTAATAACTTGATGCACTAATTTTAAGCCATTAATCCAAATTTCATATCCTTTTATCTCTACTGTATCTCCTGGGACGCCTACAACTCTTTTAACAAATTTTGTTCCAGTTTTGCTGCACCTACTTTCTTGCAAGTTAATAAATTTATTTAAAAAGCGTTGGCTCTCGGGTGTGGTTAAACTTGCTAAGTCCGGTCTAGCTTTGACAGGAGACGAATTGCATAAAGTGTGGGGTGGTATAAATACAGCTACATCATTTCTTTCAGGAGAAGAAAATCCACCTATAAGGTAATTAGTACCTGGAAATTTTAGCCCATATGAGTATTTATTAACTAAAACAAAATCTCCTACTTGCAAACCAGGAACCATAGAGCGGCTTGGTATTTGATAAGGCTCATAAGCAAATGCACGTATAGAAGTAATTACCAATAAGATTAAAAAGTAAGATCTACTTTCTTTTCTAAGTTCTTCTATATTGATAATCTTCCCGACTAACCAAGATAGAGCGGCTAGTATTGTTGCTATTAAGAGAACCAGTCCAAAATCTAAATTAAGTTTAAAAACCTTATAAAGAATGATTAACGCAAAAAGAAACATAACGCCACTAGTTATATCTCTCTTTAATGGTTGCTTGTTATTAGTAAAAATTATCCATAAAACGTAACCTATTGACTCGGATAATAATAAAATTATTAAAGCTGTATCCATATTATTCCTTCACCCGCAGAACAGAAAGGAAAGCATCCTGGGGAACTTCGATCTTGCCAATATTCTTCATTCGTTTTTTTCCCTCTTTTTGTTTTTTCTGTAATTTCATTTTTCTTGTAACATCTCCTCCGTACAGTTTAGCAGTAACATCTTTCCTATAGGCCTTAACAGTTTGCCTAGAAACTATCTTCCCGCCTATTGCAGCTTGAATCGCTACGTCGTACTGTTGCCTAGGTATTACGTCTTTTAGTGCTTCAGTAAATTGTTTACCTTTAGCAGTTGCAACTGATCTATGAGCCATATAAGCCAAAGCATCAACTTTTTCTCCATTAAGCAATATATCCAGCTTGATAACGTCGGCTAGCTCATATCTATCAAGAGAGTAATCTAATGACGCATACCCTTTACTCACAGACTTTAATCGATCAAAGAAATCTACGACTATCTCGCTAAGAGGGACATCGTAAATAAGCTCGGCTTGACCTGCTACATAACGCATTGAAATCTGCTTTCCTCTTCGGTCATTACAAAGCTTCATAACTGAGCCTATGTAGATTTCAGGAACCAATATATTGGCTCGAGCTATAGGTTCCAATATAGAATTGACCTTGCTGTAATCTGGTAAACGACTTGGATTTTCTATCCTTTGAGTAGCACCATCAGTTCCCAATACCTCATAAGCAACAGTTGGAGCCGTTGCTACCAAGTCCATACCATATTCCCTATTTAAGCGCTCAGAAATTATCTCCATATGTAAAGTTCCTAAGAAACCACATCTAAATCCAGCTCCTAAGGCTTCTGAGTGTTCAGGCTCATATTGAAGAGAGGCGTCATTTAGACAAAGTTTTTCTAGAGCTTCTCTAAAGGCCTCGAAGTCATCTGCACTTTGAGGAAATAAAGCTGCATATACTTGAGGATTTATCTCCCTGAAACCTTCAAGCCTTGGCGTCTCTGAGCTAGCCTTTACAATAGTATCTCCAACAGGAGCTCCTCTTATTTCTTTAATGCTTGCACAAACAAACCCGACCTGCCCCGATTCCAATTCAGTTAAATCAGTTAACTTAGGCTTAAAAACTCCTACTTTATCAACAATATGCTTTTCCTTCTTAGAAAAAATTTCAATAGTATCGCCCTTTTTAATAGAGCCATTTACTACCCTGGCTAATGAAACCACTCCCAAATAATTATCAAACCAAGAGTCTATAATTGAAGCTTGCAGTGGTGCCTTTTTATTTACTTCTGGTGGAGGAATTAAATGAACAACCTGTTCTAATACTTCTTGTATTCCTGTTCCCTTTTTCGCACTTATGCAAGGAGCGCCCGAAGCATCCACGCCAATTATCTCTTCTATCTCCTTTTTTACTCTTTCCGGGTCAGATTGGTCTAAATCTATTTTATTAAGAACAGGTATTATTGTTAAGCCTTCTTCAACAGCGTTATAACACGTGGATAGGGTCTGAGCCTCTACGCCTTGAGAAGCATCAACTAAAAGTATTGCCCCCTCACATGCAGACAGAGATCTTGACACTTCATATGCAAAATCAACATGCCCAGGTGTGTCTATTAAATTAAATTGATAAAGCTCTCCATCCACTGCTTTATAAGAAAGACTTACCGTTTGAGACTTAATCGTTATACCTCTTTCTTGTTCTAGTTCTAGAGTATCTAATACTTGCGATGTCATTTCTCTTTGACTTAGCCCGCCGCAAAGTTCAATGATCCTATCTGCAAGAGTGGATTTACCGTGATCGATATGCGCTATGATAGAAAAATTTCTAATATTCACAAGAAATGCTTTTTTAACTAAAAATTAGCCTGAAGGATAACTATTTTGACAGATTTAAGCTAAGAATTCTTTTAATTCCATTCCTAGAAATTCCTACCGTGGTACTCTTTTCTTTGTCTATTTCACTTAAAACTGATCTAAATTCTTCCACATTACTTATTCTATTCCTTCCAACTGAATAAATAACATCTCCCTGCCTAATACCTGAAGAGTATGCAATTCCTTCAGAGTCAATTGCTTTCACAACCACACCTCTTACATCAGACCTATTAGATTTAGTGTCTAGATTTTCTACAACCAAGCCTAATAAATTTTGGTTTGTGGCGTTGAAAGAAAGAGAAGGGTCTTTAGGTAATTCACCTACTTTTACTTTAATAGTCTTTTTCTTTCCTTCTCGAAGAACCAATGCGTTAACACTAGAATCCGGCTTAATAGCTCCAACGGTTAAAGGTAAATCTGAAGAATAGAATATTTCTTCACCATCAAAGAAAAGGATTACATCTTCTTCCTTTAAACCTGATTTTTCTGCCGGGCTGTCTTCAATTATCTGTGAAATTAAGGCGCCTTTGGGTACTTCCATGTTTAATGCTTCTGCCAACTCGCTTGTAACTTCTTGAATGCTTACTCCAAGCCAACCTCTTGCCACATAACCCTTCTCTTTTAACTGGTCAGCAACATCCATGGCATAATCAATGGGTATGGCAAATGAAACACCCATGTAACCTCCTGACCTGGTGTAAATTTGAGAATTAATTCCTATAACTTCACCTTCTAGATTAAAAAGAGGACCTCCTGAGTTACCGGGATTGATAGCCACATCGGTTTGAAGAAAAGGGACATAAGTCGAATCGGAGCCATTAGGTATACTTCTTCCTTTGGCGCTAACTATTCCTGATGTTACAGAAAACCTTAATTGAAAAGGAGAGCCTATTGCTACAACCCACTCGCCTACTTTAAGCTTCTTCGAACTTCCTATTCTAAGAGCAGGCAAGTCAGAAGCCTCGATCTTAAGAAGAGCAACGTCAGACCTTTCATCAGTACCTATTATCTCCGCTTCAAATTCTCTTCTATCTCCTAGACTAACTATTACCTCTTCAGCTCCTTGCACAACATGATTATTAGTTAATAAATAACCATCCTTAGAGATTATAAAACCTGAACCAGTGGATATGATGGGCCTGGAATTCTGTCTCTCCCTAGGTTGTTCTCCAAAAAATCTTTCAAAAAATTCGTCGTATCTTGGATCACCAAAACCTCTTTGTCCGAATGAGTTTCTGTTACTCACAGTCTTAGTGCTAGTTATATTAACCACTCCAGGAGAAGATTCTTCCGCTAAATCCGAAAAGTTTGGTAAGTCCTTTGCCCCTGTCGTAGCAACGAAACCTAACAATACAACAACAAATAAAGATCTAATAATGACCATCTATAATTCCTTAATTATTTAACTTTGTTTGAGAAAAAGTTGGCATTCTGCAATATTTTAGATTTTTTTTCAGCTGTTATATCACCACTCACTGAAATAACAAAGATGCCTTTTTCTGTTTTGATATAAGATATCCTCGACGCTCTAGAAGAAGATAGGGCCATAGGTGTCTCTATAGGTGATAAGCTTACCTTAAAAGACTTTCCTGAAGAAGGCATAAGATAATTTGCTCTTAAGATCCCCTGTGGACCGTTCTGAATGTTTTGCAACTCAGCATTAATTCCAGAAACAGAATTATTCAAGACTTCAATTGCCTCAGGACTTGCTATAGCTTCTGAAATCCTTTTGGAAGCAAGATCCGTGAAGGAATTGTTATTATTCGTATATTGAAAATTGAAGAAAAATACCACTAAACAACTTGCTAATGCCATACCTATATAGTTTTTTTGATTTACCCACCAACTTCTTTCACTAGTTACAATCTTCGCTTTTTTGCCTAGCTCATTGCTAATTCTTGTAGAAATATCAATCTCTTCAAATAATAAGTTATCTTTGTGGAGAACTCTCTTAGAGATTTGCAGATCATTCCAATATTCTCTTAGTTCGGCATTATCTTCTATTTCATTTAAAACCCTTCTGGTTTCAAACTCTGATAACTCTCCATCGCTTAATGCAGATATTTTTTCTTTTATTCCTTTACTTACTGTCATGATATTTCATTATTTTTGTAAACCTGGTTATTTCTCATATGTTTCTTAATGGATTGCTCTAATACTTCTCTTCCTCTAAATATTCTAGATCTTACTGTTCCAACTGGGCAATCTACTATCTCGGCTATCTTCTCATAACTCAACCCATCAAATTCTCTAAGAGATAAAGCGGTTCTAGTTTCTTCTCCTAGGCTCGATAAAGTATCATGAATTAAATCTCTTAATTGATTGGCATTTAGAATCTCTTGAGGAGAATCCATATCAACTTTATCAAAGTAAACAGAATCATCTTCAGATAGATCAGTCATAGAGGTTTCACCTTTTCTTTTTCTAGATACTAAATAATTCTTTGCGGTATTTACGGTTATTCTATAAATCCAAGTATAGAAAGAGCTTTCTTCTCTAAAAGAATTTATTGATTTATATGATTTTATGAAAGCCTCTTGCGCAATGTCTTCTGCTAACTGTTTTTCTTTTACGTATTTAAAAGCTGTAGATATAACTCTACTCTGATATTTTAAAACAAGGAGATCAAAAGCTCTGTAGTCACCTTTCTTAGCTCTTCTAACAAGAGAAAGATCAACCTCTTTATTATTTTCCTTCCTTTCCACTTCTAAATAGACCTCGTCATGTTTAAAAAGTTCTGTCTTTTATCAAAGTTCTTTTGCAACTTCCAAAGCTCCTCTAAAACCAATATCATCAAGTTTAATCAAAATTAAGGGGGTTATGGTCAGAAATTCATTCATTGTTTCGCTATCTTCAAATATTTCTCTGAAATCTTTATGCGAGTTTTTATCTAAAAGTGTATTTGCTATGGATCCAGAAAGATAAACCCCTCCAGATGCGCCCCAAACAAGTGTCACGTAACGTAAGTATGAAGCAAGTAGATAATTTAATAAATTTTTAACTTCTTTGCATTGCTCATCAGATTCTGCGAGCTGCAGTATGTCTTCATTTGTATAGGTACTATTACTATTCCCTGAAAGGACCTTGTAAAAAAAGGAAATCCCTTTACCTGAAAGAAAATCTTCGTAAGTAGGCACCCTCGTATTTTCTGAAACAAAACTGTCAACTATCTTTTTTAAAGTCGGCCTTAATACCTTATCTGAAATATTTATGTGTCCTGCTTCAGTTGAAATGACCTCATTATTTGTAATTCCAGCCAGCCCTAATCCAGTTCCAGGTGCTATAAGTATTCTTGTTCCAGCATTGGGCATAATTTTCTTTCCAATATAAATAATCTCATCTTCTTCTAACCTCTTAACTGCATGGGCCTGTAAAGCAAGGTCATTTATTACAGTTAAGCCTTTCTTAAATAATTTTTTCTTTAATTCACTTGCCCTAAAAGAGATATCAGCATTTACGAAGGTGATTTCATCATTAATTACAGGCGCAGCAACACCCAGAACTGCCTTATCAACTTTTTGCAATAGGTCGTGTTTTGTTAAGTAGGCAAGGCAGATATCCTCTAAAGAGTTATAGTCTCCTATGTTAAGCCTGTCAGAAAGAGAATATTCTACAAAACTTTCGGTTATTGAAAAACGAGCATTCGTTGCACCTATGTCTGCTAAAAGAATCATATACTTTCTTTTGTTGTCTCTAAATGTTTGGACAAAATTAAATTAACTAACTTGGTCATTTCATTATCTAGATCTACTTGCTTCTTAGTTACAAGAATATCAAATATATCAATATCTTCATAAGACAACAGCTTTATAAGGAGGTTTTGTTGATTTATATCTAAATTTTGAAAGTGATTTTCAACAAATGGGGTTAAGATGGCATCAAGCTCCCAGAGACCTCTCCTACATTGCCAAAGTGTTTTTTTCTTTAAGTCTGTCAAGTCTAATACCTTATAATATGAATTGTGAAACCTACTGATTTAATTGAATTAGAGTATTTGAGCACACTTGAAATAATAGGTGAAGGGGCGTTTGAACTACTTCAAGGTCAAATTACTTGTGATATGGAGCGCATAAAGGATGGTCGTGTAGGTTTAGGTGCTCTTTGCAATTTAAAAGGAAGAGTTACTAGTTCTTTTGTAATTATTAAAAAACCTCAATCAAAGAATTCTTTCCTTCTAATAGGGCATTCCATGATTATGGAAGAAACGAAGAAGACTTTAGCTAAATATTCTCCTTTCTATGAATTAGAAATGCATATGAACACAACATATAGTTTTTTTGCTTTAGATAAAGTTGCTTTAAATAATCTTTTCCTAGAAACAAATTTAGATCTTAATCTTCAGGAACATGAAGAAATTTTAAGAATCCATTATTTAAATAAAAGATACTGCTTACTTGCTATCCAAGAAAAAAATAAACAAATACTAAAGAAGTTCAATATTTGTAAGGACTTAAAAGAATGGGAGATTGATAATATTCAAAACAAAGTGATTGATATTAATTTTGAAGAGATTGGTGAGTACACTCCTCATGAGCTGGGATACCATCAAACAGAGAGGATAGATTTCAATAAAGGTTGTTATACGGGTCAAGAAATAGTTGCCAGAATTCACTACCGAGCAAAGAAACAACCATTTGTACAATACGGGACATTAGAGAAAAAAGAAATCACAAAAGAAGTCTTCGACAATAAAAAGAAGAAAATTGGATCTGTTCTAAGATCAATGAAAAAAGAAGATAAAACTTATTGCCTTATATCAATGAATAAGAACTATTCAGAAGGAGAGATAATGTTTGAAAACGCTTCTTCTCTTAAATGCTAAAGAATTTATAGAGCCCAATTTATTGCTCCAATCCCTTTTTGGATCAAAAAGTTATTTGCTTTCGAGAAATGTTTACATCCAAAAAAACCTTTTTGAACAGAGAAAGGCGAAGGATGGGCTGCCTTAAGTACCAAATGCTTATCCTTATCAATATTCTTTCCTTTTTGTGACGCATAATTTCCCCAAAGGAGAAAAACTAGATTTTCTTTATCATTTAATATTTTGATTAGTCTATCAGTAAATCTTTCCCACCCCTTATTCGCGTGAGATCCTGGAATTCCTTTTTCAACAGAGAGCACAGAATTTAATAAAAGAACCCCTTGCTCAGCCCAAGGCAAAAGGAACCCACTTTCAGGGTAAGGTATCCCACAATCTTCTTTTAATTCTAAAAATATATTTCTTAAAGAAGGAGGTATCTTAATTCCAGGTTTAACAGAAAATGATAAACCGTGAGCCTGACCAGGCCCATGATACGGATCTTGTCCTATAATGACTACTTTAATTCGGTCTATATTTGTCAGTCTTATTGACGAAAAAATATCTTTTGAAGAAGGGTAAATAACTTTACCTTTAGACTTTTCACCAACAAGGAACGCCCTAAGCTCTTGCATATAAGGTTTATCAAATTCATCACCTATTTCTTGTAGCCAAGACTCATGAATAGAAGGTTTTTTTAGTGGAATTTTATGGGTCATATTTGACAACAAATTTTATCTCTTTTTACTAAGTTTAAATATAAAATCTTATCCACATTTTCTGTGGATAACTTTCGGGATAATTTAAGGCTTTAATAAAATACCTTTTCAATAGCAGACTCTTAGCCAATTGATCAAAATTCAGACATAAAACATAAAATATAATTAAATCAATAACTTAAAGGATTTTATTGATTTTTCATTTTTTTCTTTTCTTTTCTATCTAGTGACGCTTTGTGAGCAATAGCGAAAAAAAAATCTTGTGTGTAAATATAGAGTTTTTATTGACAGAATTGCTTGATTTTAGCAGTAAGAAGCGAAATAACTTATTGAAAACAATGACTTAAAGTGACCAATAATAATCCCTTTATTTAATCAATCTAACGTTCACAACATTTTCTATTTTTGATATTGCTTTTATGGCTTCATCTTCAACATTATTTTCAATATCTATGAGATTGTATGCTATTTCTCCTCTGCTAACATTTGCCATGTCTGCGATATTTAAATTAAGCTTCCCAAGTGTTGTAGCAATCTGTCCAATCATTGAAGGAACGTTTTTATTTGTAATAGTGATTCTATTTTCAGTGGTCCTTTCAATTTGTACTTCAGGAAAGTTTATTGAATTTTTTATATTCCCCGTTTCAAGAAAACCTACTAGTTGATTTACTGCCATAACTGCACAATTCTCTTCAGCTTGAGAAGTACTTGCACCAATATGGGGAAGAAGTATGACGTCCTTATGGTTGTTTGCCCTTTTTATAAGTTTTGGTGTGGGAAAATCAGTGATGAAGTTACTTAAGTTATTTTTATCAAGGTAAGTTAATACATCATCTGTATTTACAACCTCATGTCTAGCAAAATTAAGAAGGGATAAGTTTTTAGATTGTTTAAAGAGGGTTTCGTTAATAATCCCCTTTGTACTTTCTAAGGCTGGTATATGGACAGAAACATAGTCAGAGACTTTAAATAACTCTTCTAAAGTATCCGCAGGATGGACTTGGCTGGGCAGTTTCCATGCAGCTTGAACTGAGAGAGCCGGATCATATCCAACAACATTCATATTTAATGCTACGCCCATTCTAGCTACTTTAGATCCTATGGCTCCTAAGCCAACAACACCTAGAGTTGAACCCGCTAACTCGCTGCCTTTGAATTGCATTTTGTTTTCTTCTAAAAAGGGTTCTAAATCAGACATGTCTTCTAAATGAGTAAGACTATTTACAAAATCTATACTGCTATAAATATTCCTAGAAGACAGCATAAGGCCCGCCAACACAAGTTCCTTTACCGCATTAGCATTTGCACCTGGGGTATTAAAAACGACAATTCCTTTTTCAGTGCACACATCAACGGGTATATTATTTACGCCAGCACCTGCTCTTGAAATTGCCATAAGATTATCAGTCAGGTGTTCATTGTTTATTTTAGTGCTTCTTACTAAGACACCATCCGGTAAATCTGACTCATTATTTAATAAACAATGAGTGCCTTCTAGACGTTCTAGGCCTACATCTGCAATATTACTAAGTGTCTTCACTTGAAATTTTGACATATAAATTAAGGTTTAATTTTAAAGTCGCGAAGCATATCACTAATTGCGTTAATCTACGATAGCATATATAGTTCTCAACCTTTTTTTATAGACATGAAGCAAAATTTTTTAAATCTATCCGATCTAGGCAAAGATACTTTAGAAGGAATAATTGAAAACTCTTTAGCTATAAAGAGACCTTCGAAAAGAGGAACTTCTCTCAGCGGTAAATATCTTGCCATGATCTTTGAGAAATCTTCAACAAGAACTAGAGTTTCTTTTGAAGTTGCCATGAATCAGCTAGGAGGAAAGGCAAGCTTTCTATCCGTTGACGATCTCCACTTAGGCCGAGGAGAGCCTGTAGAAGATACTGCAAGAGTAATAGGCTCAATGGCTGACTGTGTTGTTCTTAGGACAGTAAATCATGAAACCCAGATTGAGTTTTCTACTTACTCTACTTGCCCTACTATCAATGGTTTAAGTGATTTATCTCACCCCTGCCAAATCCTAGCAGACTTATTAACTTACTATGAAGAAAAAGGACCTATAGAAGGGAAAAAAGTATGTTGGTCAGGTGATTTTAACAACGTTTGTTATAGTTATGCTGAGGCAGCAAGCATTTTTAATTTTGAACTTTACGTGGCCTGTCCTGAAGAATACCAACCTAAAGATAAAGATCTCGAAAATGTAACTTTTACGGAATCACTTGAGGAGGCGTTAGAAGGAAGCGACATAGTAACAACGGATGTTTGGGTTTCTATGGGTAACGAAAATGAAAAAGAGAAAAGAGAAAAGTCCTTCCTTCCATACCAAATAAGCCCTACTAACTTAGATAAAGCCAATGAAAAGGCAATGTTCCTTCACTGCTTGCCTGCCATCAAAGGACAAGAAGTTTCTGCAGATTTATTTAATGACAAAAGAAGTAAGGTATGGACCCAAGCAGAAAACAGACTTCATGCCCAGAAAGGTTTATTGTTAGAACTT
>CESR01041163.1_pt1 | contig 29078 bp, 19 predicted proteins | sample 356351 | NCBI WGS metagenome assembly CESR01 (sample SAMEA2622149, study PRJEB7988) | marine metagenome | isolation source: saline water (ENVO:00002010), including | reverse complement strand
CAAGCGCATATCCAGAGGATTGTCGACCTCGCAAAGCAGGGGTGGAAGGGCGTCGAATTCGAAGTGCTCGACACCGATTGGCAAGGAGAGGCCTACATGACGGTCTCGGGTCAGAACAGCAACAACTCCGTACGCGTTCCCAACACCTTCATGGACGCTGTCAAAGCAAACGGGGAGTGGGATCTGTTCTGGCGAACCGAGAAGGAGGCAGCAGGGGCAGAGAATAGGGGGCCCGTGCCTTGCAGAACCCTCGATGCAAATGCGCTCTGGGACAAGATTGCCTACACAGCTTGGGCGTGTGCCGATCCCGGGGTTCAGTTCGACACCACGATCAACGAGTGGCACACATGCCCGACCGCGGGCCGAATCAACGGTTCTAATCCATGTTCGGAATATATGTTCCTCGATGATACCGCGTGCAATCTTGCGAGCATCAATCTCCTCCACTACTACGATCTCGATGCACACACCTTCCGAATCGAGGATTTCCGTCATAGCGTTCGCCTGTGGACCACAACACTGGAGATCAGCGTACTCATGGCACAGTTCCCTTCTGAGTCAATCACTCGGAAGTCATACGAGTACAGGACCCTCGGGCTCGGATATTGCAACATAGGCTCGCTGCTGATGCACATGGGAATCCCCTATGATGACGAGAGGGCCTACGCCATATGCGGAGCCATCACCTCCATCATGTGTGGAGAAAGCTATGCCACCAGTGCAGAGATGGCTTCCGTCCTGGGAGCGTTCCCCGACTACGAGAGGAATGCCCAGGACATGCTGAGGGTGATGCGCAACCACCGGCGCGCGGCCTACGAATCCTCGGTAGAGGAATACGAGGGGCTAACCGTTCCCCCCATGGGAATCAATGCCAAGAAGTGCCCCCAGGATCTACTCGATGCAGCCCGCGGCTCCTGGGACCGTGCGGTTAGGGAGGGGGAGGAGCACGGCTACCGCAACGCGCAGACCACGGTCATCGCTCCAACGGGAACCATCGGCCTAGTGATGGGTGCGGACACCACGGGGGTGGAGCCCCAGTACTCGTTGGTCCAGTTCAAGACCCTAGCCGGTGGCGGTTCTCTGAGAATCATCAACAAGGGCGTGCCGAATGCACTGCGTCGGCTCGGTTACTCAGATAGCCAGACCAATGCGATTGAGGAATACATCATGGGATCCGGTCACCTGAGTGGCTGTCCAACTCTCTCCGTAGAGCGCCTGAAGGATGTCGGTTTCACCTCAAAGAGCCTGAAGACAATAGACAGCAAGTTGAGTGACGTGTTCGATCTCCGCTCCGCTTTCTCTCCCTCGATTATCGGAAAGGAACTCTGCACTGAATCCCTCGGAATGTCGGAATCACAGTTTGAGGATCCGTTCTTCGACACCTTGGGCTCCCTCGGTTTCACTTCCGAAGAGATTGATGCGGCCAACGTCCACATCTTCGGTTACAACACTATTGAGGGTGCGCCCGGACTGAAGGATGAGCATCTGGCAGTCTTTGACTGCGCCACACCCTGCGGCAAGTATGGGAAGAGATCGATTGCTTGGCCGGCTCACGTGAAGATGATGGCTGCAGCGCAACCGTTCATCTCGGGAGCGATATCCAAGACCATCAACATGCCATCCAACTCAACTGTTGAGGACGTCAGGGATGCCTACAACCTGAGTCACACGACGATGAACAAGGCCTGCGCGGTTTACCGGGATGGAAGCAAGCTGTCTCAGCCTCTGATGAACCAACTCGTGGATACCCCAGAACTCACGGAAGAAGACGAAGGGGCGGTTGTAGGAAGAATGATCGAAGAGACCGTCGAGGCATTGCCCCTCCCCGAACCGATGGCCAAACCGGTGGCCGAGGCCTTCGTCAAGGATTACATCGCAATCAGGCGTCCCCTCCCGAATAGGAAGAAGTCAGAGAACATCAAGGCCAAAGTCGGTGGGCACAGCGTTCGTCTGATTACCGGGGAGTACCCGGATGGCAAGGTCGGGGAGATATTTCTCCTAACATCGAAGGAAGGGGCAGCTTGGAGGGCCATGCTGTCCCAGTTCGCCATAGCCGTATCCATAGGACTGCAACACGGGGTGCCAATAGATGCCTTCGTGAAGTCGTTCATATTCTCCAAGTTCGAGCCGAGCGGGATGATCGAAGGCGGTAGCGGCCGGGTCAAGATGTCCTCGAGCATTGTTGACTGGGTATTCCGAGAGCTGGCCATAGAATACGCAGGCAGGGACGACCTAGCTCATGTAGCAGTGGAGGACCTCGACCAGTTCTCCATCAGCAAGCCTGAGATTTCCGATATCGGTCTGGTCCGAAGCCAAGGCGAGAAGAGGGATGTTCAGATGACTCTAGAAGCTTCCGTCACCCCTCTGGGAAGTCTAGAGACGCGAGCACGCCTAGCCGCCAAAGAGCGTGGTTTCACCGGTGACATCTGCGATGACTGCGGTGGCAGCCAAATGGTTCGAAACGGAACCTGCCTGAAATGCAACGAGTGCGGTGCAACTACTGGGTGCTCCTGATTCGAATCTCAAATCTCGAGTTCGATGTTCAGGTTCTGAATCAGTTCCTTGTACCGGTTCCTGATGGTGACTTCGGTCACACCAGCAACTTCAGCGACCTCTCGCTGGGTTCTGCGCTTGCCGCAGAGAACGCTCGCGATGTAGATGATTGAGGCGGCGATACCAGTCGGACCACGCCCACTGGTGAGTTCCTTCTCCTGAGCGGCGGCTATCAGCTCGTATGCCTTGGCTTGGACCTCCGCGTCGAGGTCGAGGCCGGAGCAGAAGCGGGGGATGTAGTCCTCGGGCTTGGTTGGTGGTATCTTCATCCTCAACTCGCGGACCATGAAGCGATAGGTGCGACCGATTTCCTTGCGGCCAGTCCTGCTCGCCTCGCCAATCTCGTCGAGAGTCCTCGGGTTCTCGCAGATTCTGCACGCGGCGTATAGGCTGGCAGCAGCCACGCCCTCGATGGAGCGGCCGCGAATCAACCTAGCGTCCACGGCTTTGCCGTAGGTCACTGCAGCGGTCTCTCTGATCGTCTTGGGCAGCTCGAGACGGCTGGCCATCCTGTCCAGCTCGGCGAGCGCCATTGCCTTGTTGCGTTCCGTTGCGTTGCTGACTCGGGAGCGCTTCTGCCACTTCCTCATCCTGTAGAACTGGCTGCGGTACCGGCTGGAAATCGATTTCCCGGAGTAGTCCTTGTTCTGCCAATCAATATCAGTGGATAGTCCCTTGTCATGGAGCATCACTGTCATGGGAGCACCTGTACGTGCACGCTGATCGCCCTGCTCTGGGCTGAAGACCCGCCACTCTGCTCCTTGGTCGATTACTTTCTCCTCGAGAACTAGGCCGCAATCGTCGCAAACGACCTCACCCCTTGATTCATCCTTGCTCAGATTTCGGCTTCCGCACTCATCGCACTTCACTGTGTCTTCAACGAGATATGACATACATCCTCCCCCCCTTTCGCATGAAAGGCATTGAATTCCCAAATGACTACCTATTTAAGTCTAATAGGTCAGAGGAATTTCTCCCAATAATTCGGCTATTGTGCATCAAGCCAATGCGAGAATCGTGATATACGGTGCGACCGTAGCACAGAATGGGGAAGTGTACTATGGAGGATGTTGGTTGGCCCCCCGAACGCGTGGCTCTGTCACCGGGCAAACGCGTCCTCTTCCTGACCAAGGATCTCGACTTGATTCGCAAGCAACTGTATGACGGTTTAGATCTCCAGATGGAGGACCTATCGGTAGATGACTTGCTCGATGACATCAACACCGACGTAATGACGCCAGCTTGGGTATGCTTCGACCATGATCCGGCTGCCATCGCAGAGAATGCCTACGCGGGTCTAGTTCACGAAGGGCGGCGTGTCTTCGAGCCGCGGGCACTTTTGGATGGGGGCTTTGAGGTCATTGTCTCCGGACACCGGAAGGGCACCGGCTCGAGCCGTGAGACGGCTCCACAGTGCGAGCGGTGGTCTGGGATACGCATTGTGATAGCGTCATCCTTCGCACCAATACACGAGCGTAATAATCTGAATCTCGGCCAATTGATGGCAGATCATTCTGTTCTGCGAAGGCTGCAGGACGGAGAGAGCATCAGATTGTCGGAGTTCACCTCGAAATACGATTCGATTAGCCGATTAATCCTTGAGAGCGGAGGGATCCTGCCGTTTGCCAAACGACTCCAGGAGGGAGACATCGATCTGCCACGAGTGGAGACGGGGGGAAGGGCGATGACAATGGTCGAGAAGTTGATTTCCAACAAGCTGCTGGGAGCCAATGGTGGGAGCGGTTGCGTCAAACCGGGTGATGCGGTACTGGCTCAAGTCGATGGTGGCTACACCCACGAGTTCACGACCGCGCAAGTCCACACCTTCCTCCTACAGGAATATGGCGAGGACTACTCCTTGCCTAACCCGTCGAAGTTCGCTGTGTTCGAGGATCATCTTCTGTACGCGACCGAGGTTCCTCGCTTCGGACGCTTCGTTGAGAAAATCCAGACTCTGCGGGATATGCAGAGAGAATTCCAAGAACGTACCGGCGTGCGCGACTACTCGGCGATCGACAGCATCAGCCCTGGAATTTGCCACCAAGTGGCACGTGAGGAGTTCATCGACGTTGGTGACTTCATTCAAGCCACTGACTCTCATACCTGCATGGGCGGGGCGTCCAATGCCCTAGCCTATGGCGTCGGTTCCACCGAGTATGCCAACCTAGTCCACAACCAGTTCGCTTTCGTCAGTGTGCCTGAGAGCATACGCTTCGATTTGGTCGGTGAACTGGGGCCTGGTTGCACGGCCAAGGACGTCATTCTGCATATCCTCTGGATCTATGCGGCTAGGTCCAAGACGCTGGATTGTAGCATGGAGTTCGGTGGACCCGGCCTAGCCAGCCTGTCAATGGACGAGCGGGCGACACTGTGCAACATGGCAACGGAATGCAGTGCTAAGACGGGTATCTGCGAGCCAGACGACCTAACTGTCGAGTGGTTGCTGGCACGTCGCAACGACCTCGACGAGGAATCTATCAGGGCGCAATTCGTACTGCCTGACGAAGGCGCAGCGTATGGTGGGGGTGTTCACACAATCGACCTAACAGAGATTCGTCCGATGGTCGCTCACCCGGGTGAACCCGACAAGGGAATCCCCTCCGACCCGACCAACGGAGCGTACATCGACGAGATCGGTGAAGTGGTCATCGACATCGCCTACGCCGGCTCATGCACTGCAGGAAAGGAAGATGACTTCTCCTACTATGCCATGGTGACCAAGGCGGCCCTAGACGCGGGATTGACAATACCCTCAGATGTTGACTGTTACATCCAGTTTGGCTCCAAGTCAGTCAAGGACCTCTCAGCCCGGATGGGGTGGATCGATTTGTTTGAGCGCGCTGGCGTGATGCTGATCGACCCCGGTTGTGGGGCGTGCATCGGTGCTGGGCCGGGAATTAGTGATGAGCCCGGTCAGGTCAGTATCTCTGCGATCAATCGCAACTTCCAGGGACGCTCGGGGCCAGGCAGACTCTATCTCGCTAGTCCACTGACCGTGATGACCAGTGCATTCGTGGGCAAGATTACCGCGTGGCATCCAGAAGTATTCTCCTGATTCTGCTTCTCCAAGCCATTGATTGGGGGATTGTTCAAGAGCGGTCGGCGAGCCGAGTGGGGCTACCAAAGCAAGCCCTTTGTCATCAGGACATTGGAGGACTTGATGGAGGGATGCGCGTGGAGACCTCAGAACAGTTTTCGAACAAGCAGAAACAGATTTCCATAAGCGAGTTCTTCGAGAAGAACAAGCACTTTCTAGGCTTCGACACGCTACAGAGATCCATTATCACGGCCGTGAAAGAGGCTGTGGACAACTCTCTGGATGCCTGCGAGGAGACTCGTATTCTTCCCGAAATCAGAGTCGAGATAAATCGTCTGAAAGGCGACCGGATCGAACTCATCACTCAGGACAACGGGCCAGGAATCCCTCGGAATGACATCGAGAATGTTTTCGGAAAGTTCCTACTCGGCTCGCGCTTCCACGCAATCCGACAGACTAGAGGGCAGCAGGGCATAGGCATCACTGGTGTCGTGATGTACAGCCAATTAACCGCCGGATCGAAGACTCAAGTGATCTCGAAGATTGGCAGCGACTCCTCTGCCGTATATGTTGAACTAGGAATAGACACAAGGAAGAATAGGGCCACTAAGTCGGGGGAGCGCCGTGAAATATGGCTTGACGACCTCACAGGCGATCCTGTGTTGCACGGTCTGAGAATAAGGACTGTGATGAGGGCTAAGTACCAGCGTGGGCGCCAGTCCGTGCACCAGTATCTCAGAATGACATCCATAGTGAATCCACACGCTAGCATCTCCCTAGTGGTCCGCGACAGGAATGGCGAGATGATTGAGGAGGGGAACTGGGCGAGGACCACCGAGAAGCTCCCGCGGGAGGTCAGTGAGATCAAGCCTCATCCTCATGGAATTCACCTCGGTTCACTCCAAAGGCTGCTCCGTGAGGCAGAGGAGCGGAAGATGACGTCTTTCCTACGACACAATTTCTCGGGTGTGAGCATGCGCGCAGCACGTGATATCCTAGCCGCAGCGGGCATAGATGAGGGTAGAACGCCCAGACGAATTAGGGCAGAAGAGGCCCAGGAGATGGTCTCCGCCTTCCAGAAGGTCAAACTGCTCGCACCTCCCACCGACTGCCTGTCTCCCATCGAAGATCTGCTAATCAAGAAGGGGCTCTCAAAGGCCATCGATTCCCGGTTTGCCTCCACTATCACACGTAATCCCAAGGTGAGCAATGGCAACCCGTTCCAGATTGAAGTCGGCCTAGTGTTTGGTGGGAACCTCAGTGCCGAGGGACCAATCGAGGTCCTACGGTTCGCCAATCGTGTCCCACTGATGTACCAACAGGGCGGTTGCCTACTCACCAAAGCTCTGGAAGCGGTCGATTGGAAGCGGTATGGGTTGGAACACCCAGGCGGTCGTGGGATTCCAAAGGGGCCTGCTGCAGTACTCGTCCACCTTGCCTCCACGAATGTACAGTTCACTAGCGAAGCAAAGGAGGCAGTGGCCGACAATGAGGAGGTGTTCGAGGAGATTCGCTTGGCGATGCTGGAGGTAGGCAGGGGTCTCAAGAATCACCTGAAGAAGAACTCACAGAGGAAGAAGGCTCGGGAGAAGTTCGAGCTGATCAACATCATTCTTCCTGAGATTTCCAGGAAGTCATCGCAGTTGCTGTCAAGGGAAGAGCCCGATCTCGCCCCAGTGATCACGAAGATCATGGATGCGGTATTCTGCGAGGAGGAGCTTGATTGGGACGATGAGCGAAAGCTTGCAATATGCTCAATCACGGTGTACAACTACACCGCCAGAGCGCGTGCTTACACGATTCTCGCTAAGTGGCCTGAGGAAGATGGCGTTAGGATTGATGAGAACGCATTGGGGGGCAGGAAGGAGGCCAAGGGCCTGTGGGCGTGGAGGTTAGACACCTTGAATCCTGGTTCATCTACGACCATTTTCTTCACTGTTTCTGGCCTAACCAAGGGCGAATGGTCCGAGGTCGACGTTTTCTACAGGGGTAATGGCGAGGTTATTGGTGCGACGAAGATTGACGAGAAGCTGCTAGATGAGCTGCGCAAGACTGAGGCTCTGGCTGCTGCTGAATTGGAGTTGGAGCAGCAGACAGAAACGATGGGTCACCTAAGCGACCGGGCCGAGCATAATTCCCCCGACCCCGCAACAGAACCCACGGAGCAGGTGCAGCCTACACTATTCGATAACTACGAGGCGGAAGAATGACGATCAACAGGCAGAAATCGAAGGATGAGGTGATTGAGGCCTTGCATGGGGTGGCCTCTGAGATGCACGACAGGATGGCCAAGGGCGTTCCCCCGACGATGACGCTCCCTGTCAGGTCAAAGAGCAACATCGGCTTCGACAAGAGGCTCGGAGTCTACAAGTACGGAAAGAAGAAGACTGTTAGGGATGCCACCGCCCTGGGTTCCGCAAGACAATTACTCAGGGCACTTCACATTACCGAGTTCGTAGAGGGGATGATAACCGACGGAAAGACCTCCACCTTGAGGGAGATGTACTACATCTCGGAGGGTTGGGGCCACGGCAAGTTCTCGACCCAGAACGAGAGCAACAACCTTGCCGAGGACCTAGAAATCGTAACCAAGTGCCTGCGTGAGGACTTCGGGCTTAGGCCCGAGGAGGACGGTGCGCGAATTATCGGGAATGTTACTTTCGAAGAGCGGAATCGAAAGGGTGACTGGATGCGCATTAACTGCCGTGATGACGTCGGCGACTCGGGCTACGGCGTGCCCTACAACGTCGAGTCGGAGAAGTTGAGCCTCATCGAAGAGGATGTTGACTTTGTGATGGCAATAGAGACCGGTGGAATGTTCGATAGGTTGGTCGAGAACGGTTTCGATGAGGAAGCACGGTGCGCTCTTGTGCATCTCAAAGGCCAGCCAGCCCGTTCCACACGACGAATCATGAGGCGCATGAGCGAGCAGTGGAACAAGCCCATCCTGGTGTTCACCGACTGTGACCCTTGGTCCTTCAGGATATTTGCCAGCATTGCTTACGGTGCCATCAAGACCGCTCACATCTCGGAGTACCTCGCCACCAAGGAGGCGACCTATCTGGGGATTACCGCAGACGACATCCTGGCCTATGACCTTCCTAGCGATGACCTATCCAAGCAAGACTCGAACGCGCTGGTCGCAGAACTCAGCGACCCCCGCTTCTCGACGGGTTGGTGGCAGGAGCAGATTCAACTGATGCAGGAAATCGGCAAGAAGGCCGAACAGCAGTCATTGGCCAAGTACGGCCTCGATTTCGTGACTGATACCTACCTTCCTGAGAAACTCTCCGCTATGGGACTGGGGTACTGATTCCGAAGCCTGATAGATGGCTGGCTTCAGGCGGGTCCGTGACAGGAAAGAGGAGGCGCTGGGCTAGATGGGCCACAGGCTCCTCATTTCTGCTGCTCGTTGTGGCCGTTGTTTCGCTATTCCAAGTATATCCAACCCTAATCAATACCTTCGACCCGGAATCCAACTACGTGGTCAAGATGGGGCCGGGCGGAGAGGGAGTATTCACCGTTGACGAAGCCACGGTGCTAACCGCTCTCCGAGTGAGCGATGGTGAGGCACCAGAAGCTGATCTCAGATTGTCTGACCAGAGCGGAAGCGAAATTGGAGGCAGGGCTCCAGGAATTCTGGACTCCGATCGCCCGGGTTCCGACAGTAAGACCTTCTATGCCCCGGTCAGGATCTTCGCCGGAGTGGGGCCGGGTACTTACACCCTGCACAACGATGCCGAGACATTGCAACTATGGCTGGTGGACGATGGTGACCTTGCAGCCCAGATCGATGGCAATCCATGGTTATACATGTTCTACATAGGATGCTGCGTGGGCCTCCCACTGGGCCTAGTAGGGCTAGTCCTCGCCGTGATGGTGTGGAGCGACAAGCGTAAGGCTCCCGACCAGTACGTGGTAATCCAGGACGGTAGTGTCATCCTGACCGATGTGGACAGCATTCAGACAATGCAAGCTCGAGACGGGGGGATACTCGAGACGGGGGTCTTCGATGGCGTTCCGGGCCCCTTCGTCGACGTCGGGGCACCGGCCCAAGAGGCTGAGGCTGAGGGAAATGAACATGGATGGAAGAAGTGGGACGAGGGCTGAAAGCCATATCGTAGGCGATATGCAATCGAATCAATTGGGTTTTTAGAGGACTCTGACTACCCAACCTCGGGTTGGGAAGTCGGTGGTCGGGTTCGATGAGTCTCTGAGCATACTCGAGAATACGACCAGAAGGGAGATACTGCAGTGTCTCGTCAAGGAGCCTCACTACCCCTTGCAACTCTCCGAGCTTCTAGACGTGAGTCAGCAAGCCATCGTAAAGCACCTCAAGGTGCTTGAGGGGGCCGGGTTCGTTGACTCTGAGATGATGAAATCCAACAAAGGCGGGCCTCCGAAGAATGTCTACAGGGTCAACCAGTCGTTCTCGATTCGCCTTGACCTAGGGCCAGATATGTTTCGAGCCGAACACAGGAAGATGCCGAAAGGAGGGGCGATAAGGCTCTCGGGCAAGCTCCCTGGCGATTTAGGCGATGTAGTCGAAAGGATTGGAACACGCAGGAGGCTGCCTATGGTCGATGCGATGAGCATCCTATCAGAATTGGATGCGGCTCTGGAGCGAGTCGATGAGCAGCGGGATGCCATTATTGCGCTCCATCAGCAAGTAATGCACAAGGTCTCGCCCAGCGTTGAGGAGCATTCCGAATCCTATGAGGAAAGGCAGCTCGCACATGCGATGATGAGCCATCCAAGGAGGCCCCTCGATCTCGATGCGTTCTCCCATGGGCTGCGAATCCAGTCCGTGCACGCTGAGAGGATGATGAGCAGCCTGCGCGATCGACTCATGAGGGATTTCGCAACTACCCGGGGAGCCTTCGTCGCTGCCAATGAGAGTACGCCTCTGCCTTGGTGGATGGCACGATAGTCAGAAGCGCAGGCCCTCGTCTTCCATTCCCGGGAGCAGGCTGCTCATCTCGGCAAACCTACTGATAGCGGCTATTCTCCTTCCGTAAATGACGTATCCGGCGACGCCAACTAGGGAGAACGTCGCCCCGAGGATAATCACTGGGACGGAGTATATTGCAATCACATCGACGCCAACATCGACTACCCCGAGCGTCGAGCTCATCTTTCCACCGGGTATTTTTCGCATGTTGCTATCAATGGACTCGTCAGTCTCTACAATGACGTTATCAGGATCGACTACAACTACGATGTCGTGATTACCGGCTAGAACCATGTACAGGAGGGTTATCGAATTCGGTTGCTCCGTATCGGATTCGGCTATCGGCATTATCGCCTTGACGATTTGCCTGTAGACTATATTGGCCTCATCGCAACCTTTCCGTTTAATGTCAGTCATCGACTGGTCCTTGCAAAGAATGATGTTGACGTCTGTCGCGTGAGCATTGCCGCGGTTGACAACCTTCACGCTAACAGATAGCATCTCGCCAATCTCTCCCTTTGTACGGTCCGCACGAACTTCCAAGATCTGTAGGTCCGGGGCCCTTAGCCGCAGTTCGAGAATCTGCTCATTGGAGTCACAATTCGGAGGATAGTTGTCCGGAAGACCGTCATTATTCGTATCAAGAGTGCACGAGTCGTCCCAAATCGGTGTCTCGTCGTGGTCACCACCGAACTCAGAGGATCCGAACATCGATAGCGTCTTGATGCCGATATACCGGTCCTGGAGGGCGGCGTCGGGGGCTATGGTGACGATTACAACTACCTGAAATGTCGTGTAGGGCTCCATTAGGGGCAATGTTACTGTCAAATCAGGTGTGACAAAGCATTCTCCATCCGGGGGCGTCTCTCCCACAATCATCTCGATACAGGGGTTCTCTAGGGGATATTCAGTCCTGAATCCTTCAAGCAGTGCGAAGTCAATGTGCCATGTGCTCAGTGCATACAGTCCTGGGGAAACTCCCCAAACGCCCGCGATATCGATAGTGTGGTTGTGGAGTGTGGGTTGGTCGGGTACGTTGCCGTAGTTGGTGACGTTAAGGGTGAATCTGACAATCCTGCTCGGCGCAGTGGTCTTAATCTTGCTCTCAACTGATGGGTCTAGAGAAATTCTCATATCGTGGAATTCCACGATATTTATGCGCAGAACAATCACATCCTGAATTCTCGTCCCCTCGAACGTTTCCTCGCTTAGTAGGTAGAAGGTGACGGTGTAATCACCGGCAAGCGTCTGATCGGGGACGTTCACTAGGATTGTCACGGTCTGAGACTCATCCCTGTCCAACTCTTGAAAGAGGATTCGGGGGATATTCATGTCCCATACGTGCGAGCCACCGCTCGCATCGATGATGGAGGCTATCGAGATGTCGTATCGGTCGGGTCCATTGCCAAGGTTATCGACGGTCGTATCCAACTGGTACGACTGGCCGGGGTGGAGATCAAGGATGGTGTTGGGGACCTCGGCCTCGAGCTCGTACCTCTGCATGACATTCGTGAGGATGACCACGGAATCGCGGACTTTAGGAGAACCATCGAGGTGCGCGCGCACGGTGATGGATTTCCCTATGCCGGCCGTGGCGTTGTATGGAGCACACATCTCGGCTGTGACGGTATGCGGGGTGTCAATCTGTGCCCAGTACCTCGGTTCGTTATCAGGTGGAGAATTGCCACCGGGCGCCTCGGAGAAGTCGAGGTCCACGGTCCAGTGGTCGAACTGCCAAGTCAGAAGGTCGAAGGAGTCCGGCTTCTGTATGGGGGCGCCGGGAGTGGTGAAGACGATGTGCCCGGGTGTGAAGTGCTTGGTTACCTCGATAGCGAAGTAGGCGCACTCTCCGGGTAAGACGTACTGCTTGGTGTCACCAATATGGAAGACAATATTACCCGTAGTACGTATCGAGACGTTGATCCACAACTCCAAGACATCGAATGTTCCCCTATCAATAGACAGAACCGGCTCTCCCATCGACCATCCTTTGAGATAAATAACGAAGGTTCCGGGATCCTGCGATTCTGGAACGCTGACCTTGAGATTCTTGGTTATCGATTGGCCTGGATCGAGGGAGAGGAGGGTCGGGAAGTCCAAGCCCCAACCGAACGGCAGAGCCCACTCGTTCTGCCCCTCAAGGGTGGAGGGGTCGTAGAAGGCGAAGGTGTCGTAGACATTTCCAGTGTTCTTGATGGTGATGGAGAAGATAGCTGACTTACCCTGCTCCACGTCCACCTGAAAGTGACTAGTGTCCAATTCTATGCCGTGGACTACGTCCATCAGAGTCAGCAGCAGTTGCTGGTTGCGTATCGCTGGATCCTTGTGGGATGTAGCCAACACCGTAATCTGGGCCAATTCGTCCTGTTTGGCCTGATATATGGTGGGGGCTCTGATTCTGATGTAAAGCGGTACTATCTCCCCACCCTCTAGGAAAACTGGAGTAGAGTCGAAGACCGGGGTGTTGTTGGTGGCGAAGAACAGTGTGGCGGTCCAGTTGTTCGGGACGCCATCGACGGTGACTGTGAAGGTGTCCTTGACGAGATCAGCAGGACCTGGTGTCGGATTGGCGATTGTCATGTTGAAGGTAGTGAGATCGCCCGGGTGGATGGTGTGGTAGAACGTCTCGGCCTCAGCGGGGCAGTCGTAGGGGTAGCCCTCAAGATTGGAGTTTGCCTGAACTTTGTCGTCGCAGGCAAGGGAGACATCGACCAATCCGGTGAGAATGTGAACGTAGCATAGAGTGTATCTGTTTGAGTTGTGATCTTCACTGCACTTGTTGGTATCGGACCAGCCCAGATGGGCACCGCTTCCAAGATCGTTAGCGAAGGCAGGGGGCATGCCAAAGTCAGGGGAGAAGGGGGTGTTCGGTCCTAACTTGTCTGACTGCCATGCCGAAACTTCGACCTTTTGCCAAGGATCGAAGATTGACGAGGCGATGGAATTCAGTGGGAAGCCGTCCGGGTAGGCATCGTTAGTATGGTTTAGCCTAGTGTACATCACGGTCTCGCCTTGGGACTCATTGTAGTTGTCGAGCCACGCGATGTGCACGTTATCGAAGGAGTCGGTGATTATCGCCGGAAAGTGGGAATTGGCAGCGAACGGCCTTTCAGCTGGAATTCCCGCGGGGCCCTCTACATCGGAAATCGCAGCATCAGCAATCTGCTTGATTCCGAAGGTTGGCAAGCCCCCTGGGGCACCGTTCCAGGCTGCTGAACCTTGCAATCTCAATTTAGTGTAGTAGATCTCGTAGTTGACATCAATCTCGAATCCGTAGACGCGTCCGTCCTGCCAAACGAGATGGGTGTTTCCAGAAGTGTCGATGGAAATTGCGGGATGGAGGCTGTAGGCGTCATCGATTGTAATCCTAGTGTCGTTCACGACCACGAGATGGCCGTATCCCTGGTCATCCGAAGAGGGGCCCAGATCCTCGGAATAGTATTGGTATTGGGTATTCACCTCTGTTCCCGGGTCGCCCGGCACCCACCCGGGCCATGGATTTTCTAGGAGAGAAAGTGGGTCGAGAACGGTCAGGTAGATTTCACGGGAGTTGTTGGTCGCGAGGTATACCATCGCCTCGACCATGATCTCCAGCTCGGTGGACGAGGAGGAGGAGGTTGGGAAGCTGTACATCTGGCCCCCCGCATTGGTGAGTCGGGTCGTCGTGCCCGGGCAGGTTCTGGTGTTCAGACCCGCACCGTTCGGACACTGGGCGAGATCCTGCATGTAGGAGCCGACGCTTGTGTCCGAGCCGGCCCATAGGGGGACTGGGACGATGTCTGCGATTATGCAGGCGTCGTGGGCTTGATTGATGCTCTGGGTGTCATCATTGTCCATTGGCGTACCTCCGTATGGGCCCTCGTCCGAAATTGGGATTACCACCCTAGTAGCATTGGGATTCCAGTGATGGTCTGCCGAAGTGGGGGGGTTGCCAGGAACATTACCACCGATGTCTCGCCAAGACAAGCAGGCCCAAGTTGTGGCTGGTCCCCAGAACTCGCTGTAGTAGCCGCCATCGGCGGGAAGGTCAACTGCTTGGTTGTTGTAGACCACCTGTGTCAGTTCCCTGATACCTCCCGAATCGTCTCCGGGATTGATTCCCAGAGGAGAGTTCCTCGGTCCTTGGCTCCCCGAGCCACCGGTCTGATAGGCCTCGGAGCAGGCCCCGCTGGTTGCCGCTGCCGGCCAATTGCCGCTGAGTGCGTACAGGGTCTCGTACACTGTCATGTTAGCGCTCACTAGAAGGGGCTTGAGACCAGGGAAGAATCCACCACTAGCAAAGTTACCACCATAGAACACGACGCACATGTCGGCCCATTCGGTATTCATTGATCCCGAGGTGTCGATGGGAACGGCCATCTCGACCTTTCCACCTCTGGTGTCGTCCCACACTATCTGGACGTAGTCGTTGACATCAATGGCGATGTCAGGATGGCCCTTATGACCAAGAATCGGCGTCAATAGTGAGTCATCAATCTCGATAATAGCTATTCTAGCGATGTGGTCTATTGAGAGCATCTTGTAGTATATCTGTGGCTGCTGGTAGAACTTCTCCAGAGGCTCGAAGTGGTCCTCCCAAACGATGTGGGGGTTGTTATTGGAATCGACGGCGACTGCGGGCCAATCGCGGTTCTGGGGGTTATTGGTGACCTCGTAGTCGTCGGGCAAGATAGAGAGCACCGAGTCTAGTGACGCGTCCCCGTTCTGGTCGTCGAGAGACGGGTCCAGAAGCGTGTACATGATTGTGTACTGGCCAGACTTGTCGGTCCAGACGATGTGGACCATATCGTCACTATCGACTTTGATGTCGGGATGCCATGCACGTTGCTGGCCCGGATCAGAGATCTGGGTCTGCTCGATTAGGGCCTCCCCCCTGGGGTCGAGCATCTTGTAGTACAGGTGGTTGGTGTTGCGACTCCAAACGACGTGTATGTTGCCTTCGGAGTCGGCGTCAAGCGCGATCATCCTGTCACTGTGGGCACCGCTGTCGACGACTTGGATTGCATCGGTGAGTACGATATCGGTAGCCGAAGCCGTCGGAGCGAAGGCAGAGAGAAGGCTGACCAGCATAAGCGAGACGAGCACGATGCTGCTTCTCTTCGTCCCTTGACATTCAACCAAATCAGAGCAAGGCTGCTGCATTGGCCAAAGTCGGTTTCACCGAATACTTAACCTAACCCCTTTGCGGTCACTAGTGGAGAAATCCTGTTTCCCTACTCGGTTCTTCTAGGCCCACTCGAGGGGATCGAAGTCCTTGCCAAAACCGCCGGTCTCGTCGGTGTCGATCTCAGAAGACCTAGATTGGGATTGGGACTTTCTTTTCGTGGAGCTTTTTGCTGCCCAGTCGTCGACGGGTCCGGGCTTGCCGGACCCCTTACCAAAACCATATTTGATCTGGTGTATGAGGGAGAGTTTAGTCAGCCAGACTTTTCTCATCGTGTGCATAAATTCGTTTTGGGTCAGGCCGTCGAACCATATTGGCCTTGAGAGGTTGAAGGCCTGAAGGGGGCCTGCAACCCCGTTAGTGCTATGGCCAAGGTGGAGTACCCAATCAAGGTCAGATGAAGTCAGATGAATTCGGGTGTCATGCAGCCACTCCTCCCATCCGTCGGAGTCCTCAGAGGCAAGTTCCCTCATAGACTTCTGTTGCCCCTCGTCGACTCGGGTGATGGAGTAGACGAGTGCCAAATTCCTCTTTTTCGGAATTACCACGTTGAACAGGTGACCTTGCTTGGTTGGTGGATACCTGACGTGGAGGTGAAGGATTGCCTGTGGGTCCTTGACCTCGCGTGCATCCAGTCGCTCACTGTCTAACCACGCCTTGATGTCCTTGCTGGCTTCCCGCGGTTCCACGGTCTGTGCAGAAGACCGTCCTATTTGAGCACGTTGAGTTTGGAACGTGTCCTCGCCAGCAACTCGATGATGCGCTCACCGTCGGCGGAGGAGGATAGTTTAGCGCTCCTCTTAGAAGCGGAATAATCACTCCACATATCATAGCCACAAAGGAAGATTAGGTTGGAAATGTGAAACACTAGCATGATTGCAAGGGTGACAGGTAGCATTAGCCAAGTCGGGCCCAATGTCAGAAATGCGAAGGTGAGTGCGATGGGGGGCCACAGAAGTACAGGAGAGAACATGGCTGCAATCATGTGGTAGGTCGTCCTCGCGTCAACCCCCTCATCGGTGCGATTCCCCAGATACCAAGCGAAGAAGGCCTGGACTCCAGTGGATGGGAGGACGACAGGGGCCGTGATTAGCATCACGAGAAGCCCGGTGATGCAACTTGTCCAGGAGATTCGGGTTCGCAGACCACCGTTATCAAGCGACCGTCCATCCAAATCATTCGCATGCAGGATTTCAGCTGCAATCCTTGCTGGTTCGACGATTTCCTCGGACCGTTCGTTCGATACGAGTGCATCACGCACCTCGCGCGCGGCAAGAACCTCGTCGCGGAACGTCGTGAGTCTAGAGTCGTCGTCATTGGCGCGAATGTGCCCGATGAGATGCCATGCTCGATAGGTCTCCCAGTCCGGGGCATCGGGAGTTACTGTGGAGAGTTCGTCGAATAGTTCGTCTCTCAATCGGTTCACCTCATCGGAGGGTGGCTCGACCCATTCGCCCCCAATCAGGTGCTGTCCCAGTTCTGGGGAGGGGGGCGGTTCTATGGAAATCGGCTCGGGGAACTCAAGGAAAAAGTCGGTTCTAAACCAATAATGGCATCGATAGTGCAGACCAACGGGCTGAAAGGCAGGGAGTGGCAGGCCTTTCTGCGCGGCGATTGCAGCAGCATTGAGGGCGAATCGCATTGTTCCCGTCTTGAATCTGTGCAGCCTTGAGTCCTGATGTGACTTGCCCTCGGGCATCACCACTGCGTTGTGTCCGGCAGCGATGCAATTGGTCATTGTTAGCAGGGTTCGATGGTTGATAGACCGGGCATATGCCTCATCTGAGACCCCTCCCTCAATCTCAGGTCTACGAATCACTGGTTGGGAGCCCATCCTGCGGGTAATCCATCCGATTAGTGGCATGGTCATTAGGTCGTGACGCCCCATGGTGATAATCCGACGATCCTGGTTGTGAAAAATAACGAGGGGGTCGACCAGTCCGTTGATGTGGATAGGAGTGAATACCCTACCTCCCTCGAGAGGGGGCAGGTGATCTGCCTGCTTTCTCCGAAAGATGTAGGCCCACACAGTTCCGATCATAATCAGGATGACTTGCCAGAACAAGGGGCTTCCAGGATGCCTTCCTGAATGGTCCCAAGGCAAATTGTCGAGTTTCATCTTCCTGAGTTTCATCGCCCCGCTAGAGAGCACGGGGTCGACGTCTGGTGCCTGTTGGATTCTCGACACGAAGGGCCCAAGGGGTCAGGGGTCTTGAGAATTCAGAGTGTTTTCAGCTCAGAAGGTCCCGCATTGCCGCTGCCATCCTAGCCCCGTCCTCGTGGTCTATGGGGTTGGATTTGAAGGGCCAGGCCAGACCGCGACCATCTTGGAACTTGGGTATTATGTGGAAGTGTACGTGGAATACACTCTGGAAGGCATTTGGACCATTGTTCTGCAGGATGTTGAACTCCGAGGCGCCGCTGACTTCGAGGACAGCGCGGGAGACGCGGGGGAGGACCCGTCCTATGGCCTGCGCCGACTCTTCAGAGAGAGCGTCCAGAGTCTTCGCTGCCTCCTTGGGGACAACAAGAGTGTGTCCGGGGCTGAATGGGTTGACATCGAGGAAGGAGAATACGTGCTCGTCCTCGTACACCTTGTGACAGGGCATCTCGCCGTTGATGATTAGGCTGAAGATGCTTGGTTCAACCCCTCCCACCCAATCACCCCGTATCGACTATTGCCTCTGCTATCGAAATCATTCCTTCCAATTGCAGGGCTGAAACCAACTCTGTATTCATCACAGGTGAATTGTCCGTTACCCTGATGCCCGCCGCCCGGATTTCTCTGATGCTATCCCGGGCGGCGGCGTCATTCGCACCGTTCACCGAGCACATAACTGAGGCTAGGCTAGAGGAGGACTGTCCGACGGGCATGCCATTGGGTGATTGGAGGGATTCGATGCGCTTTGAGGCCAATTCCCCGGATTCACCGATTTGGGATGACCCGCCGAACTGGATTTCCCGGGACCAGCCCGCGGCGTGGGTGCCAGTTGCCTTGCCTGAGACCAAGTCATCAAGCAGCAGATTGCCGGATAGCATCCCTTCACCGTGCATGCCGTTATGTGAGCTTCTGCCAGCAGCGTATAGGCCCGTGAACCACATCTTGCCGGGCAAACCCTCGGGAGTGAAACCCTCGAAAGTGACCCGTCCGAATTCGTCCGATGGGGCTCCTCCTGTCGTAGCAGCGACGCCTGCGGAGATTGGGATGACGTCTCGAGATAGGTCGATTCCTATACGATCCTTGACCCTAGAAGCGGTCTGGGAAAACCACAGTTTGGAGCCTGGATCCATTCCTCGCAAGTCGAGGACGCAGGATTCCCCCGCCAAGACCTCTTCCGGTCCCACATCCTCCCCATCCTCCCTGCGAATCCGGCCACCAGATCCCAGTACCTCAAGGGGGATGTGGACTTCGCAGTCCCTAATGGTGAGAGGGTGTCTGGGTATGCTACCCAACCCCCTCAGTTGGATCCCGGCGGCGAGAGCGAGTGCTGATCCCGTGCCGTGGCCATTTGTGGATGAAGACCAGAGGCCTTGGTGTCCCTCTGTGGCGAGGATGACCGCTTTGGCCTGGATTGGTTTGACCTCCCCTGTCAGGATGTCTAGCGTGATGACCCCTCGAACTTGCTGGTTGTCGGATACCAGTTGCAGGGGGAGTGTATCAGAACGCCTGTGCACACCTCGCTTGATGGCCTGCTCCTCTAGGACCCTAGTAACCTCACGAACTGTGGAGTCCCCGCAGCCTGTTAGTCTCGCGACACTGTGTCCGGGGGCTGTGGATGCATGGGGGAGTCCTCCTTGCCTCCTCCGCAAGACGAGTCCCCAGCGCTCAAGCTCTGCGAGTGTGGAAACACCCTCTCCACAAGTCCTAGCGGCCGCCTCACTATCTGTCGTCTCACCTCCAGCTGCGATTGTGTCGTCGAAGTGCGCTGAGGAGTCCAACTCGTCGATTGATGCAGCCAAGCCTGCTAATGGGGATGCACCCGATGCCGAGCCGATGCCGGATTCGTCTATCATCAGTGGGACCGTACCCGAGTCGGCGCACGCTATGGCTGCGCGCAGAGCGGCCGGACCGGCACCCAGAACGATAACATCCCACGACTCCAATACAATCGAACCGGCCCAACGGACGTAATCTCATGAACGTGACGCTCGGGCCCGGTCTCTGCGGAATTCACTCAGCGACCGATATTGCAAGCCTTCTGACGGCCACCGCGGCTTCAAGCATCTTCTCGGCTGCTCCTTCCGGGTTGAAGCCGGAGGAGAGTGACGTCGTGACCACGATTGAAGAAAGGGTCTCGCCTTTGGGGCCTCGCAGATTGACTTGGACGGGGCGTGATCCGGTTGTCGACACGGGCCAAGCGAGGCCTATCCACAACACGATGCAATTGTCGATTAACCTGCCCAGCACGTCGACCAAGTCGTTTCCCTCCTCCCCAAGTATTGCCGGTCTCTTGGGCTGCCTAGACAGAGGGGGATTGACTCGGAGCGTCTGCAAGTGAGGCTCGCCATCAGCCGCGATAATCTCGATTTCCACCTGAGAGGACTCACGAGAGTGGTTGTGGACCATTACGAATAGGTCTCCCTGACCTTGAGTGCACCGTGGAGGGAGGTCCAAATCCATTCGCCATCTATTTTCGATTAGTGATGCGTGCCCCCTCATTGCTGAGTCCTGGAGCCTGTCAATCAGGCGAAACAGGCCAGGTTGCCAATGCCTAGTGTGCTCCATCAGGATGCGTAGGGACTCGATGCTGAACTTCGAGTCGTCACTGGTCAGACCGTCTATTGCAGCAACCCGGAATACTCGCTTGGCCTCCGAGAGCAGTCTATCGTCATCGAGCAACCCCAGATAATTGAGGTGCAGAACCCTCAGCAAGTGCTCGACTGCCGAATCTGGTGTCTGGTTAGACCTGACCTTGTCTTCCAATCGACGCACCCAGTCGTCCCAAGCGCCTGCCGTCTCGGGGTCGAGGTGGGCGACCAGTAAATCGGAGAGTACCCGGTCAAGCGTACTCTGATGGAGAGTGGGTGCATGTAGTGACAGAAGCGGGAAGTCATCGTTCCTCATCGGAATGCTCTGTTCTAGTTTCAACGTGTTTAGCAAGGCGATTGCACAGAGGAAGACCGCAAGGCCATAGAGGAGCGAGGCGAGGGTTGTCCCAGTATCGAAATTGCCGACGGAATTGATTGCGAAGGCGGCGACCAGCGTGCAGAGTAGCCGCGTTCGCTCGCGCAGTACTCGCTCATGCAGGGTATTCAGGATTCTTTCAACCCCGGGATATGCCTCCATCGAGCGTTTGCCGCCTGCCTTGAGTTGGAGTCGGTCCCTAGCCGACATCTGAGCGAACGTCGATGCCAGCAGGGTCGGTACGCAGAGCACGGAGAGCATCACGAGCACAGCGACGCCTGCTTCGTCGAATGCGTATTTCCAACCAGCCAACAATAGGATTGCGTATGGAGCAGCGGCAGTGGCTAGAAGAAGTCGTAAATTCGGCATTCCGTTTAGGATCGATGCTCGAGTCCAGAACCTCCTTTGTGAATCTCGGGTTCTCACCCTGCGAGAAAGCGCGGATTCACTCACCCGACCAAAAGTGCTCTCCTTCCCATAGGGGTTGGGTAGATCGGTATCCCCCTTATCCATGAATAATTGGGGTGGGTCCTTCTGCTTCATGGCATCGGACGAACGAAGCGAGAGGCACCGATTGTGCAGCATCACATTTCTTGAGGGGTGAGTGCTCGCGAGTACGGGCGTGTAGCATAGCCTGGATAATGCACCGGCCTCCTAAGCCGGGGACCGCGGGTTCGAATCCTGCCGCGCCCGCCATCATCTTACAGCGAGGCCGTGGAAGCGGCCTGCTGTAGCGGTACGGTGGAGGAATTGCTCGAAGTGTATACGGGGGTACGTCGAGCGTTGAAGGCCGGTATCGCAGTCTGCGAGAGCGTCGAGTAACTCGGCTTGCAAGGGAGGAGGGAGGGTCAGACGTCGTCCCACAATGACACCGTGAATCTGGGAGACGATATCACTGGCATCCATTCCGTGGTTCGTCATGAGGTCATCAATCTCGGCCATTGCCCCAGAAAGCAGCTTCCTCTTTCTGCCTCCTTGGTTCTCCCATCGCCATTCGACCACCCTGCCCCTCAGTGCAAGTTCAAGCAGATGCCTGCCTGCCTGCAGGGTCGAAGCCTGGACGAGCCCGTGGACGGACGAGCGGTTGGAGGTCAGTCCTCGCAACTCGAGTAGTTCGAGCGTGAAGACGGCTTTCTTGAGGTTGCCCTCAGAGATGTAGGCGATGTCCTCCAACACCCCCTCCGCAGGCTCGCAACCATGCTTTGAGGCGATTGAAGAGAGGGTTGCTATGACAACCCCCCTATCTGTGCAGGGGATTCTAATCATTTGGCTCCTCGATCTAAGCGCCTCAATGATTCTGGAAGGCGCCCTAGCGACCAGTATGAATCGTGAGGCAGAGCCGATGGTCTCCATCATCCGTCGCAGATAGGCCTGACGGATGTGGCCTAGGTAATCGGCGTCCTCGATGACAATGAGTCGGCTGATGGGAATCTGCCCATGTTGCAGGCTTAGTTCCGAGCCCGATGGTGCGGTGTCATCATCGGAGGTTTTCGCCATACCCCTGTCAAAGGCGTCCAGACTAAGGCGGCCTGCAAGGGTATCTGCGTCAGAGCCTTCAGGTCTCAGGAACTCCTCGAAGGTGGACATAGCGCCCCTCTGCCTGAGGAGGTTCCTCGCCTGTAGAACATGGGTGGTTGACCTCCAACTAGGACCTAGTATCTGTCTGGCTACCAAGCGCCACGAGGCAGTCTTGCCTACCCCAGCCGGTCCGGTGATTAGCAAATGAGGTGGATCTGGGGATAGGCTGGCTGCCCTAAGTGCCTGCTGGGGTCCTTCGGGAATCGCGAGTTGCGCAAAGGTCCTGGGCCTTTCCGTTTCAAGCCAACTCGCCACGAGGGTAGGGCGAAGTGGCGGGACTTGAACTCCGCGATGGTCACTCTGCCTTCAGGATTTTTGCCATCCCGTCCTTGCGGGGCTTGACGAAGATGCGGTAGCCGCACTTGTGGCATGATCTGCCCGTGGAGCCTGCCTCGGCCCAAGTGTGGTGGCCGCAGTTCACACACTTGTATCGAATCTCGAGTGGGTCCATGGGCGAGTTGCAATGGCTGCACTGTTCGTCGCCAGAGGGGCTGTGGGCCCTCCTGTCGGTGCGATTGCAGTTCCTGCACTTGTGAAGAATAGTCTGGTCGACCTTCGTTGCCATCGGGCCGGCGAATTGCCGAGCCTTCTTCAACCTGTCCTATCCGTCAAGCAGTCTTGCGGGCACGTTTACAAATCTCCACGAAGTTCTCGAAGATCCTCGTGCCATACTCCGTGTCGTTGACCTCCGGGTGGAATTGGAGTCCGAAGCGGTCCAGCGATTCGTTCTCCATGCCCTGAACCTCGCAGGATTCGCTATGGGCGACGATCTTGAACCCATGTGGCATAACGGTAACCTCGTCGTTATGGCTCTCCCATACGGTCTGCTCGGGAGGGGTGCCTTCGAACAGGGGGCCGCCTCCATCGACTAGGCTGATGGAGGCGGGGCCAAACTCGGGCCTAGGGGCCTCGCCAGCATCGCCACCGTAGAAGCGAGCCATGAACTGGTGACCCGCGCAGATACCCAAGATTGGGACGTCCAGGGCTAGGTATTCCCCACAGTTACCTAGTTCCCCCGTAATCCCAACCCTAGTGGCACCTCCCGAGAGAACTAGGCCGTCGAGATTCCTGAGATTGTCGAGTGGCGTTGAGTTGGGTAAAATCTGGGTTTCGATCCCGAGGTACCTGAGCATCCTCCACTCTCGGTGGGTCCACTGCCCCCCATTGTCTATGACGTCGATGACGATGCTGCCATCGTCCATGACAGAGCGGAGCAGCGAAGGGCGATGAATGATACCCTCTCAAAGATTGAAAAAGAGAGGCAATCTCGGTGGAGGGCCAGCCCCGATGGTGTAGTGGCCTATCATGCAGCCCTGTCGAGGCTGCGACCCGGGTTCAAATCCCGGTCGGGGCGCCATTAATTACTCCCACCAGCCTTCCCCAGTGGGCGATTCTTCCTTGTGGCGGTAGCAGAAGTGGCTCCCGTACATATTCTGTCTAGAGCAGCCTTCTTCTACACAAATACCCCCGACAACCGGTGTTCCGTCGATGGAGTGGCTTGGTCGTGGTTCAAGCTTGGTATTTCCAGTGCCCCGGGCCATACCACCCGTTGCTGCATTGACTGATCCCAACCCAGCGAACACTTCCAATAGACAGCAGAATAACTCCAGAATCTGGAGTACCATGGGATGGCACAGTATCAGGTGGCGTTAACCCTGCCTACGAAACTGTGGGGGCAATCCATGCCTCAAAGGAGCAAAGTCTCAGAGTCGCACTGTAATCTCGCTTTACCCTGAGTGATGGTTCTGGGCTTTCCTCCAGTAGGGAAGGCAGAGACTCTCGAATAGCCAGATTAGCACTCTCGATCTCGCTTTCCGCGACAATGGCACGGCCTCGGACCATGGATGGGCTGGCTCTGTCAAGCAGGGGAATGAGCGAAGGCATCATCTCTATTGTGCGGTGCGGGAGGTTCACTATCAGCAGGTCCCACTTGCCTTCGATTGCAGCTTCCTTGCTGAGAGTTGTGGCATCAGCGTAACCGACCATCCTGTCCTCGTGAAGGCGGGACAGCGGGAGCGGCTCGATGGGATAGGGGCGATTGTCCCAGCGACGAAGGTTGTCGAGCAGCATCTCGACGGCGTGGGGGTTGAGGTCGGCTGCTAGGACGTCGCTGGAGAGGCCGGGTTCACCAAGTAGGGTGGCTAGGGCCGGCCCAACACCGCAGAACGGGTCGCAAATGCGCAAAGGGCGCCCGAGCATCTGGCGCAGTTGCTTGGCGAGTTCTAGCGTCTCGAGTCTCTCGGTCTGGAGTTTGGTGGAGAAGTACGCACGGGTGGGATCGCACAATATGCTGCGCCCGGACTCCCTTACCAGCACCTGGGTTTCGCATAGCTCGGTGGGTATCCCCCCCACTAGTACCTCATCGCCCATACGAGCTCCTATCGGGCTGAGTTCCCTGATTCGAAACTCGCCCTGCACACCGTTGTCGCGGAGGGCCAAGCGGATATGCGGGTGTGAACGCAACTTGGCCTCAGCTATGGCAGAGGTGTGCTCCGCAACCTCGTCATCGATACGTACCACCATCATGTCACCGATGAACTCGTGGGATGAGGGCCATGCCTCTCGATGCTTCTCGACTTCGTCCTCTCCGACCATCCGAGCTAGGTGCGCCCACCAGTCGGAGTCGACTCTCTCCTCGGCCGCTCCCTCGAGCTCGATGGCTTCGAAGTCATCTAGGGGGGAGGGGAGTTCGATGGGTGCGCCGACATCGAGAGGGATTAGCCTGTACTCGTTATCCTCAGAAGGGAGGATTCGCATTCCCGATGAGACCCAGTCGTTGCTGCGCAGGTGGCCTAGGGCCTCTTCGACCAGCCGATTAGGAACTCTGAGGTGTCGCATCACGTTCATGGCTAGGGGCAGGCCAGAGCGCTTCACCATGACGGCAGAGTTTCCGACACCGGGTCTGTGGCTGATTGGTCTGGGACCAGGTGACTTGGGGCATATGACAGAGCGGGCCATGAGCGTGGCAAGAAGATGCAAGAAGCGTTACCTAGAGGGCTACACGGCCCTCCTTCCCAAAGACCAGGAGGAGAGGCTGGAAGAGTTGGTCGGCCCGTGGAAGAGGCTAATGCGTCCCTCAGTCGAAAATCCAGAAGACCTGTTGGAAGAGGCTAGAGAGGGCTCAATCGCCCTGCTCGTGGTCGGCGATCCGATGCAGGCTACCACTCACATAGACCTCGAGGCGCGGTGCGCCGAGCGGGGAGTCGGTTTCGAGGTCGTGCCCGGGATGTCCGCAACCTCACTGGCGGTCTCACTCTCGGGGCTGCAGTCCTACCGCTTCGGACGTCAGGTCACACTGCCCTATGCCTACGGCGATTGCTTAGTTACCTCTCCGCTCGAGTTGATTGACGCAAACTACGTCAGCGGCCTCCACTCCATCGTGCTGCTGGATCTAGATCCAACTGGAATGGGCATCGACCCTCCCCAGCCCATGCAGCCTGCCGAAGCGGTTGCGATGCTGGAACGAATGGTATCGCGTTTGGTCGAAGAACAGGGTGAGAGGGAAAGTCTCGCAGTCCCTGTGGGAGAATGGGACGGTATTCTGCTCAGCGATATCGGAACCGTTGACCAACGTGTGATTGCTGGCCACTTGGGTGATTTGTCCGAGGTGCAAGGGGGTTTCATCCACACCCTGATACTGCCAGCGGAGATGGGGGTCAATGAGCGTGAGGCTTTCGAACGCCGAGTCGTTGGCTAGGCTCTATGCGAGGGTCTCAAAATAGGACGTCCCGTCGCCGATGCGTTCTCCATGGCCAAACCCCCGGCTGAAGTCCGCTTCCCTGGTGACAAGAATCGCAGAAGGAGGGTTCGTGTCCGTGGCATCAAGCAAGCCTCGAAGGAGATTCAAAGGCGCTTAGAGGCGAATCTCGAAGCGCTCATTGACGACCCGGAGGTCTTCGTGCCAGAGATAACGGGGGAGTTGGGGAAAATCTCACTTTTCGGCCCGAAGGACCGCATGGCACTGACTCTGAGGGAGATTGGGGTTGTCGCTTCCAAACGGCATGACTCCAAGTGGTTGCGCAAGAGGATGGTGAAGAAGGGGGGAGACACTGTCTGCAGAGCGTTGGCCGGCTGTCTCCTAGCATCCTCAGAGGATGACCTGTCTACCGTCTCCGTGTTCAAGCACGCGCTCTACGGCAATGCCAGTTTCCTGAGGCGGGGGAACGGCAAGCAGAGTCATCAGGTCGGAATCCAGAACTTCACCCACACTAGGCTGAGGCTGCTGGTATGGGACGATCATGCCAAATCGGGCCAGTTCTTCTTCTCCTGGGACGGTGGCTTCATCTGCACAGGCACCGACCCCTCCGCCCCCTCCGAGTGGGTTGACTGGGCTCTTGACAATGCCTCAGCCACCCTCTCAGGAGAGGATGTGCGATGGTCAGTCGGGCTCGACGAGGACATCGTTCGGGATGGTCGGATGACAGAGCAGGGCTGGCTCAGGCTGAGATTCAGCGACGACATGACAGTGGGGTTCTCCCAAGCCTCGCTGACCAAGACCGCTGAGCCGCTGGCACAGAGCATCGCGATAACGATGATGCCTCCCAACAAACTCGGGGATATCTGTGATGCATCGTGGATGTGGAGGCCCGAGGGATGGCCCGAGGACCGCCCGCTGCCCGAGGAGGGCAGAGAACTCCTCGGGGAGGCTCTTCAGGCGTGGCTCAAGATGTCGTTGGAGGACGATTCGCTGGCACGTAACTGCAGGAACAGCATCCTCAACTCGATTACCGACGGATACGTGACCGGCAGCAGTTGGTTCGCAGATGAGGATCGGGATGGGTTCCTCGGGCACATGAGCGGGACCAGCGAGGAGCGCCGTGCCATCGCCTGCATTCTAGACTCGCTCGAAGGTGGAATACAGGTCAGATCCGACGGAGTCGTGCTGAGTCTCGATGAGCGGGTGGTTCGTCTGGAGGACTCCTCTTGCCATCCCGTGCTTGTCGCACTATGGCCACAACACGGGATGACAGTTCTGGAGGAGCTTTTCGGACTCTCGGGGGAGGAGGGCGAGAGGGTACACGACCGTCAGGCCAAGCGCAAGCAGGGCTTCGGAGCCTTCCTGCGTGAGCTCAATGAGTCGCTCAACACAGCACAGCGCTTGGACCGGCTGCCCTGGCAGACCTCTTCGTTGCCAACCCCCCTAGACTTCGCCGACCGGTTGGTGCGCAGGGCTGCAGACGACGGCATTGCGGCAACGGTGTCGTTGGCCAGGAAGGGCAAGGGGCTCGAGGCGGCGATGGGTTGGGCGTGGCTGGTGGTCCACGAGCGTACGGAGTCTGATGCTTGGAGGTTCGATGAGGACAGTCGTGACAAGGGGGGTGACTGGGTTCCAGCGCTGCAGGCGCTGTGGGACGCAGCAGACGCGCTTCTGCTCAAAGACAATATCGAGGCAGTGGAGGACTATGGGGCGGCCATGGGATGGTTGGCCGAGGTCAGCGGCTCTGGCCCCCTTCCGTAGCACGGTCCCGGCAGGTGGTGGGCCCGCCCAGATTTGAACTGGGGTCTAACGCCCCCGAAGCGCCAAGTATAGGCCAAGCTAACCCACGGGCCCTGAGGCCAGCGGGCGCGGGAATCGGCCATAAGGTGAATGCCTATATCGGGGGTGGGCCCGGCTCGGGCGCGAGGGCGTGTAGATCAGCCTGGAAGATCGCCTCGTTCGCAACGAGGAGGCCACGGGTTCAAATCCCGTCACGTCCACCATCCCATCTGCCCAAACATGTTCGCCTACATTTCCACAACAACACGAACATGTTTGGGATGAAAGGACTATATGCCGTAATTCTCAATTGGTTTGTCATGAGTGATGATGCTCTTTACAAAATGCCAACAATCGACCTGTCTGCTAGATCTCTGATGACACTATCCCAGTTGGGATTTTTTGTTTGTTTCACTTACTGGTTCAGCCAAGGAGCAGAGAGCAATAGTGACTACATCTTTCCAGGGTTGATGGCGGTTTCCGGTTTGGCTCTCTTCCTTTCAGTCCCAAACGCGAGGATGGGGGTAACCTTGGGAGTTCCAGCGTTAATGGTCGTGATGGGATTGGCTACGAAGGAGAATGATATGGTGTTCTGGGCTGTTTTCATGTTGGCCATGTTCGGGCCAATTGCCTACATGCCAGCAATGGCGACCGGTGATTCGACACTGGGTCTAGAAGATGATGATAGGATGATGAGACTAGGTATTGTTTGGCTGGCCTTCACTCTGTTAATGATGTTCATGATGTCCTCTCTTGTTCCTTTTGCTATGGATGGCGAATTCACAGAACAGGATTTTGATGAGGTCGAATATGCCATGTCAATCGACTCTACCCAGCAGACAATCGCTCAGGTTGGACTGGCAGTGGGCGTAATCGGGGTTATGGTGTTCCTACTAACGGCTGTAGTGGGTATTCGCACATACGACGATAGGGTAATCATGGGAAATTGGAAGATGCTGCCCTGGCACGGTGGTGCAATGGCAGCGGGTGCTTTGGCGATCGGACAGTATCTTTGGTTAGTGGCAGATGGAGGGCCAGCCTTCGATTTCATGGAAATACCGTTCATTATATCCCTTGTCGGCATGATTGCACTGCCTACCTGTATCACATATGAGGATGGGTGATTCAGGGGGTTGTAATTATGGACGCAATCAAACAATACATGAAACCAAAGTGGTGGTTGATAGGCGTGGG
>CESR01164448.1_pt1 | contig 30093 bp, 27 predicted proteins | sample 356351 | NCBI WGS metagenome assembly CESR01 (sample SAMEA2622149, study PRJEB7988) | marine metagenome | isolation source: saline water (ENVO:00002010), including | reverse complement strand
GCGCACCCAATCAAATAACCATCCTGAAATGGCAAAACCGATATTCATGACTATGTAGAAAAAGGCAAACGCCATGGTCTGCTGGGCAGGTGTTGAATATCGCTTAATTGCCGCATTCATAACCGGAATCATCAGCGCCAATCCAATCGCCAGAGGGAATAGGCCGAAGGCTAGAGCAACAAAAGTATTGTCAGCGACCGTCATTACTCCACGCGGGAGAAGGCATAGCCAGAATCCTAAAAGGAAGGATTTGCGTATACCAATGGTGTCCACTAACGATCCAACCACAACCGTGACCAAGGTCATAATCGCAGACCACCAGGCGATTGTGTCCCCAGCAGCGGCATCAGAAAAGCCAAGGTCTGCAGAGAGCCAGAGAATCAAGGTGGAGGACATGAGGCCATAAGCCACAATTTCCAAAATCTTGGTGATGTAGATGATCCACAGTTCGCGAGGCGCGCCACGCATTACGGTGAATTTTTCGATTAGTGATTTCACGATGAGCTTACGGTGTGGGAAAGGTAAAGAAATGTTCGTAGAGCAGAGCTTAGCTTAGCGGGAGGTATTTGCTTGGGAGGCGAGCTTGCAGTTGGGAAGTGGTCACATGTGCCCGGAAGGGAGCAAAGCCCTGCAGGCCGAATATTTTGCGGACGTCAAGACCTGAGCGGGCGGGATCGGTGCCAACCACCCATTTAATAGATTTTTGTTTTCCCCGCGCGCGGAGTATTACTAAATCATATTCTCGCTGGAGAGAGAGGAGGATTTCGGTGATATCGATACGCCCTTGGGCGGTGAGCAAATCCAGAAATACCACCGACCCCTCTAAATCATCAAGAGGAATTGCCTTTTTGAGTTGGCCCAAGGAATTGTTAACTGCTTGGTGGTGCTGTTCTGCAGCCATCTCCAATTTAGCCAAGTTATTGTTTCCAAAGTTAGCGCTCATCGCCTGAGCATAGGCGAATCGGATTACTAGTCTTCTGATATGGTCGTTTCCGCCTCGCAAGGCGTGATCTAAAAATTTGCCAGTTTTTGTAAAAGTGCCCGTTCTTGTGTCGGCAACCACGCTGTCGGGGTCAAGCCAATCGGGTGGATTTCCCCCATCTTGCAGAATCCACCACTTGGCGGCGGAAAGCACTCCGTCTAAATCGCCATGGCAGAGGATGGTGTCAGCGGCCCCCCGCTCTTTTACTAATTCCCTATCTATTAGCGGTGGGCACGCGGGGGCCTGGCTGCGTGGGCGGAGAACAAATCTTTGGTCATTTTGTAGGGACGCCCAGATGTTTTGGTCGTGATGATCAACCCATGCGAGAAGGCGGCTGCCAAGGCGGTTCGCCCAATTGACATCTAGCTGTGGATTTTCTCCGCGAAGCGCAAGGTCCAGGACCACAACATTTCCTTTCAGGTCGCCAGTGGGCGGCTGTTTGCCAGGCCTACACAAGCGGATTACGGGAGCGCTAGACATGGCGGTATCCTATGCTTGGGCGTTTCGTTTTTCCCCCATTTAGCCCAAAAGAATGAAAGAACATCTCGACCGCGTTGCTGACATCAGCCGCCGCCTGGAGCAAATCAAGGAGACCTTGGGCTACCTTGATAAGAGCGAGAGGCGGGCTGAGCTAGAGGAGCAAATGTCGGCGGGGGATTTTTGGGACGACCAAGAGCATGCCCAAGTAGTAATTTCAGAACTCAAGTTGTCCAAGGCGGTCACTGAACCCATAGACAGAGCAGTTGAAGTTTTGGAAGAAATTGAAACCTTGGTCGAGCTTGGCGAGGAGATGGGCGCAGGAGAAGTGGACGGAGACCTAATTAATGCGGCCTCCAAGCTGCAAAAGCAAGTCGATGAGCTTGAATTCCAGGTAATGTTGGGTGGTGAAAATGACCACCGAGCCGCGTTTTTAACTGTACAGGCAGGCGCCGGCGGCGTGGACGCCGCAGACTTTGCTTCGATTTTGGAGCGTTTGTATTTACGTTGGGCGGAACGCCGAAAATTTGGAGTCGAAGTTATTGACCGCGAAGAATCGGATGAAGCCGGAATTCGTTCGAGTACTTTGCACATCCGTGGCCCTTATGCATACGGTTGGCTTAAGGCAGAGCGTGGCGTACATCGCTTGGTGCGGATTTCTCCATTTGATTCGCAATCTCGCCGCCACACAAGCTTTGCGGCGGTTGAGGTCTTTCCCGAATTTGACGCTGACGCGGCGATTGAAGTAGATATGAGTGATGTGCGCGTAGACACCTATCGCGCAGGCGGCGCAGGCGGCCAACATGTGAATAAAACGGATTCCGCTGTGCGAATGACCCATGAACCAACCGGCATTGTTGTGCAATGTCAAAACGAACGGTCGCAACACAAAAACCGCGCGATCGCACTCGGCATGTTAAAGGCAAAGCTTTTTGAAATGCGCGAGCGCGAACGAGACGACGAGCTGAAAAAAATGTACTCCGAGAAGGGCGAAATTGCCTGGGGCTCACAAATGCGCTCGTATGTCATCCACCCTTACCAGATGGTGAAAGACCATCGGACTAACCACGAAACCGGAAACACACAAGCTGTTTTAGACGGAGAAATCGATGACTTCATCGAAGAATACCTGCGTTCTCGAAGCTCCTGAAGGAGCCACTGCCATGACCTCTGACCGAAACCCCGTACGCCGCGCGCTTTTAAGCGTGTTTTATAAGGATGGCGTTGTGGAGCTTGCCAAAGCTTTGCACGCAAGTGGGGCAGAACTTCTTTCAACCGGCGGCACGATGCGTGCGTTGGTTGATGCGGGTTTGCCCGTAACAGAAGTCGCCGACTACACCGGCTTTCCTGAAATGATGGATGGTCGCGTGAAAACTTTACACCCAATGATTCACGGCGGGCTTTTGGCGCGGCGGGATGATGAGGGCCACCTTGCCTCCATGGAAGAACACGGAATTGGCGCGATTGATTTGGTTTGCGTGAACCTTTATCCCTTTGAAGAAACCGTTGCTGGCGGAGGAACTCGTGAGGAGATAATCGAGAAGATTGATATCGGTGGGCCAAGCATGTTGCGTTCCGCAGCGAAGAACCACGACTCTGTTGCAGTTGTTTGCGACCCAGGTGACTATGGGCGCATTGCAGAGGAAATTAACAATGGCGGCACGACATTGGCAACGCGCCGCAGCCTGGCCGCAAAAGTGTTCGCCCGTACAGGCGAATACGATGCAGCGATTGGCCAGTGGTTTGCCCAAGAACAGGGCGCTAGTTTGCGTTATGGCGAAAACCCACACCAAACAGCTGGTTTTTATCCCGACGCAATCTGCAGTGGCCTAGGCGCTGCCGAAGTTCTGCCAGGCGGAAAGGAACTGTCCTACAACAACTGGTTAGATTTGGATGGCGCTGTTTGTGCTGTGAACGACTTGCCTTCGCCTGCAGTCATTGTTGTAAAGCACACAAACCCCTGCGGCGCCTCTTTTGGAGACAATTGTGCAGACGCTTTAGAGCGCGCATGGAATGGAGATCCACTCTCGGCGTTTGGCTCGGTGATTGCAGTTCACGGTACTTTTGACAAAGCCTGCGCCGAATACCTCACGAGCCCAGGCCACTTTGTAGAAGTTTTGGCTGCGAACGACTTTGAACCCGAAGCGGTTGAAATTCTGCGGAATGGTCCCAAGTGGGGGGCTAACCTAAGAATTGTGAAGCTGGAAAGTATTGGCTCCGAACGAAACCAGCTGGAGGCTCGCCGCGTTTGGGGCGGAACCCTTGCCCAGGGCTCCGACGATTTAAATGGATTTACTGCTGATTTCAATGTTGCTGGAGAAGTTGCGATTCCTGACGGTCGCGAAGCGGACTTGCGTCTGGCTCAAACTTTGGCCAAACACCTCAAATCCAATGCGATTTGTCTTGTAAAAAACGGGTCTTTGGTCGGCGCCGGTGCCGGACAAATGAGCCGCGTTGATTCCGCAGAAATCGCAGTGAAAAAAGCGGGCGACCGTGCTCAGGGAAGCGTTGCGGGCTCTGACGCCTTCTTCCCGTTCCCTGATGGCCCCGAAGCTCTTGCCGATGCGGGAATTGTTGCGATTTGCCAACCTGGCGGTTCTGTGAAAGACGCAGAGGTCACAGCGGCATGTGATGCAAAAGGTGTAGCGATGGTTCATACCGGAACAAGGCACTTCAAGCACTAGCGCTTGGAGTCAAATTGTTGCACTCTGCAACAAAAAAGTGGGGAAGCATTTTTGCCTCCCCACTTTTTTATTAGATGTTGGCCTATCCTCGCGCTTTTTCGTAAGTTTCCTTCACAACATCCTCAATGTCGGTACCTTTCGCTTTCTTTACGAGAGACTTGAGATCCTTGAGGGCCTTTTTTCGGTCCCCCTCTCGAAGGGCATCAACGGCCTGAAGGCGCTTTTTATCTAAACCCAAAATCGTTTTATTGTCCTTGTCTGCCTTGATTGCCTTTGCGGCGGCCACCATTTCTTTTTCCAGGCCACTTCCTTTAAATGCGCTAATTTGGACATTGAAATAATTCAAGGCTTCCTGAGGTTTAAACTTGTTTGCAATCATGTTGCCGCGGTCAAGTCGCCGCTTTGCCGTTGCTTCAAGATCCACCAAAAATTGTTTTGCCTTCAGTGGTTCTTTCTTCGCAGCCCGATCGGCTTCTACCTTTGCGTCTCGCAACTTTCCTTCCTTTGCGGCCGCAACAGCCTTGGCAAGAGCGTCGTCGCGCTCGCCAGGATCCCAGATAGGGCCCGCATCGGCAGCCTCAGCGAGGAGTTCTGGCAAAAGTTTGACCCATCCATCCCCACCTGGGTGGCCTTGCCAAACAATTTCGCCGTCGTAGTTCAATAAAAATGCAGCCGGTATTCCCCGGACACCGTAAGCGTTTCCTGATCGGGTGGCACACCCAATGGGGTACTCGGGTACTTTGACGCCTTTGCGCTCAAGCCCACCTTCAACGATTTTTGCGGATTCATCAGTTAAAGCAAGCAGGGCGAGCCCCTGGGGGGCGTATTCTTTCCACACCTCAACGAGATGTGGCATGCTGCTAATACAAGGGCCTCACCAAGTTGCCCAAAACTCAAGAAAGACAACGCGGCCCCGTAAATCTTCCAGACTGGTCCCGGGCGGATTGTTCATCCAAGACTTCACCTCGATTTCTGGCGCCCAACCCTGGCTCAACTGAGCCGAAATATCGGGCCCCATGGCGCCGACAAGAATAAGGGGTAGAAGGAGCTGTTTCATGTTGGTTACTATACGGCAAAATGATGAAGCACGAACTTTCTTGGTCCGCGTCGAGGGCGCGGGAATTTGAGCGCTGTAGGCGCGAGAACTGGTATGCACGGTACCGAGCCTGGAATTGGTGGGGCGAGGAGCCGCGAGGGGAAAAATACCAAGCAATGGTCCTGAAGCAACTAGACTCAATCCCGGCCTTCGCTGGCAGTTGTGTCCACGCGGCAATTGAGAAGTGGTTCCAGCACAAAAAGGCAGGGACCGATATGAGCCAGGAGGAACTTTTTGAAGAAGCTCGGGAACTTTTCCGGGAAGGTTGGCGGCAGTCTTCCACCGACGCTTGGAAAACACGACCCAATAAGTTAACTCACTTAGAAGAGCACCACTTTGGAATAGAGGTTTCCAAGGAGCGCACCGACCGGGTTCGCCAACTATTCGAGGTTTGCGCAGACAATTTTTTTAAATCACCAACCTTAGAGCCTGTCCGCAGAGCTCACCCCGACTCTTGGCGTTCTGTTGAAGCTCTTGATTCCTATCAGTTTATGGGGGTCAAGGTCTATGCAGTTCCAGATTTTGCGTACCTCGACGAAGACCAAACTGCTCACATATGGGACTGGAAGACTGGACGGCCACGGCAGGAAGATGATTTTCAGCTTCTCACTTATGCGCTTTACGCTTGTGAAAAATGGGGAATCGAGCCGGAAAAAATTCGCCTTTATGCATCCTACCTTGCGACTGGGGATGTGAAAGAAATACCCATTACCCTGGAGCGATTATCTGAAGCGCAAGATGTTATGTCGAACTCTCTCCGCGAGATGCGCGACATTCATTATGACCCCGACGAAGACCCTGCAGTACTGGAAGATTGGCCGACAACAGGCGCGCCAGAAGCCTGCAATCGGTGCCGCTTCCGCGAAATTTGCGAAGGCGCAAACGGATTAGCCGATCGTCAAGGAGAGAGCGTTCAACAAAGTTGTTGAGGCTGCGTCGGCCCCATGAAGCCAAATATGCTTTCCAGTTGCTGGAACAGGAACTTGCGCGGAGTAGCTCCCTGCACCTGACGCACCTAAACTGATTGGAAGAATATTGAAGGGTGCCGTGAGAAGAACTGGTCCGTAAAGGGTGGGGGTTGGCCCTCCGCCAACGAGCGAATAGGAAAAGACGGCAACATTATTCGGGGTGCCACCAGTAACCCGCACAGTGCACGTTTGGCCTCCGAGCAGATTGGCAACCGAAAGTGTCGGGCCTGGCGTAATTGGAATTTCTGCAACGCCGCACAAGTAGCCAGACGGATTGTTCAAAGTGGTTCGGTGGTAGTCGTACCACTTGCCAGGGAAAGGGCCTCCAGAACCGTGCATGGCAACGAATTGCTCTCCTAGGGGAGAAATATTTGTAAGGTGGTTTGGTTCGAATAGGGCCCAATTTGTATAGCTTGGGAGTCTGCCGACCGACCAGAAAAATGTTCCCTCAATCGAGACATCATTAAGGCCAATCCACAAATCCGTTCCCGTGCCGAAGGTGGATTGGACCCAACTGTTTTCAGCGGCGTCATTAATCTCAACGAGATGTCCGCCCAAGGCTTTGGCGGCGCCTTCGGCCGCGTCCCAAGTAGATGGAGCCAGAAGGTGGTAAGTTTGGCCATTTGTTGGGTGCGCAACAGTGCTAACAATTGGCGGCGCCGGTGGCTCAATAGAGTCTGTGACGGAGACGTTGTCAATAGTCCATTGCGAGGAAAATTGTCCCGTGTACTCAAACGCAAACCGCACAGAGGAAAAACCAGCGGCGGCCGAAAGGTCGACTGACCAGGAGCAATTGCCATCTTTGGCTACGTCTTCCCCGATACGGATCCACGTCAGGCCGTCATCTAATGATGCTGCAATGTAGTGATGGTCGCGGTATTGAGTATATTTGTTGTATTGGTCCCAGTGCAGCCAAACTTCACTGGCCAAGGAAAAGTCCATCGCAGGGGTTACTAAATAGTTATCACTTACAGTTGTAAAGTCATTGTGATAAGCGCTATCTCCCACAAAGGAGCCCTTCTCCCATCCTGCATTGGCGCTATTGATTTGCTCGTCCCAGCCCGTTGGCGGAACGCCAGAGGAAAAATCCTCTTCAAGCCATACTTGTTGAGCGGCAACAAGCAAGAAGGGGACGAACATTTTTAACCAATAACTAACGCCAAGGAATTCAACATCGTTGCGCTCCCAGCATCGGCTCCATGGAACCAGATATTCCAACCAGTTAACCCGGAGGGAACGAGCTTCGAAATATTTGTATTTCCATTCGCGTCTGCTGTAAGACGAATGATGTTGAAAGGCGGGCTAACATAGCCTGTTCCGAAAGGTGTGTTAACGGGGCCGCCGCCCACGACTGACCAAACAAAGTAAACAACACCATTTGCTGTGCAGTTGGAAAAGTCAACCTGAGCGGTTTGTCCAGCAACGAGATTTGTTACAGCCATTGAGGGGCCTCCTGTCCCGCCGCCAATTTCGACGACTCCGTAGTAGCCCGGGCTCCACGAGGTGCTTGCAGCGTCGAACATGTCATTCCATTGGTCCGTGTTCAGTTCACCAATGTGTACATAATTTTCATTGCCACCGTTGTTGTCAGGCTGGCCTGCCGCCCAATAGCGGAAGCTGCTGGGATCCCCAGAGGACCACACAAAGGTGCCCTCTACGGCTTCGTCATTAAGGCCAATCCAAAGATCGCGATCTTGGGCGCCATAATTTCCAAAAGTGGCCCATATCCAATCATTCTCTGCTTGGCTTCGGACTGTAGCCAAGTGTCCGCCCAAAATGACGGCATTGGCTTCCGCAACGGTCCAAGTCGAAGAATCCAGCAGGTGATATGTATGACCATTTGCTGGATTGACTGCCGTGCCCAAAATAGATGGCGGCGGCGGAGTTAAAGAGTCTGAAACAACAACATCGTCCACGGTCCACTCCGAAGCGTAATCTCCCGTGTAATGGAAAGAGATGTTTACGCCATTGACACCCGCATAGCTTGATAGATCAACAACAACCGAGCTAAGGCCGTCACCAGAAAGGTCGTCGGCAACATTGACAAAGGTCACTCCATTATCAAGGGAAACATCAATGTAGTGATGATCTCTCCAAGAGGCGAACGTTACCAACTGATCGAAATGAAGGCCGACCTGAGTAACGCCGCTCGCGTCAATTGGCGGGCTAAAAATTGCGTTATCGTTGTACCCAGAGTCATCATTATGGAAGGCGGCAGTGCCATTTAAACTACCAGGATCCCACCCGACGGAATTTCCGTTATTCAGCTCCACCCAGCCAGTAGGCGGGACACCAGAGGAAAAGTCCTCACTAAGGAGAACCTGTTGGGGAAGGGCAAGAAGAAAGAGGGCAAACGTCATGACACTCCTAGGATAACCCCAAAAAGGAAAAGGTGTTGGCTGTGTTGGCTCGAACTATGCCGTTACGGCCTCAAATTCAGGGCGACGACCCTCTAAGAGAGATTTCATGCCCTCTAGGGCGTCAGGATGTAGAAAAACTTCGCGCAAATGGTCGAGCTCCATGTCCAGGCCAGCTTCAATTTCCATGTCCACGGTTGCATTCAGCATCCCCTCGGCGGCGAGCAAAGCGTGGTACGATTTCTGCGACATTCGCTTAACGGATTTTTCAACTTGGGCATCTCCGCCAGTATCTACAACGCCGCTCATGATGTCGCTCACGCTGTAGCTAGAGAAGAAATCCCAAAGAGATTGCCAACGAGTGTCCGGCGCAGTGACCGGGGTGGTGCGACCGGATTGGCGGCCACGCTTAACGAACTCTGCGCACGTGGCGTCGAGTTCAGCAAACGGAACCAGGGCATCAGCTAAACCAATTTCAACAGCGGCATTTGCGTCTACGATTTGCCCGGTGTAAATCATCCACTTTGCCAGCGGGAGACCGATTCGGCGAGGAAGGCGCTGAGTCCCTCCAAGCCCAGGAATAATGCCAATCCCTGTTTCTGGGAAGCCAAAACTAGCTTTTGGGGAGCAGACTACAAAATCGCAAGCGCCGGAAAGCTCTGCGCCACCGCCAAGACATAAGCCCTGAACGCGAGCAATGGTGGGCTGACGTTTTCCGCTCATTGTCCGGAAACAATCGTGTCCAACGCGGGCGAAGTGATAGATGGGCTCGAATGTGTTGCGTTCGAGATTATCCACAAAGAACTTAATGTCCGCTCCAGCAACGAATGCTTTCCCTGTGCCCTGGAAAACAAGCCCCGACTTTCCACTAACCCGCGCTCTTTCAATCGCAGTCATAAGTTGAAGGCCAACCTGAACATTGAGGGCGTTTAAAGAGTCAGGCCGACTAAATTTCACTAGGGCGAGATTCTCTGACTCTTCGTAGTTCACCATGGAAATATGAATTCTGCGGTCACCAGAGTTTGCAATGAGATAGGGGACCTCAAGGCCATGGCTGACCACGACCGCTTCAGCAAGAGCGGCGGCACGTTCTACTCCAGCCTTATTAATCATTTGGAAGGGGCCCATTGGCCAGCGCAGCCCAACCCGCGCACCGATGTCGGTGTCCTCCACCGAGCCCACACTTTCGTGAACAAGCTGTGCGGCAACGTAAAAAGTGACACCCATCAAACGGTCGGCGATGGCGTTGTATTTTGATTCATCGGCCTTACCATCAAAATCCCAGTCTTCTCCTTTTTCAACTTGGTCGCACAGCCCTTTTGCGGGAGCATAAAAGCCGTGCAGGGTGTGCCCTAGAGTGTTTGCCGCATGCATGCTGATGGGAACACCAGTCACATTCATTAGCTGAAAGGGTCCCATGCCAACACCGAAACATTTTTTAGCCGCCCACTCGATAGTAGGAATGTCGGCAACTCCTTCATCTAACAGACGAACCGATTCGTTAATCCAAGGGACAAAGTAGCGGTTTACAACAAAGCCAGGTGCGTCAGCAGACCGAATTGGCGTTTTGCCAATGGCCTCTTGGGCTGCCCACGCAGCATCAAAGGCGGCAGGGTCGGTCGTTTCATGTTCAATGACTTCGACAAGGCGATTCATGGCGGGGTGATAGAAATAATGCAAGCCCACGACTCGCTCAGGGTTTGTGGTCACGGAGGCCACGTCCTTTACCAGAAACGAAGAAGTGTTCGTGCCCAAAATGGCGTCAGGCTTGCAAACATCGCCAAGGCGCCTGAACACGTCCCGCTTCACCTCAAGATCTTCAAAAACGGCCTCAATAACGATATCGGCGTCAGCAAGTTGACTCCAGTCCGCGGTGGGGGTGACATTTCCGAGGATGCGCTCCACTTTTTCTGGTTTGAACACGCCCCGCTCAACCCCTTTTTGGAGGAGAGTGCGGATGCGCTCCAGTCCAGTGTTGGCGGCATCTTCATTTACGTCCACCAGAAGAACAGGGTGGCCCTCAGTTGCGATTTTTTGGGCGATGCCGGAGCCCATATTTCCGGCGCCTATGACGGCGTATTGACGAATGTTGTAAGCGCTCATGATTTTGGAAGCTGAAAGAGAGAAGAAGGCCTCGTATTCTACCGATAACCTGCCACGCCAACCGGCCTCCGGGGCAGGGTTCCCCCTGTTTTTAACTCATGATTCGCCTCAGCCAAGTCCGCAAGACCTTTCAACGCGAAGGGGTCGCTTTACCGGTTCTTTCCATTGACGAGCTTCAAATCTTGGCCGGCGAACGCGTTGCCTTGGTGGGGGCGTCGGGTTCAGGGAAAACTACCCTCTTGAACCTAGTGAGCGGCCTTGTTTTGCCCGAGAGCGGCTCCATTGAAATTGATGGGACGGATATTTGCCAGCTCTCCGAGCACGCCCGCGATCGTTTCCGTGCGGACAATTGCGGGTGCATGTTCCAATCTTTCCATTTATTGGATGGCTTTAGCGCGCTTGAAAATATTGAACTTGGCGCCTCCTTTACTGGTCGGAAGCCCGACCGAGAGCACGTACTAGAATTGCTCGAATCCTTGGGGCTTTCCGATCGAGCCGAGCATTACCCGAGTCAGCTTTCGGTGGGCCAACAGGCAAGGGTTGCGCTTGCGCGCGCACTTGTGAATCGTCCCAAGGTTGTTTTGGCCGACGAGCCCACGGGCGCGCTCGACCCCCAAACTTCCGACTCCATTTTTGACCTATTGTTGACGACCGCAGAGAACGAATCCATAACAGTAATTTGCGCGACACATAACGAGTCTCTTGCAAGCCGACTAGATCGCACCCTTCGAGTTGAGGATTGGAAATGAGGCTTTCAAGAATTGTGACTCGGAATTTGCGACGGCGACCCCTCGCAACGGTATTGACTTCTTTTTCCGTTGCGCTTGGCGTTGCGCTGTTCTCCACGGTTGGAGCGGTTCGCCGAGCAAGCGAAGAAGGTTTTCAGCGCTCAGCGGCGATTTGTGATTTGGTTGTTGGCCCTAAAGGATCTTCGCTAGAGTTGGTTTTAAATTCTCTCTACCACATGGGCCAAAGCCAAGGGAACATACCCTTTTCGGTGCTCCAATCCCTTAACGAACGCCCTGGGGTGGAGTGGACAATTCCAAGCGCTGTTGGCGATAGCTATCGAGGTTATCGAGTTGTGGGCGTAACGGACGAGCTGTTTTCTCGGGCTGGACTTTCCGTTCAAAATGGAGAGAGCTTTTCATTTTCAACGGAGGACTTGATTCGAGAGCGAACCGAAGGCCACCACGATGGCCATGAAGTTACACCTGCCGTAATCGGTTCTTTGGTGGCCAAGGACCTTTCCCTTGGTGCAGAATTTTTTCCTTCACACAATTTACGCGAAGAGGGTGGAGCGGAAGAACACCACGACTCGCCCACAAAAGTAATCGGTGAATTGGCGGCAACAGGGACGCCGATGGATCGCGCCATCTTTATTCCCCTAAGCGATTTTTATGCCATTGATGGACACAAGCCAACAAAGGAAAGTTCGGCAGGTGGAACTCGGGACCCTCTTGGCTTGAGCTCCATTTTTCTGCGAACTAAACCAGGCTTTCACCACATTCGAATTTGGAGAGATCTTAATGACCGACTGGATACGCAGGCCGCTCGTCCCGCTGACCAAGTACGAAAATTGTTTGAGATTATTGGTGGAGTGGATCGGGCGCTTCGGTTAGTGGCCGCACTCGTGATGGCCGTCGCCCTTATTGGCGTTCTCGTTGCGATTTACAACACGATGGGCGCCCGGAAAAAAGAATTTGCGATTCTTCGAGCTCTCGGCGCTGGCCGACAGACGGTTCTCGCCATGGTAGTTGCCGAATCCGCCGGCCTGGCCGCATTTGGTGGCCTCATGGGGCTATTTTTTGCTGGTGCTGGGACTTGGGCGGCCTCTGGATACCTACAAACCCAAACAGGGGTTTTAGTTTCTGCAATTCCAGGCTTGAGTGAACTTCAGCTTCTCCTAGGAGTAATTATTGTCGGAGGCCTAGCAGGTTTAGTGCCCGCCTTGTCGGCCTACCGCACGGAAGCGGCCAAACACCTCGCTTCCACAAACTAAAGAGAAGTGAGACAAAGAACCGCATGCACCCGCGACTGTCCAGATACGTGTGGAATAATTGCGACAGTTGAAGAAGGTCGAGTTGTGCAACTTCAGGGCGACCCAGAGCACCCTGTTACTTCTGGCACTCTTTGCGAGCGCACCAAAGACTATGCAAAGCGAGTTGAAAGCTCGGAGCGTTTAACAACCCCACTCTTGCGGGCAGGCCGCGTGGACCCAGCGAATCCTCGGGCAGCCTACAAAGAAATCAGTTGGGAGGAAGCCCTGGAGCTTTGCGCGAAAAAGCTACTTCAATTTCGCGAGGAATCCGGGCCAGAGTCTATTTTCCATTATCAGTGCGGTGGCTCCTTAGGCATTTTAAAAAGACTGAACCCTTGGTTTTTTGAAAGCTTTGGTCCATGCGCCGCAAAGCGCGGAAACATTTGCGAAGGAGCGGGCTTTGCCGCACAGCAGCTCGACTTTGGAGAATCAGAAAGCAACGATTGGTTTGACCTTGAAAACGCAAAGACCATCGTGCTCTGGGGGAAGAACCCAAATGTTTCTAGCGTTCACCTTCTTCCTGTTTTAAAGCGGGCAAAAAAGAAGGGCGCTAAGCTCATTTCAATTAACCCCATTCGCCACGCGACTTCCCGATCCTGTGATTTGGTTTTGCAGCCCCGACCGGGGACGGACCCATTTTTGGCACTAGCCCTCGCAAGAATTTTGTTTGCAAAAAACTGGATTCATGAAAAGGCGGAGGAGTGGTGTAATGGATTGTCGGAGTTCCGGCAAATGGTGGAGTGCCGCTCTCCATCCGATTGGCTAGCAAGTACGGGGATTGAGGTTGAGACGGTTGAGGAATTGGCCAACCATTACTTTGATGGCCCGTCCACAATTTTGTGCGGATGGGGTATGCAGCGACGAGCAAACGGTGGCGCCTGCATTCGTCTCTTAGATGCCCTCGCTGGAATTACGGGGAACATTGGAATGCCCGGCGCCGGTGTTTCTTTTTATGCAGGCCGCTCCGCCGGATTCGACCTTTCTTTTTTAAAGGGAGTTGCTGTTGCGCCACGAACGATTTCCGAACCCCGACTAGGCGCGGAACTTCTGGCTGCCGCCAACCCTCCGATTCGAATGGCGTGGATTACTTGCGGAAACCCAGTGGCGATGTTGCCGGAGAGTCAAAAAGTAGCACAAGCATTGCAAAGCCGAGAATTCACCGTTGTGTCCGATTCCTTTTTAACAGATACGGCCCAATGCGCCGATTTGGTTTTGCCAACGACAACCATGCTCGAAGAAGACGATTTAGTTGGCTCGTATGGGCATCACTGGATAAGCAATGTTCGAAAAGTAGTCGACCCTCCGCCTGGCGTGCGGAGCGACCTAGAAATTTTTACAGAGATTGCCGAACACGTTGGGATACCCGGCGCCTTCCCCTATGATGCCGAAGGATGGAAGGAGCGCCTTATTCGAGATCTTGAACCAGAAGGGATTACTATCGACCGACTTCGCCAAGAATCTGTCCGGAAACCCTTTGTCCCCAAAGTCGCTTTTGAGGGCAGAAAGTTTCCAACGAACGATGGGCGCATCCAGCTCATTCGCGAGCTCCCCACAGAGATTCCTCCAGCGAGTCGTGAGTTTCCTCTCTACCTATTGTCGAACGCAATTTCGAGTGCCCAGGGCTCTCAGTGCGAGGGAGAGTTTCAGCAAGGCCCGCCCGAAGTTCAGGTTCACCCTGAGACTGCGGCAAATTTGGCCGGTGGCCCCCTCCAAGATGGCGACATGGCAGTTCTTGAATCTGAATTGGGGAGCATGGAGGTTGTTGTTCGACACGAGGACCAACTCCACCCAGACGCAGTAGCGATTCCAAAGGGTGGCTGGCATCACCGCGGCCGCTCGGCAAACGCCCTCATTCGTGCGCGAGTTACCGACCTTGGAGAGGGGGCATGTTATTTGGACGAAACCGTGCGCCTTCGCCCCGCTGCGCGATAATTGGCGCTGTGCGTTTCGTCCCCATCCTTTTCTTACTCGTTGCCTGCTCCGAGCCGGACAACTCCACGTCGCACTCTGCCGAAGCCACAGTTATAGCAACCAGTGAAAACGGCCCCATCGTATTTGAGGACCTCGAAGACGCGCTCGATTCGTGGGAATTGGTTCGAGATGTAGAAATCGATTTTTCCTTGCCCCGCCAACATGTTGGCGACGACGAAGACCCTGTACCGGTGGACTTTGATTTTCTTGGAGCTTGGGAATTCAGCGAAGACTTGGAGGATCCCTTTCCAATCTTTATCCACGAACTTCAGGGGAAGAGAATTCGTTTACGTGGCTTCATGATGCCCGACCTGGATTTTGAAAACATAACACGCTTTCATTTAATCCGAAGCTTGTGGGGATGCTGTTTTGGTGCGCCGCCACGAGTCAATGAACTGTTGTCTGTCAATGTGCGTGGTGGCGAAGGACTGGACTACACTTACAACACGATTGAGGTGACCGGAACTTTCCGGGCAGAATTTCTGATGGAAGACGGAATCATCGAAGACATTTACTTTTTAGATGACACTGATGTTGAGGTCCTTGACGAGTTCGACGACCCCGACGCTCCAGCGATGTTCGACCCGGCGGTCGCCTTTTGATTTAAGCCTTTCTCCGTTAAACTCTTCAAGTTGTAATGTCCATGTCGTCATCAAACTTTCAAGCCGAAGCCGCCCTCTCCATGTTGAGCGACACTTCGCATGCGATGTCGGAAGTTGTGGACGGAATTTTGGAACGGCTTGGCGGCAACCCTGATATTGCCACTCTCTTTTTTACGCCTCACCACGCCCATCAAGCAAACCTGCTTCGTGATGAACTCCAATATCGTTTGGGTGCAGAAGTGAGCATTGGCTGTAGCGCAAGCGGTGTTGTTGCGGGTGCGGTCGAGATTGAAGATGGCCCCGGTCTTTCCCTTTGGGCGGCGCGAATTCCTGGCGCTCGCGCGCAAAGTTTTCACTTATCTTTTGAGGAAGAAGGTGATACCGGAATGGTGCGCGGTTGGCCTGATGTGGGCGAAGAAGCGAGTATTGTTCTGCTTGCCGACCCGTTTAGCTTTCCTCTCTCCCCGTTTCTAGATTCCTTGCGCCAGATGAAGCACATGCCTCCGATTGTGGGGGGTGTTGCGAGCGGCGGAAATCACCCTGGCAGCAACCGTTTTATAGTTGAGGATCGTATTGTGGAGACCGGCGCAGTCGGTTTCGTTTTGGATGGGGCCGCAACGATTGAACCTCTTGTTTCACAAGGCTGCCGACCCCTTGGGAAACCATTTATCGTGACGCGCAGCAAAAACAACGTCATTTTTGAATTAAACGAATTGCCGGCATACCAAGGATTGGACTCCATGGTGAATGACCTGGACGAAGAAGACTCCAAGCGGTTTCGCCAGGCACCTCAAGTTGGATTACGAAAAGTAGACTCCACTGGCGACCTCGGCTCAGATGGCTTCGTGATTCGCGGAGTGGTTGGGGTGGACAAACAAACAGGTGCGGTTGCAGTAAGCGACCAAGTGCGAGACGGTATGGAGCTTCAATTCCATGCACGCGATCACCAAACAGCGCACCAAGATTTAGGGGACACTCTTGGTTTGGCGAGCAGCCTTTATCCGGGCTCTGCCGGCGCGCTTTTGTTTACTTGTACAGGACGCGGCCAAGGGCTTTTCGGTCGAACAAACCACGACGCCGGTTTGGCCAACACATATTTTCCAGAAACGGCTGTTGCGGGCATGTTTGCCGCTGGCGAAATTGGCAGTGTTTGCGGCATGCCGTACATCCACGGGTTTTCAGTGAGCATGGGCTTGCTTGTTGAGCGCGAGGGATAAGTGAGCTCCGTTCCACCCAAAAACAATTCGGAAAACGAATCTAAGGTTTTACGGGTGGAAGTTGTGAATGGCCCCATGGATGGCCTTGTTCATTTCACAACCGAAGGCGTCATGTTGATTGGTCGCGGCCCGGAATGTGACTTGTCTTTAGATATGGATCCAGACGTTGCCGAAAAACACGCTCGACTTTGGCTGTTGAACGGTTTGGTTTGGATTGAAGACCTTGGCTCCAAGGCAGGCACCTGGATTGGGTCGGAATCTCTCCAAGGGAAGCTCCCCGTCTCTGCTGGTGTTGTTTTTTGTGCGGGCAACACGCTTTTAGAAATTATTGCGGACGATGGGAGTGAAGTTTGAAGACAACTTCTCTAACGCCTTCGGCGCGACAAGCCTTTCATTTTGCGGCATATGAAGCGCATCAATACGGCTCTGGCTTCTTGGGGGTTGAGCATCTGTTCCTGGGTTTATTGGAAGCTGGCGGTCCCGACGCTCAACGTGCGTGTGACTCTGCGGGCTTGGATTCTGAGCGTTTAGAAAAATTAATGCGCGCTTGGTTGCGCCACGGGAGCCAGAAATTGGGAGGAAGTGCACTTCCCGCTACCCCTCGCCTCAACCGGGTTCGCGATAGAGCCTCCATGCTCGCCGAAACAACGGGCTGGCTGCAGGCGGGCCCGTTGCATTTATTGGATGCGGTGCTTTCCGATTCCCGCTCCACACCGTCGCGTATTTTGGATTCGATGCGGCCAACATCAACAGGGCCTGCGCGGCCTGTTTTGCGTCGCGAGCTTGCGGGCATGCTTGAAAAGCGTCGCGAAATGGACACTCTCGGAACAGGAACTCCGATTGACCGCTTTAGTTCGGGATTTGAGCAATCTTCGACCAAAACACCCCCGCAGGGCCGGCAGGCTGAAATATCCGCTCTGGAAGAGCTGATTCAACAAGGAGAAGCTCCACTCTTGGTGGGTGGCGTTGGCACTGGCCGGACCGCTCTTTTCCGCGCCTGGAGCGAGCGAGGTGGAGATGGTCACCGATTACTTCGGGTAACCGAAGCAACTTTGCGGTTGGGTTTACGTGAAGGGCCCGATCCGGCTTTACAACTGGAAGATTTTTTTGAAGACCTTTCGAAGACCGAACAGGTCTTGGTTGTCTTTGAGGACATTCACACTTTATTGGAGGGGGCAACCGAGCGATTAGACGACCCCCTCAGGCGCGCGTTGGTCGCGGGCCGTTTTCGTTTTGCAGCGACCACAGATGGCGCAGGCTTGGCACGGCTAGAAACCCAAGAGCCCGACCTTCTCACCCGGTTCCGCCCCTTAGCTTTACCCGAATTGTCCGTGGAGCAAACCGTTCTCGTTTTGGATGACTTGCGCGGGCACATGGAGTCTTTTCACGACATGAAGATTTCCGATGAGGCTTTAGCCGCTGCCGCAGATTGGGCTGAGGACTACTTGCCCAGTCGTCGATTGCCTGGCGCAGCCGTGGATTTGATCGATCAAGCTTGTGCTTGGGATATTTTGGGAGGCATGGCCCCAAGAGAACCATTTTTGGACCCGGATGCGGTTTATGAGCCAAACCGTCGGCTTCGGACGGAGGAAGTTGCCGCCGCTGTTGCGCGCGAAGGCCACCTGCGCAAAGATTGGGTTTTGGCAAGTGAAGAAGAGCGTTTGGAAAACCTGATTTCAGAATCGAATCACTTTTCTTCAGAAATGACCAAGGCCATTCAAGAAGTTGTTCAGCAGATTCAAGACCCCGCTACCACAGGTTGTCGAGCTGTGTTTCCAATGGAAAGCCTTTCTACTGGGGACGCGATTACGCTCGCTCGTGTTCTTGCTGAGCATTGGTCCGGGTCCTCCGCTCGTTTAATCGAACTCGACCTCGTGGAACACGAGGGTGAGTCGGGTTGGGAAGACCTCGTCGGTCGCGCGAGAAAACAAGGGCCGCCCCGCCGAGGCGAACTTGCGACGCCATTACGTCACCAAAAAAATTCTGTTGTGTTGATTCACGGTTTTGAAGGTGCAGACCCTGTTGTCCGTAAAAAATTAGACAGTACTTTTGAATCAGGCCGACTCCAAGCTCCTGGCGGCGAAATTCAACTCGGCGAGTGCGTAGTTTTTTTCGCCTAAGGTCGCACTACGAACAATTCGTTCGGCAGGACTGAAAAGGATGCAGGGAGATTGCCAAGAGTTTCACCGTCAGCTTCTACCCCAACCGTTGCAGGTCCCGTGACGAGGATAGATTGAGTTTGAAACTCAGTCATTCCCGGCTCCCCCGGGGGCGGACCGTCCTTTAGAGCAGGAAACCTGGTTGCAATTTTAATAGCGGAGAGCCCCTCAATGAGAAGGATGTCAAAAAGGCCGTCGTCCACTTGGGCTTGTGGTGCAGGCTGAAGGCCACGGCCAAAAAAGCGACCATTGGCAACCGCTAGGTTTGTGAGGGCGGGAACAGATTGTTTGTTGTTTCCCCAATGCACCTCAACCGGCCGCTTTCGATAGGAAAACAAACAGGAGAGAAGGCTTAGTGGGTAGGCAAGCTTTGATCCAGCAAAGCGGCCAACGTTATTCATTCGGATTACCACTTCGGCACCGAATCCGACTTCTGCGATGTTGAGAAAGATTCGCTCTTCTTCACCGTTTGGCGTCGAAAACCGGACGAGGCCCACATCCATCTTTTTGATATCCCCCTCCATAGCGAAACGAATCGCTTCCATCCGATCCTCTGGCGTGCCCAAAGTGCGCCGCAAGTCGTTTCCCGTTCCTCCCGGAACAAAGCCCAAAGCAACTTCGGTGCCACGCAAAACATTGGCGGCTTCAAAGAATGAACCATCGCCGCCTGCTACAACGACACGGGTCGCACCATTCTCTATAGCTTTCTTTGTAAGCTTTTGGACATCACCAGGCTGGCGAGTCCATTCAATTGGAATATTCAAGCGAGATGCCTCGGAATTCAGCCTTCCCTTTCCGTTCATGCGCCCATGCGCAACGCAACGAATTGGCGCAATCAAGGTTGCTCCTCTAAGAGCCCAGCAACCTCCCTTTCAGGGTTCCAACGGGCTTCTTCGGCAAGGGTATTCGCGATTTGGAGGGCAGATACTTGGGTTCCTTTCCAGTCCAAAACACCAAGTCTTGTGCGACGAAGGAGTAGATCAGAAAGCTTTACCGCCCGCTCATATCGCAGGGCATAAATTGCTGCTGCGTAGATTGGGGATTGCCCAGGAACCATAGGTTGCCTCCAACGGGGACACTCATCTGCGATTCTCTGCACTCGCATTGCTTCGCTTCCAAAAGAAGACTGAATAGGGTCTTTGGAAACAGGAGAAGCAAAGAGAGAAATGGACTTTGTTCTACATCTAGGGAATGAGCGACCCAATTTTTTTGCCACGAGGTTCACTACATTCTCTGCCATTTGGCGGTAAGTTGTGAGCTTACCTCCTAAAATTGTTATCAAGCCCGTCTCATCCTCATGGATTCGCTCTTCACGGGAGACCTTGCTGGAATCTTGATGCTCCGATTTTGCAAGGGGCCGCAAACCCGCGAAACTTCCAACAACATCAGCTTTTGTGAGCTTAATTTGGGGCAATGCCGAATTAACTTGTTCTAACAGAGAGGCCGTTTCGATTTCATCGGCTTGCGGATTATTGAGGGGGCCGTCGTAAAAATCGTCCGTAGTCCCAATTAGGGTGCGTCCCTCCCAGGGGATTAAAAACAAAAGGCGGTTGGAGCCAGGCTTGCCCAAAGCGGCTGCACCTGAGATGGGCAAGCGCTCATAAGGAATAAGGATGTGGGCCCCTTTTGAAGCTTGAACAAGTTTGTCTTCGGACACATGCGCGCGCTCTCTCGTTTCATCACACCAAACGCCGGTTGCGTTAATTGCCAACTTTGCCCGAAGGGTGTATTCCTTGCCTGAAATTGTGTCGCGAACCATCGCTCCGGAAATGGCAGATCCGGGAGCCGAATCGCCATTCAGTAAGAACTTTTCAACCTTGGCGTAGTTCAGCAAAAGAGCACCTTCCATCACAGCCCTCTTCGCCACATGAACCGTTAGTCGCGCATCATCTGTCTCTGCGTCAAAATAAAGAAGCGAACCATCATATTTTTCAGAAAGCCCAGGAATCATCTTCTCTGTTTCTTGGGTCGACAAGTGCTGATGCAAAAGTCCACGAGGGCGCCTCGCCATTAGGTCGTAAACCCAAAGACCAAGACCAACAATGGTTCGCTGTTTCCACCCCCCAGAAATGGGAAACAAAAAGGGCAAGTCTCGAACTAGGTGAGGCGCGAGTTTTCGCAAGAGCCCTTTCTCTCGGGAAGATTCCAAAGTAGTCCAGAGTTGCCCTTGTTTTAAATATCGCAAGCCTCCATGAATCAACTTCGAGGACCGGCTACTTGTACCTGATGAAAAGTCGTACTGTTCTAGTAGGGCGACCTTTATCCCACGCGAAGCCGCATCTAAAGCAATGCCGCAGCCGGTAATTCCTCCGCCTACAACCAGCAAGTCCCATTCTTGTGAAGCGAGTCGTTCAAAATCCTGGTCGCGCGTTTGGTCCGACCAATCCACCATGGGCGAACAAGAGCTAGTCATTGGGCGTGAATGTTCTTGGATTTGGTCTTCCCTTTTGGCCACAATTTTCGTTGAGCTCGCGAAGGAGTTTGTCGCACCTTACTTCATCGTTTTGGAAAGCATTTCGACGCCGCGGTTAACCGCCTTGCGAGAAGCTTCTTCGGTTCGGCCGAGCGCTTCGCCAATTTCAGCGTAAGTCATTTCGTCGAAGAAGCGCATTACTAAAAGTTCACGGACTTCATCAGGAAGGAGCCCCATAGATTTTTCCATGCGCTCAAGCTCGTCAAATTCTTCCACAATACTAATCGGTCGTGGGCCCTCATGGCGTAGCGTGGTTCGTTCTTCGCCAGTGGTGTTCATGAGCGGTCGCTCTTTGCTGGAGTCACGCTTCTGGCGCCCAAAATCACGGGCAGATTTTCGAATACGGTTTTCAACCAGCCGGTTGAGCCATGCGCGGAAATGCCCTTCCGATCGAAATTCTTTATTTTCGGCCGTTGAAACCGCTTCCAAAAAAACATTTTGAACAATGTCGAGCGTTTCGACTTTAGAGCGGAGCTTTTGACCAAGACGAATTCGCACGGCGGGCACAAGCTTGTCGTAATACCGCGACCACAAACGCTCTGCGGCATTGGAATCGCCATCTTGGGCGAGCCGGAGGTCGTGAAGGGTCTGACTAAGGTCTGGGGTTTCCGCCAAGGCCTGAAGGAGGGTTTGATTAAGTAGGGGGACGGCGAGCTGGGAGGAGGGGGGAAGCCGCCCAAAGAGACATTCTTACTCTATCAGGTGTTGCAAATCCTGTCTGCGCAAAGCATTGCGCGCCTAAGGGCAGGATTGAGCCCCACCCCGAAGAAGGAATCTCCACCCAAATAGAGCCCAGGCAAGGCTCGGGCTACAGCTTGCTCGGCGGCGGCGAGCCGCTCAAGGTGGCCAAGGGTGTAAATTGGGATTTGCTGCGTCTCTTCAGAGAGGGAACGGTCTCCTTGGCTTTCCTTTCCCCTTACCAACGCTCGGAATAGCGCTTTTCCAGGTGGTACTTGAGATGGAAAAATGGAATGAGTGAATTGGATATTGAGAAACGGGGCGTTTTCGCTGGAGGGGGCGAGGATGCCAAAGCCCTTGCCAGGGCGGAGAATTGCGGACTCATCGAATCGAAAAGGGATGCTACGCAGGGAAGTCGTGACTAACGTCTCGGCAAATGTGCGAAGTTCCGGAGGCGCGGCGTGGCCGAGCATTTGCACAAGGGCACCAGCTGGGGCGGTGGAGAAAACGGTTTGGGATTGAGATAGGGCCTCGCCTTTGGAAGTTGCAATCCACTGTCCATTCTCGAGGCGCAAGGAGTCCACCGGGGCGTTCAGTTGAAGAGAGCTCCCTAAGCCTTCAGCTAGGCGTTCCGAAAAGTTTTGAAGTCCACCCTCGGAAGTGCAAAGGGCGTCGCTGGGCGCAGTGCCTTTCCAGGCCGCACGAACCAAGGAGCCGTGTTTTTTTTCAGCCGCGGCCAGGTGGGGGAAGGCGGCAGGAAAGGACATTGTTTTGGAATCTCCGGCAAATAAGCCAGAGGCGGCGGCGTCCAGCAAGGTGCTTGCGACTTCTTTTCCAAAACGGCGGCGACCAAACTCCCAAACCGACTCATCTGCAGTGATGCTTCGGGCTGGATCCCCCGCGCGACGCGGCAAGAAAGGCTCAAGACAAAGGCGGAGGCGCCCTGTAGGGGACAAAAAGCTCGCTCGCAGGAGGCCTAGCTTTCCACTAGGGATTGCGTGGAGCTTGCCACCCTTCAAGAGGAGGCGCTCTCCATCTCCGGCCACGGAAGTCTCCACCCCTAAACCCACCTCCTCACACAGCTTATGCCATTCAGGCTCATGGTCGAGCCATCCCGCCGGCCCCATTTCGATGGTCCACCCATCCGAGCGAACTGTGTGGATTTTGCCCCCTACGCGATCAGAGGCCTCCAGCAAGCAGACGCCCTTGCCACGGCGCCTCATGACATGTGACGCAATTAGACCGGAAGCACCCGCCCCGATGACCGTACAGAGTTTAAAGTTGGACATCGCTGTGGGGATTATCCTGTCTTCTCCATTCCCGCCATGACGCACCGTCCTCTTTCTTCCCTTTTACTCCTTCTCGCCTCCTGCGGGAGTGCGACCCATTCCTGGAATGACGAAATATCTGATGTTATGGACCCCTATCGGGAAGGAAACTTTTCTCGAGCAGCTGCAGAAATCAATGGAAGTTTTCGCCAGCAATGGGCGGTGAAGCTGGATCCCGAAAAGGGTCAGATGACCTACGGCGACAACGCCATTATCGCCAACTTAGAGCGAGGCCGGATTTTATTCGATGCGGGCAAGTTCGAAAAGTCACTCGAAGCTTTCGAGTTAGCCGAAACGATTCTGCATCACGACTTTGACGAACGCGCAATTGTAAGCGTAAAAGATGCGGCTGCCGAAACGGAATCGCTCATGGTGAACCAAAAAGCCATGCCGTACTCCGGCTTTGTTTACGATCGTATTTTGTTGAACACCTACAAAGCGATGGCCGCCGCTAGCGCGGGAGACTTGGAGCGCGCACTTGTGGAATGTAGACGAGTGGACGAAACACAAGAAGAGGCAAAGCGAGTTTTTCAAAAGGAAGCAAAGGGTTCAAAGGGAAGCCGGAAAACCCTGCTCGAGCTACAAAGAGACGACTCCTTCATAAAAAAACATCCTGAACTTCGCGGGGCCTCAATTCCTGAAACCTATCGTGATTTTGTCAATCCTTTCGCTACGCTTGTGAAGGGAGTGATGCGCCGAATTAAAAACCATCCCGACGAGACTGGAGAAGTCGATTTTCGGAATTTAGTTGCGATGTTGCCAGGCAACCGGGAGATTTCTGCAGAGTATGCACGTATTCGAAAAAATGAATCTGCCGCAGGGACTTTATATGTGATTTGGGAAAATGGCCTTGGGCCGCGCCGCCGCTCTATTGAAGTTGCCATTCAGTACGGTGAAATTCGGCGCACGACCTACGCCCCTTCGTGGGAGTTTTCGGATTATTTGGACACCGCTTACTTAGCTCTTCCCGAGTTCATTCCAGGTCGCCAAGCAGGCACGTCTCTGTGGGTAGAAACCACGGACGGGACACGGCCAGCGACCGAGCTTATTGCCGACATGAATGCTGTAGAGCGCTTTGAATACCAAGAGCGAATGCCCCTAGTGTTGATGCGCGAGTTTGCCCGCGTCATTGCCCAAGAAACGATGGCAAACGAAATTGAAAAGTCTGCTAAGAAAAAAGATAAGGGCAAGATAAAAGGCGACAACGATGACACGGAAATTTTCTGGACCATTGTCGCAAAGCTTGGAGCTTTGACTTATAAGTCTTTGGTGAACCAAGCCGACGATCGCTGCTGGCGGTCGCTTGCTTGTAACTATCAGTTCAAGGCTCTTCCAATCCCCGACAACCGCCGAGTGCGCTTGTCCGTAAAGGGTGGGAGCGGCAAACCAGAAATAGTGGAGCTCCCGGACGGCGAAGTCCTGTTGCTTATTGTTCGGAGCGTGAACAAAAACCATCTTTCGCATCACTCCGTTGGCTTTCCCTTAGGCCGCAAAACCCTTGGTTAAACCATGAACAAACTCCTTTTCTCCCTTTGCATGATTGTTGCTGGCGCGGCAATCATTCCCGCTTGCGCCGCGCCAAAAGTCGCTGGTCGCACCGATTTCGGCGTACCCTGGCGCCTGGAGTGGCTTGACCAAAAAGCTCGCGCTCAACTCGAGGTTGGCGAAATCTGGTCCACTCACCAGGGCGACCTAAAAACTGGTTTGGCAGAAGTTCGTAATCGCCAACCCATTCCGATTCGCATCCGCGCTGGCTTTAGCTGGCTCGGGGAACACGGAACACCCATTCACACACCGGGAAGCGTCCCGCAACTTTTGGAGCTTGAGCCGGGCGTTAGCACGGTGATTTCAAATGTCGCTCCATCGTCTCGCGCCCACTCCTTCCAAATTAGAATTGGCCTTGCCAAATAGAACCATGAAATACAAACAACTCCTCTCCCTTCCGCTGATTTTGTTCGCTGCATGCGGCACTAACACGACCGCATATGACCCAGGAAGCGGCGGAATCCGAACTGTCAACGCCGTGAACTACGACGACTTTGCCGACGCTTCCGGCGTGTTGATTCAATCCATGCTTGAGTCTGGAACCTTCAGTGACGCTTCTTTGTCAAAACACCCTGATGGTCGAATCATTTTGGCTCTAGAAGATGTAGACAACCTAACCTCTTCGAATCTGCACACCAAAGTTTTGACGGACAAGGTACGCGTTGCCCTGAACAAAACGGGAAAAGTATTAACAACGACTTCGGTTAAGTTTGGTGCAGGCGGCGCAGAAGATACGGGCGCCAAGGAGGTACGCGAAATCAATGATCCGATGTTTGAGAAGAATGGATACAAAAACGCCAATACCGTTGTCCTCCCTGACCTAAGCTTGAGTGGATCCATCATCAAGATGAGTGCAACTGAAGGCCGCACGAGCCAAACCGTCATCATTTTTAAGCTCACGTTGACCGACCTGCGAACTGGCCTTGCCATTTGGGAAGACGAAGCTCCCGTGGGCAAACAGAAAAAGAAGGGAATCTTTTAGGCGCGAAGTCTTAACTTGGAGTCCAACCGAGCTGGCGTCCCCCGAGGATGTGAAAGTGAAGGTGGTCAACTGATTGGCCACCTTCATCGCCTTTATTAGTGATGACCCGATAACCTGACTCAGCAATCCCTTCTTGCTCGGCTATTTGACTGCACACCCAAAGAAGGTGACCCATCAACTCTGGGTCTTCTGTCGCGCCCTCCCCTATATTTCGATAGGGCTTTCGCGGAATAACCAAAACATGAACTGGCGCCTTGGGTTCAATATCCCGAAAGGCAACCGCCTTTTCATCCTCCCAGACCATGTCAGCGGGGATTTTCCCGTCGAGGATTTTTTGAAAAATGGTCACGCTTCTGCTTTGTCACCGCTGCAACAACGATTCATCACTTCCCCCCAGTCAGTTTCAGATAGCTCTTCAGCTTCTTCAATTAGCAGAACAGGAAAACCGTCTGTGATGGGGTAGCGCCGACGCGTTTCTGCGTCCTTTGAAACGAGGCTTTCCCCGTCTTGGACAAGCTCAGCAAGGCTAAGGGGACAGCGAAGAATGGCCAGAAACTCTGCTTCAAGGGTGGTCATGCGCTCAGTATATCCACCACTCCTCGCGGCAAATGAGGGGGGAAAATTGATTTTTATTAGGCTTGCTCGTGGAGAAATCGATATTAGAGACCCAAATACCCTGCTTAGGCCCCAAAAGCGACATATTATTCTAACTATCTCGCACAAGTATTCATGCAAGTGTTAGTCTAGAGCAAAACCCAATAGGGTTGTTTTCTCCTAACATCGCATTGCCCCCCATGAAAAACGTTCTCCCCCTGTTCCTCTTCCTCCTTGCAGCACCACCCGCCGTTTCCCAGGTCTCTGTTGTTGCCGATGACGGCTCCATTGTTTCCGCTGCGCCGACGACCGGTGGCGCTGCAACAAACCGCGCGCCAGGCTCTTTGACGACCCACTTCAATGGTGGAAATGGTTTTGCCGGCAATATGTTTGATATTACGCCTGCCGTTGACATGGAAATTACAGGCCTTGATTTTCACGCCCGGAATGCCACCGGCTTGTTTGACATCGATGTTTGGTATCGCGTGGGATCATGTGTTGGCTACGACATGGACCCCAGCACATGGACTCTTCTTGCCCAAGATACCGGGATTCAAGGCGCAGGCGCATACATGCCGACTTTTGCCGATTTAAGCGGCAATGGCGTTACTTTTGTCGCGGGGCAAACTTACGGCATTTACATGGATAATGTGAACTACGCACTTTCTGGCGGCATCAACTACACCAATGGGGTAAGCACCCCTGAAACCTATTCTAATTCCGATATAGTTTTAGATGCCTACTATGGGAAAGCTACTCCTTCATTCACAGGAAGTACTTTTACGCCTCGAGTTTGGAACGGAACGCTTTACTACGACACTGGTGGCGGCCCTCCTCCTGGACCATCACTTTCAGTAGCCAACTTGGTTGCTGGTAGCGTTGCTGACATTTCAATTGATAATGCGACACCCAACAACACGGCCTACTTCGTTTACTCCCTTGCTGGTGGTGGACCAATTTCGACTCCTTTTGGACCAGGCTATGTTAGTGCGCCATACAAGGTCATACCCCTTGCAACGGATGCGAATGGTCATGCGGGCATTAGCAAAAGTGTCCCTGTTGGAACAACCGGCATGAACATTTGGTTCCACGGTGCAGACCGAGGGTCAGCCACAATGTTGAACGCGATTGCTGCGGTCATCGGCTAAAGTTCTATTTGCGCCTCCCTACTCCCGCCTCCGAAATGAGGCGGGAGTTTTTTAATTAGCCCTTTTGCTTCTTATAAGCCACACGGAGGGCCATTTTTCCAAGAAGCTGGCCCCAAAAATCAAGACTTTGGCGTAGGCTAGAGTTGTCATGATTCGCCTACTCTCCCCACTTTTTTTAGCCCTTTCGTTTTCCTCGGCTTTTGCCCAACAGGCAGGTCAGATTCATGTGTGGGGTGATGACAGTTTTGGTCAAATCGCGAACGCTCCCCGTGGCGCAGATTACATCCAAGTTGCCGGCGGCGGAAGCCACGCCTTGGCCCTGAAAGTAGATGGCTCTCTCGTTTCCTGGGGCGACGACGGAAGCGGTCAAGTTTCGAATACTCCACCCGGTGCCGGCTTTGTTCGGGTTGCCGCCGGCAATGGGGCCTCTCATGCTTTAAGATCCGATGGCTCGATTGCGTCGTGGGGCTATGACAGAGATGGCCAAGTTTCAAACACTCCACCCGGCACTGGGTTTGTCGAAGTCTCTAGCAGCCTTCACTCCGTTGCTCTTAAGACAGATGGCTCTCTCGTCTCCTGGGGGAATGATCTTTTTCGTCAAGTTTCCGATACGCCAACTGGCAAGGACTTCGTTTCGGTTTCGGCTACGGGATATCACTCCGTTGCTCTTAAGACGGATGGATCTCTTGTCTCCTGGGGAAACGATCTTTTTGGTCAAGTATCGAACACGCCGACTGGCAACGACTTTGCTCAGATGGCTGGCGGCAAATCTTTTTCCGCTGCTGTCCGAACGGACGGCTCCTTAGTTGTTTGGGGGGCAGATAGTTCCGGCCAAATTTCGAACACTCCACCCGGAAAAGATTTTTCGCAAATCGCAGCAGGCACGGAGCATGTTCTGGCATTAAGAACAGATGGCTCTGTTGTGGGATGGGGGGACGACAGCTTTGGCCAAGCCTCCCTTGTCCCCCCTGGAATAAGCTTTGGCCAAATTTCTGGCGGTATGTTTTTCTCTCTTGGGATTGAAGGGTCCGGCGCTTCGCCTCATCTTGCGGTGACCAACCTTGTTTCTGGTAGTGTCGCCAAGGTCACCATTGATTACGCCTCTCCAAACAATATTGTTTATTTCGTTTGGTCTGCTTCTGGTGGCGGCCCCATTAATACTCCGTTTGGCGCGGGCTATGTCAGCCAACCCATCCACATCATCCCTTTGTCAACCGACCTTTCTGGTCATGCTGAGCTGAACCAAAACGTTCCTGCTGGCTTAGCGGGAGCGAATGTCTGGTTTCATGGGGCGGACTATGGGTCTGCCACAATGCTCAACAATATTGCCGCAACCATCGGATAAGGCCACAAAGAGGTCGGTGCTGGCTTTGGTTTACCCATTGCAAGGAGCTTTGCGTGAAGGATTAGGGGTAGCTAGGAGTTTGTAAAAATTATTTTTAAAACCGCAGCTAAAATTTAGGGTTTCTGGGGCCGCAATGCTTATTTCTTGGTTCTTAAGAGAAAAGCCCAAAGAGTCTCCTCCAAATACTCCTAGCCTGTTTTCTCAAAAGACCTTAGAATCGCCACCAGTTTCGTCTACTGGCCCCCAAGCCAAAAATTTCTGTGAATCCGCCGAATACACCTGCTGCCGAGTCTCTCGAGGCCCAAAAGTTTTCGCCACATTCGTCGGTGTCGTCCACCGTGCCGTTCGTTGAGCCAACCCAGGCGCCGGCGGCGATTCCAACTCCGGAGCAAACAGGTCAGCCAGCTGAGATTGCAGAGCTTTCTACAGCTGACTTTATAGCAAGAGAGATTGAGGGTTTAAGGGCGGCGTTGGCGCCTGGGACACTAGCTTGGGCCCTTAAGAGGACTTTCGATGTTTCCCTCGTTGTGCTGACATTGCCGCTTACGGCTCCTCTAATGGCGCTCTCGGCCCTGGCTATGAAGTTGGCGGCCCCTAAGGAGCCGATATTTTTCAGCCAGACGAGACTGGGGTATCTTGGAAGGCCATTTGCCATCCTCAAGTTCCGAAGTATGCGCTCTGCAGGCTCAGAGACAGCACATCTTCCCGATGACGTCCGACTGACTGCCCTTGGCAGGTTCCTTCGTCGCTCTTCTTTGGATGAGCTGCCGCAAGTCCTCAATATTCTTCGCGGCGAGATGTCTTGGGTTGGCCCGCGCCCCCTCAATCTAGAAGATTCTGAAGCTGCCCTGAAGGTCTCTGCGGCGAGATTTGGTGTCCCGCCAGGCATTACGGGCCTTGCTCAGGTGGACTACGGAGCCTCTGCTACCGCCCAAGAGCGACACGAGGCCGACCTGGAATATGCCCAGTCCCTGTCAGCGTTCCATGATTTGGGCATTCTGGCTCGCACGCCAGCTGCAGTCCTCAGGACATTCTTTGTTGGCGCCGCCAATCAGAGCATTTTGCTTGGCATGATTCGTAGTTTGGGTCGCCGCCAAAAGCAAATCATTTTACTTTTGGTCGATTCAGCTCTAACAACGGTCGCCCTATTTCTTGCATATGGCTTACGACTTGGAATATTTCCAGAGAGTGGCACGACCTTCCTTTGGATGATTTCTGCAGTTTTATGCGTGCGGATTCCAACCTTTGCCTGGCTTGGGCTTTACCGCCTGAAGCTCTCTACTCGTAGCCAGGATTTTTCAAGGAGCGTCATTATTGGGTCTGTGGTTTCTGCATTAGCAGTCTTT
>CESR01146416.1_pt1 | contig 30341 bp, 23 predicted proteins | sample 356351 | NCBI WGS metagenome assembly CESR01 (sample SAMEA2622149, study PRJEB7988) | marine metagenome | isolation source: saline water (ENVO:00002010), including | reverse complement strand
CGGAGTGGGTCTCATCTCCTCCCACGCATCAAGGGCTTGGTCCAATGTAGAGGGGCCGTCTGCCACATGTACGGACTGATTGGCCGAATACCACCCCTCAGCGCGGACTGGGGGGTGGTCTGGCTCGTTCTGCTTGAGAAGATCCCTGTATAGCCTTAGCTGCCTGCTAACCTTGTCGTTTAGCCGCTCCTTCGGTGGGTTTCCGGTCTTCAGATCCGCTACAATCCAACCCACAGAATTGCCTTCGTTGACATCGGAGATGAGCAAGTCCAGCCTACCCATCAATCGCCCGCACTCGGAGGTCAAAGTAGCCTCGTTCCCCAATACGATGGACTGCACTTTCTTCCACGAGCCCACGGAAACCTGTGGAAGGTGAAGCTCAGGCATTCCGGCCTTGGTGAATAGGATGCCCAGAGCTCCCAGTAGCCCTTCATGTGCCTTCCCAATAAGCTCAGATTTCCACCTTGGGTGCCTGGGCGTGGCGAAGAAGGTTTCGCGCTCTTTCTCCCAGTGACGATCCAGAGTGGCCTTTACCACGGGAGTCAACCATCCAGCCTCATCATCGTCTCGGTCCGTCAAATCAAGGTTGCAGAGGTCCTCCACAGAGTTGTGGATTGCCGTTCCCATAGAAGCAGGCATGCTCGCCTTTTTTGGTAGAGATTGGCGAGACAGCCAGTACTTCCTGGGGCAATCCTCGAAGTTATTCCAAGAGGATGGTGAAAGCCGATGGGGCTTGAGACCCTTCTTTTCCATCTTTCCACCTCAGCTGCCTATTGTACGCCAGACGTGACAATGGTTAACAGCATTGAGTAAGTATTGCGGGTCATGACGGAGGGGCCCCAAGTCGACGTGGACGCTGAGGTCAACGCATCGGGTGCTCTGCTGGTTAGTTGCTTCCCCTCGGTTGGATTCGTTAGCAGTATCGTGGCCCACTACCTCGTTGACAAGTTGGAATTGGAGCTTGTCGGGGGCGTCCGGCACCCGAATCTTCCTTCCCTGTGCCTGGTTCAGGACGGGAAGCCGCTACCTCCGCTGAGGTTCTATGCGGGTGAGCCGATTTGCAACATGGAGAGGTGCGACAAGGTGGTGCTAATTGCATCCGAGATTCAGATCCCTTCAGATCTGAGTCTTCCTCTATCTTCTGGGCTAATCGATTGGATTGTGGAATCCGGGGTCAGCTCCACGATAATGGTAGACTCCTTCGCTCACGGGGTTGATGGTAGACACAGCATCTTCGATGAGGACGAGGGCATGGAAACGATGCTGGGCATAGGCTCGACCGAAACCGCCCTAGAACTGCTCGGCGAGATAGGCGTGCCCCTTCTCAAGCAAGGGGTTGTGGGAGGAATGACTGGGGTGATGATGGGGGAGTGCAGAAGAAGGGAAGTCGACGCCTTAGCAATTATTGCCGAATCAGATGGGGAGATTGGGCAGGGAGTGATTCCGGACGCCAGAGCTGCGGCCAGAATCATTGGGAGCATGGACGGCCTCCTCCCTGCGGTTCACTTGGATCCCGAACCGCTGCTCGAGGAGGCTCAGAGGATCGAGGGGCAGATTCGCGATACTATGGCCCTTCACCTCAATCCGCCACAAGACCAGAGTAATGCGCCCACCGGCATGTTCGGCTAATCAGAACTCACCCAAGCTGGACTGCCTCTCCTCCGGGAGGTCTTCCAGAATGCTACCGACTAACAAATCGCCCAACTCTGACTCCGAGATTACTCGGACCCCGAGCCTATTTGCCTTGCCCAGCTTCGATCCTGCAGACTCCCCGGCAACCAGGTAGTCCAGTCTGCCGGATACCGATGAGACAACTTTGCCACCCTCCGACTTGATGGAAAGTGCGATCTCCTTCCTCGGGCGGCTAAGTGCACCGGAAATGCAGAAGCTCAATCCTGAGAGGGGTCCTTCAGCGGACTTAGGTTCGGCCTGGGAAATCTCAATCTGCTGGTGTAAATCCAGTATGGTATCTCTCCTGTCGGATACCCCGTCCAGAAGCAGGTTTGCAACGGTCTCGCCAATCCTGTCGATCTTCGTCAGGCGCTCAACGGCACCCTCCCTCTCCATGGACATTTGCATAAGGTCTTCCAGATTCCTGACTTCGGTGCAAACCAGCGAAGCCACCTCAGGCCCGATCCTAGGCAGCCCTAGGGCGGAGATGAAGGTGCTGAGGGTCATTGATCTGGCAGCTTCCAGCTCCTCGAGTAAGTTGTTGGCCGACTTTTCCGCCATTCTGTCCAGAGCGAGCAGTTCCTGTTCCCTCTCCCCTAGTCGGTAGAGGTCAGCGATGCTGCCCACCAACCCAGATGAGCAAAGTTGCTCAGCCAGCTTCTCCCCGATGCCGTCCATCCCCAGGGTCCTGCACCAGTAAAGGAGCCTCCTCTCGAGACGGGACTGGCAGTCGATGTTCGTGCATCGGATGAACGCTCCATCCTCGATTAGGGTCGTGGAGCATCTGGGGCATTCCGTGGGGAGCTCCACCTGGGATCTGTCTGGCAGCGTTTCGTTGTATGGGGTCCCATCCGCATGTGACCTGCCTTCCAGGTCGGGCTCACTTGCCGGTCCAAGGACCTCGGTAATCTTCGGAATGACGTCGCCCCTGCGGACGATCCTGACCTTGTCCCCTATCATGACGCCGAGTCGTTCCACCTCCCCCCGGTTGTGTAATGTGGTGTTCTCCACGGTTACTCCCGAAACCACAACCGGGGCCACCCTGGAGACCGGGGTCACGTTTCCGGTTCTCCCGGTCTGCCAGAAAACGTCCATCAGAACTGAAACCGCCTCTTCAGGGGGAAATTTCCAGGCCAAGGCCCATCTGGGGTGGTGGGCCGTCACCCCCAGAAGTTCTCTCTTGTCCAAGCGGTCGAGCTTTATCACCACGCCATCGATCTCCCAATCGGTGGATTCTCTGGAGGTGAACCAGTGGCTCGTCAGGGAGAGGACTGCGTCTGTAACCGATGCATCGTCCTCTCCTGCAATTATGGTGTTGCCTGCAACCTCTATGCCAATCTCCTCGAGCCACGAAATCGCTTCTGAATCAAGCTTGAAGGGGGGCGGTTCGAGACTTTCGGGGTGCCGGTCTTGGGCGGAAGGAAACTCCACCCCGTATGCCAAGAAAACCAGGTCCTCCGGTTTGCCCTTTCCGGCGTTGGCGTGTTTCTGACGCAACGACCCAGCAGCTAGGTTGCGTGGGTTCGGTGCGACCTCTGAGTACTTGTCCCTGAAAACAGCCAGAGGCATGACGACCTCGCCCCTTACGTGGCAGTCACCCTTCCAGCCAATTGATTCTGGAACGTTCCTCAGGCGGCGTACGTTGGCTGTTACATCTTCCCCCCTCTCTCCGTTCCCTCTCGTGGCTGCTCTGACGAGCCTGCCCCTCCTGTATTCCAGTGAAAGAGCGGACCCGTCTAGCTTGGGCTGGCAAACAAACCTCCTGCCTTGGGCTGTGGTCACAGCTACGAAATGAGCGACCTCGTCCTCCTCGGTGGCCTTGTCGAGGCTAAGCATAGGGAATAGGTGGTTAACCTTGGTTGACCCTGGGGTGGGGTCGGAACCGACCCTGCTCAGCTGCGGGTGGTCCGGGGATAGGCGTTTCAGTTCGTCCCAGAACTCGTCGAACTCGGCATCAGAAATCTCTGGTTTCGCCTGATTGTAGTAGAGGTCGGAATGGTGTCCGATTTGGAGTGCTAGCCATTCGATTCTGGTCCCATTTCCTTCTTCGGGTGTGGGCCCGGCTGCCATGGTGGCTCTAAGGGGGCAGCAGCCTTCAAACTGACCTATTCCGCTGCTTAAATGGTCATGGTGGGCCTGCCAGGATTTGAACCTGGGTCGCGCGACCCCCAGCCGCGAAGTATAGGCCAAACTAACCTACAGGCCCTTGGGCCCTCCTCGGAGTGGGCACGGGGTCAAAGCCCTGACGGAGGGTCAACCCTGACGTGCGATACTGAAGGGAGCTACCTCGTCAATGAGATCAATGTGACCGATGAACATCCTGCGGCAGCAGTAGCGTCTGAACCCGAGATCATCGAGAACCGCAGCTGGTTTCTCCCCGGCTTCGATTGCCTCCTTGTACTGCTGGTACTTGTGAGCAACCACCTTGCCACAGCTCCAACATCTTACGGGAATTAACATGAAAACACTACCTATACGACTTCTGCCACTTCTTTCGAGCGCCGCGACCCATTTGATGCTTGGGTTCCTTTCTCCTGGGGTCGCTTACAAGCATCTTCTTCTCGAAACGCGTGAACTCGTCCCGGAGTTCCTCGTCTTCTCCCTCGGCACCGTCGTTGTACTTGACTAACCCGCGGGCGATAGCTGTCCTGATTGCGTCCACCTGGCCCATCTGACCGCCACCCTTCACATCAACTGAAATGTCGACTCTCGCAAGTCTGTTCATGTCCTCAGCGATCATGAGGGGCTCAAGGGCCTTCCTTCGAGCCAGCTCGGGCTCCATGATGTAAATTGGCTTGCCGTTGATCCTGACTCGTCCCTTACCTGGTTTGAGCGTGGCACGCGCAACCGCGGTCTTGCGCTTGCCGCTAGTATTGACGACCTTTGGGCCCTTCTTCTTGGCCATGGTCACTCACCCCCCCATCTGGTGGAGTCGACTCCCAGATGAGAGCTGATTTCACCCAAGCGAACGAACTTGTTTGGCAGGTCTCGTTCGATTTGGGATGTATCGCCCCACTCGTGGTCTTCGGGTAGTGCGTCTCCTGAGAGGTTAGCAGGGGTTCCTATCATCACACGGAGATCCCTCAGTGCACCTCTGCCGCTGCTGTTCTTCTGATATGGGAGCATGCCCCTAACCGTTCGCTTGATGATCTTGTCCGGCATCCTCGGGTAGAAGGGGCCCTTCCTTGCATGGTTGAGCTTGTACTTCGCCCTGTAGTCACCAAGGACCTTTGATCTGGGGCCAGATACGACTGCCCCCTCTGCGTTCACAATGATGACCCGTTGCTGACTCCCCGACTTTCGGGCCGATATCATCTCCTTGGCTACAAGGCTCGCTAGCCTACCGAGAATCTTGTCAGTGGCGTCGTAGACTGTGGTGTTTTCAGACAAGAACCCTCACCCCCTTCCCGTTTGGGTTCTCATCCATCAATTCCCGGATGCTAAGCGACCTTCCTCCGGACGCCTCGATCTTGTCCCTAGCTCCTTGGCTGAAGCTGTAAGCGGCGATTGTCTGGGAGCCGTCGATTTGCCCGCTGCCCAATACCTTACCCGGGACCAACACTGTCTCCTTGTCCGAAGAGTGTCTAGAAATGTGGCTTAGGTTCGGTTCCGCCCAGTTTTTGCTGCTGCTCTCCAGTCTGCCAGCAATGTCACGCCAAAGCGCTGAACCGGTGCTCCTGCTCTGTTCCTTCAGGTCATCAATAAGAGACACGAGGGCGCTATTGGTCTTCATGCTAGCATTACCCATTGCCATTCCTCCTACCGGGTAGCGCGGCCACCCAAGTCGCTGTTATGAATCCTGCGGGACGCCCCAGAGGGGCGAGTCGGGCTGCCCGAGTGCTGGTTTGACGTCACTGTCAGATTCTGAAGCCGTCGTCCTCTGCTGAGTCGTCGACGCCGGCGTACCTGATGTTACCATCTGCATCCACGAACTGTCCTGCCTTGATTGATGGGGCATATAGGGTGGACTCGTTGGACGATGTCCTAGTGAGCATTGAATCGCCCAAGGAACTGTTCATCCGGGAAACCATCGAAGAAAGCACCTGGATGGCCCTCTCCCTCTGGTCAGAGCCGATATCGTGGTCCGAGTATCTTGCCTCCTCGAAGATTGAGAAGAATTGGTCCAGCTCCTCCGGTGGTATGACCCCACCAAGCATTTTATTGATTACTTCCTCGAATTCCCTGGTAGTCTCAAAGACCTTCTTCATCGCACCTCTGGACCTGAAGTACCTGATTAGGTCCTTGTAGCAGTCAAATATCGCTTGGATGTGGTCGTTGGATGCCTTTAACGACATCAGGGAGTCCGTGAGGATCCCTCGCAGCACCTCGATCTTTCGACGTTCACGATAGTTTTGGTACATTACCATGCCAACTAGGACCATAGCGGACGTTGCGATTCCTGAAACCACAAGAACCTGCTTTGTGAAGAATTGCGCCCTAGCGTCGACTACGGGCTCGCCGAGGAAAATAATCGGAGTGCTGTTGAGGAACTCCTCGACGAAGAACGGTCGATTGTCGTCTGCGGACTGGAAGTGGACTAGAACACGCCACCTGCCGTCTACTGCAACCACGTCCGTTTCGCCGGGAATCTCTTCTGCCGTGTAAATGAAGGAAAAGTTGGCCGCTCCGCGTTCGTTGGTGGTTACAATGTCAAGTTGGAATGTCTCCCAATCGGTTCCATTCCAGAACTGCCTGACGAATTCAACCCTCTGACCCTCGACGGTCAGATCGAGCCTGTCCCTCAGTATGGCAACCTCGCCGGCAATAACGTCGCCCTCCAAGTACCCAGTTGGACTGGACCAGTGTTCCTTGAGAAGGATGTCGACCTTGCTCCTCACGAGTACCTCGACATCCATGTATGAGCTGTTCAGAACTGGGTTTTCCTCCGCCCTGCACCCACCAGGAATCTCCTTGTCAGGCTCATAGGCGACTCTGATTGTCCTGAAGCCCTCGAGCTTGTTCCCACTGGGCTCAACGCCCCTTCGGCTCGGGTTGTCATCAGGGTCTGCCGAGTACCATTCGAACTGGCCTGTTCCGTCGGTCGTGATTGCGGTGGCAACTGGGCGGGTGTTTTGCTTTGGATCGAGGTAGATGTTCAGGCACTTTCCTCCAATTGGCTTCCCATTGGTCTGGGTCAGCTTGGCATTGATGTGGAATGCCTCCTTTAGGTACAGGATTTCGAAGCTGGAGCCGTTTGGGAAGGTGTATGTTAGGTAGTCCGATCTGAACGGGCCGACTTCCGTGATGTCCAAAGATGAGTTGGAGAAGACGGGGAAGAACTTGGTAACGCTGGCATTGTGGTAGCGATACCGGTCATTGTTCTCAAACGAGTTGAAATCGATCCTGACCTTTGCTTGCCCGGCGTCCACTCCTGAGAGGGGGCACACTATCTCGAAGAAGCCGTTCTCGTCGGAGGTGCCTGGGATGCAGGAGGTGACTCCCTTTTCTCCAGTGTCCATTTCATAGGTCACTCGAATGGCCCTGTCCGATAGATTCCCGCCCAACTCGTCCACCAACTGCCCGGTCACGATCATGGGCTTCTCGATCGGTATGCCAGTATTCGGGTCGATCTCTGAAGTGTAGACTATCTGGTCATCAACCTTCAGGGTGGTTCTACCGATTAAGCTGAACCCATCGACTTGGAACTGCAGGACTTTCCTGAAGTGATCGCTATTCTGGATCATTACGCAGGGGTCCCAAGCTCCGGAAGTCGTGAGCATGTCTATGTTGAGGGGCTCGCAGCCCTCGTGGGGGAGATTCTCCTCAAACCGAAGAATGACGTTTACCGGCCCGAATCCGTCGGGCAAGAACGAGAATGGATCATCCCTGAGAAGTTGCGGGTCTAGTATCTTGGAGTAGTGGATTGCAGCGCCACCTTGGGGGCATAGCGTAGTAACGATCTGCCTGTGGGTCCTGTCCTCGAAGTCAATTCCTTCGAAAATTACGGTAACGTTGCCTCCTAGATCGTATCCATTGGGATCTTGGAATTGGCCGGCGCAACCAGATAGTACCTGTCCAGGGTCCTTCTCGAATGCAGTTCCTGCATCGTCAGTCACCATAGCGGAGAACTCCCAGATATCTCCACTTGACCTAATATTGGGGCTGGTGCTGATTAGGTCGATGTAGGTCCTAGACACCACCCAGAGGTGTATTTCGGCTGAATTGCCCTGTCTTAGGGAGTCTCCAAGATATGTGAAGGAGAGGGAGAAGTTTCCGAGTTGGTCAATGTCAGTCAGGTTGACCCTGAAGATTCCGTTATTATCGGTGATGGCAACTCCGTTGGAGCTGTCCCCAGACCAGGACCAGTTGACGGGGACCTCTCGGACTGGCTGGCGTGCGTTGTCTATCAGCCGGGCCTCCACTGTGGTGTTCTGGCCTCGATAAAGACGTGGGACGTTGTTCAGCTGGAAGTCAGTGGTCCCTATCACGGTCACGTTTGCATACGCACCGGTCGCAGCCAGTACCTCATCCTGATCGCCAGTGAAGTAGTAATCAGATAGGGTGAAGTCGGCCTTGACGCCGAAAGTGCCAGCGGGGTACTGCGAGTACCACGTCCAGTTGTAGTCGAATCTGGCTTCTCCTTCTACCATCGTGGGTCTCCTTGAGTATGCCGTCTCCTGGGTCCCAGCGAAGACGCCGTTCTTGTCAACATCGACCTGGAGGGCGATTGCGTCCTGATTCCAAGGAGTCAGGGTCCGGTTTGTTACGGAGCCGACTACTCTGAAGGTCTCGCCGGTGAACATCTCGGGAACAATTTCGCATCTTATCTCGCTATTGGGGAAGAGGGGGTCGACGGGTCCGCATGGAGGAGAGTTAAAATCTGCTCCATTCTGCATTGAAATTGTCCAGTGCGTACCGTTAGAGGAGAGGAACTGGACAAGACTTCCTCCAGCCACTGCAGCCAGTCCCGAGGGCGTGCCGTCCCAGAGGATTGGATATGGTTTGCCAAGGCTGGCCTCCGAGAAATCTAAGCCGGCGTTTGCCAGGGAGGGAGCGTGGAAAAGGGCCCTCCAAGCGCCGAAGGAGGAGCCCGTAAACTGAGTGGCGTCCCAGAAGAAGACCGGTCTGAAGGAAGACACGTACATCTCGGCCTCTACGTACATCCTGTGCATGGACCTGATGTAGAATGAGTCGGTCTTGGATCCCTCTAGATGTGCCCAAGGCCACTCGTAGGAGCCGTCTGAGCATTGGCCTAGGTCCGGCCTAGAGTATCCAATGAAGCTGTAGTCACCTACTGGAAGGGAGGTGTTCTTGTACGCATAGGGTCCGAGCACCGAGTGCGAACCGGTAGGATTGGCTGGGCTGCAGGGATTCCAGACTATCTCCTCGTAACCGCCTGAGGGGATTCCCGGGCCGTTATCTAGCATCGTGTTCCATCTGACCTGCTCCCATCTGTCCACAGTCTGATTGTACGACAAGGAGACCCAGCCACCTGAGTCCGCCCTGTACCCGTTGCCGTATCCGTCATACACAGTGGGGTGGGTAATGTTCCCGAATTGGCCGCCGCTGATTGTGAAGGAAATTGGTGCATATGGGAGCCTATTATTGAAAATCCCTCTCTCGTAATCTGCTGTATAGTGAACCTTGAAATCCATCTTGAGGGGTTGCTCGTCAGCCCTGAATCTTTGGCCGGAGACGAAGCCCACGGTCGTATTAGCCCTAACTTCGACTGGGAACCTTTCAGTGCTGCTGTTGTCATGAACGAACATCTCGGTAACCTCGGCGTAGACCTGATAGGTCGAGTTTGGGCCAACACTGATGTCCTCTGGGAAGAGGAACTGGCCGACGATGTACCTGCCAACGTCATCAGTCAGGACATCAATGGTCTCTAGTGCTGTGGTGCCGTTCCTAGTGTACACTATGTGAACCTGGACTGGAATCTGCGGTGCTGGGACGAATCCAGTGTCTCCCAGCCAGAACACTGAACCATTGAAAATTGCCGGTCGGTTTTGGTCTATCCAAAGAACGGGCTGGGTTGTCAGGGAGATTCGAGTTGGGATCTTGTCGTCGTCGTCGAGAACGCCGTCGTTGTCTGAGTCCCAGTCTGAGGACCCTCCATCGAACTCCTCGGTCTTGTTTCCAGGGTTGGGCCACTCACCAATCGAGGGGTTGTTCCAATCCAGATCGATTCTGCCGTCGTTGTCGTCGTCGACGTCGAAGTAGTCGGGGCCGGTCGAGTTATTGCTTGGGTTTGCCAGCCCAACGCCGCCTCCGAAGTCATCGTGGTCCCATGGGTTGGTTGACTCCAAGCCGAACCTAGAGGGCCAAAGCATGACCTCATCCTCGTCCTTCATTCCATCGTAATCATCGTCTTCGTCGATGTCGTCCCTTATTCCATCGTTGTCGTGGTCCCAAGGGGAAATCGGGAATGCAAGACCTGGGGGCAGGTTCTCTAGCTCGATGCTATTGGGGATGCCGTCCCCGTCCCAATCGTCGTCTGCCCAGTTCACCACTCCGTCGTTGTCGTGGTCCCAAGTCCTCTGCTCCTCGCCTACGAAGCAGTAGTTTGCCTCCTGAACCAAGTCGGAGACACCGTTGTTGTCATCGTCGAAGTCCTCGCCGTCGGGAACGCCGTCGTTGTCGTTGTCAACGTCATAGTACTGGGGGAACAATAGGCCCTGACCCAGTACGCCCTTGTCCCACACTGACTGATAAAAGCCATCTCCATCGGGGTCTGTGTCGAGGCCGTCATCATCTAAGTCCTCGCAATTCGTACCTAGGAAGTAGCCCCAGTCATCGGTTCCTGCATCATCATCGAGGTCGTCATTCGAATCCACCTCGAAGTAATCCCATGTACCGTCGTTGTCATCGTCTACATCGTAGTGATCGTAAACGATGTCCCAATCATCGTCTAGATCGTTGGTGTTATTGAACATGCAATTTGGAGTCCAAGATACCGATGGCATAGGTTGGCCGCAGTCTATATCCGGATCCTCGTCATCGTTAATCTGGTCAGCAACCTCATCTGGAAACAGGTTTGCGTTTGGATCAGAAGTCCATTGGAAGAGGCCTCTGCTAAGGCCGATGTAGGCTATCCAGAGATCTCGGTTGTTCTTTATGGCATTGTAGTTCACGGCCACCGATGGAGCAGGGTTGCTACCTGGATCGAATGTGAACCAGAAGCAGTGAGTCTCGCATTGGTAGAGGTCCTGTGGGTGATTACTGCCATCATACGAACCGTCATCGTGCTCGGAGTCAGGTCGGGTGCTGTACGGGACGGTGAAAGTTTGGCCCTGGGACTGCGTAGGAGACAGTAGGGGGTAGCCGAAGAGGAACGCGTAGTCCAGGCCGCAAAACCTCTCTTGATTTGCGTCTAGCAGAACCGTCCCGCAGGAGTTCCCATCAAGGGACCCACCCATCTTGACGTCATTGACGTCTAGAACGCCGTCGTTACCCTCGTCTTGATCCCACCAATCAGGCATGCCGTCTCCGTCTTGGTCTACATCGATTCCATTGACCAAAGAGTCCCCATCTGAGTCAATGTCGAAGAAGTTGATGCCGTTGTATGGGCTCCACTTCATCATCAGGAACCAGTAGAACTCTGGGATTTTGCCAGAAAGCATGGTGTTCTGGTCGTAGCCGTTGTAGTCTAGCATGAAGTTGTTGTCCGAAATGAACGGATTGAAGCCCCACGTCATGTTCCAGTAGTAGTGGTCGACAGCAGAGTATGCATTGCTGTCATCGCTGCCGTCTATGGGGTCACCATCATTCTGAGGCCAAGGGACGCCGGCCTGACTTGAATAGAATTGGTCAGTGCTGTCGATGTCTACTAAACCGCAGTTTCCATCGTCGGGATCGTAGTAGTCGTTGATGCCATCATTGTCGTCATCCCAGTCCTCGTCGTTCTGGAGTCCGTCGCCGTCAACGTCGGTATCAATGTCGTTAGGGCCGTCGTCGCGGTACATTGAGCCGTTTAGCTCATGCAGATCGGCATCGTTATCCAAGTCGCAGTCAGGATCGATGTCCATCCAATCCAGTATACCGTCGTTGTCGTCGTCAACATCGACCCAGTTGTTTATTCCATCTCCGTCCCAATCGTTGAATCCAGTGTAAGAAGTCCGCCAAAGTACGCAGTTGTCACTGGGATTCTGGGGATTGGGGTTTAGGACGCTGGGGCAGTCCCAGGTGACTACCTCAGCTGTGTCATTCAGTGGGTACGAGTCGAGTTCGTTCACGGTACCATCGTTGTCGGTATCCCACGGCTCGTCGAAGCCGACGAGGGCCCAACTAGTTGGGTTATCTGGGATTGCTGTGCCTCCCATGTCGGAATCAAGCCAGTCCCAAACCAGATCGTAGTCCTGATCAATTGACCGGAATCGGTCATCATCAAGATCGCCATCATAGTCAATCTCGCATACGACGGGTGCATCGGGGATGTGTACTACCGAAGATGGGTAGTCTCCCAAGCCGTCGCCATTTGTGTCTCTTTGGATACACTCGTCGGGAATTCCGTCGTTGTCATCGTCGACGTCGTACATGTCCAAAAGGCCGTCGTTGTCATCGTCCGTGTCCGACGAGTCGGGTGAGCCGTCGTTGTCGTTATCGGGATCGAGGAAGTTTGGGATACCGTCACCGTCCAGATCTCCATCCTCCATCACAGTGAAGCTCTGTTCACGTGGATGCAGTAGGGACTCTAGGTGAACGTAGTCCAGTCCTTCGACGAAGTCCATGTAATCGTCCCCATGCAATATTACAGCCCTGTCCCAGAGAATTCCTGGCACGGTCTCGATGTCGATTGGGGTCTCGTCAAATCTCCATGGATGTGAGTCCTGGATATCAGGCATGCCGTCGTTGTCATCATCCTCGTCAAAGTAATCCTGATACCCATCGGAGTCGAAGTCGCAAGGCCAGTAGAACTGGTCAATCCTACCGTCGTTGTCGTCATCCTCGTCATAAGACCCCCTCCCGGAACCGTCGATGTCCTCATCTGGGACTCCGTCGTTGTCGTGGTCCATGGGGTTCTGATCTACCAGATAGTTTGTGCCAACTGGATCGCCAGTCCATGGGTGGATCGCATTTGGATCGACGTGCCTATCTGAACTAACATTCCAAGGGTCAGAGCCCTGGTTGTAATCAATAGGTCCCTCCAAAATCCCATCGTTGTCATCATCCCAATCAAACTCATCCAAGATTCCGTCGTTGTCGTGATCCAAGGGGCTGGTACCGTAACATCCGTCGAATCTTTCGATTAGATCGTTGATCCCGTCGTTGTCGTCGTCTAAATCATCGAGATCGTTGATCCCGTCGTTGTCGTGGTCTTCGGTGTTTGTTTCCTCTAGGAAGAAGCCGTATCTTGGGTCCAATCCGAGTGCGGAAAGGTCGGATACCTTGCCATAGTAAGAGGCCGGATCATGGAAGAACGGATCCTGGAATGCAGCCTCTTGGAAAGCAGCAGACGCAGCGGGTTGGTTCTGACTCTCGCCTTGAACTGGACCAGAAAATTGGTGCAGCTGCTGGAATGCCGTTCTTTTAGGGACGTTGGTGGATTCGGATTCTTCGTTAGCTTCTCCGTCATCCCCCATAAGGATGAGAAGTTGGGTGCTCAGCATCATCAGTAAGATCATCGATATCGCTGGTAGAATTCCTCGGTTTACATCTCCAAATCTGCTTTGAATCATCGAATCACATCCCGCTCGCACTCGAGCAGGGTTTCCTCGCCAGTTCAGGATGCTTATCAATGGATTCCCGCGATTCTACCGTTTCGTATCACAGCCGCTTAGGAGTATCATATCGGTGTCACGATATTGTTCAACCACGGTGGTACGGGGAGCCGCGGTTTATCTCAGAAGCCCTGTAAAGTTGCTCCAAAAGGAGTGCGGCGGCCATCTCATGCGTAAGTGTCAGTTCTGACAAAGAGATTATGGAATTGGCGCTGGTCTTTGCATTTTCACTAAATCCGTCAATGGGTCCGACGGCCAAGTGAGTAGCTGCGCGTTCCAATTCCGATGCGGAGAGCCAAGACGCTAGGCCCTCGCTTGTGGTGGATGCGCCACGTTCGTCGAGCAAAATCAATGTTCCCTGTAGTGCAGAGAGTTTGCGTTCATAGCCTTCCCGACCAAGTTTCTCGGCATGGATCTGAAGGTGGATTCCTCGTCCCTTGAGTCTAGATTCGTAATCACTCAGTACTGCGGCAATTGCCCGATCCTTGGGCCTCCCGAGAAGGTGTACGGTTACACGTCCCATGTAGCCGCATTGTGCATATCACTTAGGCATTCACAAACCATCAAGACCGTCGGCGTCGGCGTCGGTTTGAGATTATGGGATGGTGGCCATTCGGACGAAAGTCGGATTCATTCGAAAACGATCCTCACATCAGGGGCTCGAGGCTGTGGATTCAGGATTTGCGAGAGGTGTGCGAGCTCTGCTTCGACAATCGAGCTGAGGGGCAGAGGAGGATTCGGCAGATGAGAGTGGAATGGCTCGATGCGCATGCTGAGGGCGAAGTAGAAGATGCCCTCCTAGATGGCTTGGAAAGGCGGGCTTTGAGGCTCCTAAGGGCAGATGACGCGGAGTGGATGAGTTGGTTGGATGAAGACGAGTTTTGGAAGCCGGGTTGGGGTAGCTCAGTTGAAAGGGGGTGATTAATTGCTGTTCTGGATAGGTGTTTTTGGCACTGTCGGGCTTGTAAGCTACTATCTCAGCAGACTGCAACCTTTCCCAGAAATCGGAGGGCGTTTCTCTGCAACTGCCCTTATACTTGCCCTATTGCTTTGGATTTCTAGCACCAGCCCCAGAACGACGTCGGAGGCATTCCCAGCGATTATTGCACTCTCAGTTGGAGGCATTGCCGTGATTGTGGGGGTTCGTAGCATGGGCATCACGAAGCGAGACGTCATCCTAGCGCCCCTTGGGGGGTTGTTGTTCTGCGTTGGTGGAATCTCCTTGCTGGTTGATCGGTGGGATGATGCAGGGCAGATTGAACAGGTTGGCTCCTTCCTTCTATCCAGTTTATTGGTTGTTCTGGAGTTATATCTAGCATTCAGGGGACTGGTAATTGGCGTCCCAGGGATTACCTGGTCCAAGTCTGGACTTAGACAGATTAAGAGAGGGCTCATTCGAGGGCCGAATGGTGCGATTTCGCACTTCGAGCGTTCCTGGGATATGGAGGATGAGTGGATCAATGCGATGAGTCACGCGGCTTTGGTGCTGATACATCGGAAGCTTGGGGACAAGGAAGAGGTGGATAGGCAGCTCATTGAGCTAGAGAGAGCTGGTGGCTGGGACTCGATCGACGCGTCGTGGTCAGAGGCGATTGAGGGGGCCTTGGCCGAACTAAGCCTTTGAGTCAGAGTACGATTGAAAGCATGAGTCCCCTCGCAAAGCCATGGTTCGGATTAACAGGGTACATACCGGAACGGGGGACGGTGGGGAGACATCGCTGCTTGACGGCACTAGGGTTGGCAAGGAAGATGGCAGGGTCGGGTTATTCGGAACCATAGACGAGTTGAACTCTCAGATTGGCGTTGTCAGGATGGAGATTGCTCGGTTTGGGCCTCTCAAAAAAGATGTGTCAAGCGTAGTAGACCTCTCTCTGGGGGAAGTTCAGCAAGAGCTGTTTGATATCGGTGGAGAGTGCGCTTGTCCACCACAATCCCTCCCAGAAAGCGTTGCATTGGTTGGAAATGAGCAGGCTGAGCGTTTGTTGACCGAGATGGACGGATGGTTGAATGATCTGGAGGCTCTCGAGTCATTCATACTCCCGACAGGATCGCCGCCAGTAGCCACCCTGCACGTGGCAAGAACGGTTGCAAGGAGAGCTGAGAGAGCTGCGTGCTCGCAGGTTGTCAAAGATGGTCCAGGAGCTGTCAGAGCTGAGGTGTTAGCATATCTAAATCGCCTCTCAGATTGGCTTTTCGTGCTGGCTAGATGGGTAGCCCACAACTCTGGAGAGCCGGAGACCCTGTGGAAACCACTTGGCGAACGCGATTCCTAGATGCGTTTGCGGCCTAAGACCTTAGGAAATCTCTTGCTGACCGGAGAAGGTCTTTCTCCTGTTCAAAGGTAATCTGTTTCTCGGCCTCATCAAATTCGAGCCAAAGGTAATTTGAGTGTTCGTGGGACAGGGAGACTTCTATCTGATCGGTTTCGGCTAAGAACCAAAAGACCTGCTTGGAGGTTTCTTTACCTTTTTTCATGAAGCTGTATTCCGTCTTCTGGATCCATTCATCATAAATTTTAACGCTTGTAATTCCAGTCTCCTCTGTGAGTTCCCTAAGTGCAGTGGAATGGTAATCAAGGTCTCCCTCCTCGACATGTCCTTTTGGGAAACTCCAATGACCCTGAGGATACTGTAGGAGCAAAATACTGTCGTAGTTGACCAAAATGAATCCGCAGGACGTCTCAAGAATCCCGTTAACTGTGGCGTTCATGACAGCATGTGCGGTGTCAATGGATAGAAACCTTCCGAGGATGGACGGGTGGTGTGCGAAATCAACATTGATGGGGGGGTTGTGACTCCCTTGGTGTGATGGTCGATGCGCTGGGCCTTGAGATTCGCAGGATTGTCACCGACAGCGATTTTGATGGGGTTGTTTCTGCGGCGATTCTTAGACGATGGTGGCCCGATGCTGAGGTAGTATTCGGGCATCCCGGAGAACTGAGGGCCGGACTGCTTGACGGGTGCATCGATCAATGGACTGCCATCTGTGATCTCCCGTGTCACCCACAGTGTGGACTAAACATCGACCACCACAAGTCTAACCGACCTTCCCATGCAGAGCTGTCCGGTCCCGTTGTAGTCTGGCGTGACGCTCCGTCAGCTGCCAGAATAGCTTTCGAAATGTTGTATGAACGAGTTGACTTGTCAGATCTGACGGATTTGCTGAAGTGGGTGGACAAGTTGGATGGAGGGGGTGTCTCTCGAGAGGAGTATCTTTCTGACCACCCGGCGGTTTGGCTAGGTCGAGTAATTGACGTTGGCGAGGGAACCGCAATGACTGTGCTGGAATCATTACAGAACGGGGAATCGGTCGAGTCGATATTATCCAAACCCAATATCGTTGCCAGAGTGAAGGAGAGGAGGGAGGTGCGCGAGGTTCTAACCAATGAGATAATTGACAAATTGAGCGTTAAAGATAGATTGGCTATCGTGCGTTTGGAGGACCTAGGAATGCGATCTAATGGCTACCACGTGACAGCACTTGTGGGAGAAGACTGCGATGCCTGCGTAATCATTCACGGCGATGTCGGAGCCTCATTCGGTGAGGATGGCAAATACCCGGTGTCTGCCTCATTCTACACAAACTCCTTCCTACACCAGAATGGGGGAATTTACGACCTCACACTACTTGCCACCCGGTTCGACCCCGACGGTGGGGGTCATGCGAATGCATGTGGGTGCAGAATCCAACCGATTCAAGATGGCTCTGGAGTGGACAGGCCAGTAACCCACTCAGACATAGACGAGAACCTTGCTGTTTGGGAAGAGATGTGGGTGGCACGCTAATCAAAGAATTGTCAACAGATAGAGGAAACCTAGGAAGGCGTGAATCGCTACAAGCAGCGCAACAAGGTCGCTGAGCTTTCCGTGAATCTCCTTGAGCCTAGCGAACCCCCTTCCCTCCTCCCTGGCTTGTTTCGTCTGCCTCCCGAGTCTCCGAAGAGCAAGTAACAGAGTGAGGCCGATTATTCCAGCCCAGCCATGGAAGTGCCCCGGTAGCAAGTATCTAGATGGGTCATTATCATCTATCAAACCCCTCACAATATTTGAGGCGAAGGCGAGGGAAACAACCCCTATGGTGGCCATAGCAATCACTTCCCCCATTGACTCGTGCTCGCTGAGGGCCAGTTTCCTGTCATCACCTCTGAGTCTAGTCGATTCCTCCCTCCATCCCCTCTGTCTGTAGAAGATCCAAATCAGGAAGACGGCTGCCACGGGGTGGGCAAGGATGACGACGGTCCTGACTGCATCCATGTTACCAGGGGGCGTTGTTCCGCCATAGTGATTGTGAAATCATTCGAGTCAAAGAGACTGGCCGAGCCTTTTCATGATAGTCGTAGCTGATTCAATGCTGTGAATGGTATCTACGCTCTTTCCAGCGGACCATATATCCTTGGAGTCGGCCTTCCTCTTCTTCGACATAATACGCCACCGCCTGAAGGAGATGGTGTTGAGGATCCACCTTATTCGATGCTTGAAGCGGCTGGAGAGCAACTTTCGTACCAACCAATTGTTTTCCCTTCTGAAGGAAGGGGTTTTGATTACTGATACTGGTACACCGGTCAGTTTGACCGTCCAGTCGATGTCGTCCTCGCTGGATTTGATGATTGCATCCTTGTATGCCTGAGGAGCGGTGCATTCGGAGGTAGCGATGAACCGTGTTCCCATCTGAACTCCTTCGTAGCCTGTGTCCAAGGCGTGCCTCAGCTCAAGCTCGCTTCCAATTCCTCCTGCGCAGATCAGGGGGATGTCGAGATCTCGTAGTTCTTCGAACATCCCCTCCATGCTTGTTGTGCCCAAGTGGCCACCCGCTCTGTCATTGACGCAGATTAGCCCATCTACCCCACAATCTATGCCCTTCTTGGCATGGAACCTATTGGTGACGTCGTGATATACGATGCCCCCCTTGGAATGAACTCTCTCGCAAACCCAATCAGGTTTCCCTAAGGAGGTGACAAAGAAGCGGATGCCTTGGTCCAAGGCTATGTCGATCCAATTCGACATCCGAGTCAGGTAGCGTTCGTTTCCCGCCTCAATTAATGCGTTGAAACCTATTGGCTTGTCAGTTAACGAACGGATGAGTTGTATGCCCTCGATAAGTCCCTGATTCAGGTCTGGCTTGTCGAAACCGTGAACCATGGTCAGAGACACAGGTTGCAGTATGGACATACCCCCTCCATTTGCAGCAGCGGCAACGAGTTCAGGATTGGAGCACGGGAACATAGCTCCGCAAATTATGGGGTGCTCTACCTCCGCATGCTCAGTGAATCTGGTTCGTCTCGTCAACTATTTCACCTACTCATCGCCCGGAAGTTCCACTTGAATACCCATTCGGATACAACATCTCCAGAGGAGTCAGTCCCAACGGATCTTAGGTCCAGATTTACGGATTCGCCAGATGTTATGCTTCTTTCCACGGCTTCGCAAACTTTGTCCAACTCATCGCACGTGAAACTAATCCTGCCCTTCGCGCGCTTGGTGAACGAGCTTTCGACGCCTACCACGAACATTCGCAGTTTCTCTGACATTGATCTGGAGATTGCGAAGGGGGCGGCCCCGGTAGCCAGTTCTGCAGCCATCCCCTGAACAGCCCAGTAAACGGTTCGAAACGGATTTTGGGTCCTCCAGCCTCCGGGAACCGAAGTAATGCAGATCTTCCGGTCAAGCCTATCAATCCTAAGACCGGTGAACGCAGCAGCGGGGAATGAACGGGCGGCGAATACGCGAAATCGAAGCGTTCCACTGAGCCGAATCAGCTCCGAGTCCAGCTTCTCATAGTCGATTGGCAAATGACCCACCGCGATGTGCGTGAGCGCCAACCCCCATCAAGTCACCCACTGAATCATAATGAAGTCCTTCTCCAGAATCATTTCATTCAAACCCACCATTGTCAATTTGGGCCTTCATCCACTGATTCACCACTTCTTGGCGGTCAGGGGAGTCCGTTGTAGAGGTGTGGGGCATATCAAGCACATGAATCTCGGAGATGTGGGACATGTGTGTCTTGATCAAATCAAAGTGCTCTTCGCCCAAAGTCTCGTCGTTGCGTGACTGAACGACTAAAGTAGGAACCTTCGGGATGCCAGAGTAAGGGATCTCTGCATTGGCGTACCTTACATTCAGGTCCGGGTGAATTCTCTCATGCTCCCTCCTGAGAATGTGCCTGACCCAAGGCTTCGCCATCACGGCCCTACCGGGTAGCTTCGAATCGATAATCTTCGGGAAAGATGCTGCAGGTGATTCAAGTATGATTCCCTTGAGTGCTCCCTCCCACCACCCGGATGGATGCGAAGCAAGCCTGGTTGTTAGAAAACCGCCCATTGAGTGGCCATAGATCCACAGCCTTTGGGGGGTGTGTCCCAGCGCTTTCGGTGCATGCCCAAGCAGTCCCTCGATATCTGCAACCACTTTCAGTAGAGTCCAGTCATGCCTCTTTCCTTGATTGCCGAAACCTCTCTGATCTAGGCTAATGACGTTTAGACCCATTCCATGGATTTGTAATGCTCTGGACTCGCCTCTAGTCATTCTGGAGTTATATCCGTGGAGGTACAATAGCAGGTCCTTGCTTCCTATGTCCGACTCTATCAGATATGCCTTCAGCGACTCGTCGCCCCAGCCAGTGAATGTGAACGGCTTCCATCTGGGATCGAGTTGCCCACTCGGATCGGGTTTCATGGTTACGAAAACCGACTTATACACTCTCCAGTAAACGAGGAACCATGCGGCAAAAGGTGCCGTGAGTCCCAGAGCCATCCAATAAATTCTGCTGGATATTGCATCCGGGAATATCACCAGAGCAAGAATCTCGGCTGGTAGGGCGATTATCAGAATGCGAGGAATTGTCGGATACCAATTAGCTGGGGTTCTGATGTAGGCTGCTGCACGGCCCTTGATGACGGCTGCCCTAGAGCTGCTGTGGTCACTGATCAAAACGACGCCTCCGGGAATTCCATCATCGGCTTATGGCCAGATTGGACCTTGGCCGCTAGGCTCAGAGTCTCTGGATAAACCCGTTTGAAGAAGTAGCGGGCGCTTGCGAGCTTGGCTCCGTAGAACGGCAGTTCCTTCTTCTCTATGCATACCTTGGCAATTTTGGCCCACATGTAGGCCAGCAAGACATTGGCGAAGTACCTGCAATAGTCTGTTGCACCTGCCGCCAAGAAGTGTGGGTTAGCCTGTCCCTGAGCGATCATGAGCAGGGTGAGTTGCTGGAGTCCTCTGACACCCTGGTGAAGCGGTTTGTTGAATTCGTCCATCTCTGAAAATTCACGGTTCTCCTCGATGAATTCTGTTAGTGGCCACATTAGATGACGCAGGTTCTTGCCCATTTCTTGTGTAATCTTCCGGCCTGCTAGGTCTAATGCCTGAATTCCATTCGTGCCTTCCCAGATCTTGGAAATCCGCACGTCGCGGTAAAACTGTTCGACCCCGTACTCGGTGCAGTATCCGGCCCCTCCCATAACCTGCATGCAGGTGCTGACGGTCTCGCATGCTAGATCGGTGAAGTGTGCCTTGACTATAGGAGTGAAAAGAGAAGCGAGGGATTTGGCTCGTTCAGCCTCCTCTGGGTCTTGGCTGTTCATCTGGTCTAGGAGAATTCCCGTCCAAGCCGCGAGAGCTCTACTGCCCTCGTTGTTGACCTTAGCCTCTAGCAACATTCTCCGAACGTCCGGGTGAACCAGAATGTTGTCAGCCCTCTCGTTGGGTTCCTGCGTTCCCTTCAAATCTCTGCCTTGTCTCCTATCTCTTGCCCAGGCTAAGGCATTTTGGTATGCAATCTCAGCCAAACCTATGCCCATCATTCCAGTTGCTACCCTCTCCCTATTCATCATCTCGAACATTATTGGCATTCCCTCATGAAGGGCCCCAACCCTCCATCCGACGGAGGCTTCGAAGCTCATTACACAGGTCGGCGAGGCGTGTAGCCCCATCTTCTCCTCGCTGCCCGAGCAAGTGATACTATTGTTGGTACTCCCTAGTTCATGAGAATGGCCCCCAATTCCGCCGGACTCCCAAGATGCGGGCAAGAACTTGGGGACCACAAACAGAGTGATTCCCTTGGTGCCCTCCGGAGCCCCTGGGGTCTTTGCCAGGACTAGATGCACGATGTTTTCTGTCATGTCGTGCTCGCCGTAGGTGATGAAAATCTTCGTACCAGTGATTCGGTGGGTTCCATCTTCTTGTGGCTCTGCCCTAGTCGTAATCATACCCAGGTCTGTGCCAGCATGTGGCTCAGTTAGGCACATTGTCCCAGCCCACTCTCCCGAGGCTAGGTTGGTTGCGAAGTAATCAACTAGCTCTTGTTCTCCGTGTTGAGAAAGGATGTCGTAAACCCCCAGAGAGAGTGCTGGTAGAACGCTCATCGCCATATTTGTAGCAGTCCCGATTTCTGCCCATGACACCGCTTGGAAGAAGATCGGAGTCCCCAAACCGCCATGTTCGGGTTTACAGGAAGTTGCCAGCCAGCCTGCCTCGACCCCCTCACGATAAGCATCCTTGAATTCCTGTGGCATCTTGATGGTGCCATCCTGAAACTTAAGACCCTCTCGGTCGCCAAGTTGGTTGATTGGCAGCCACACTTCGGTAGCATGCTCAGCCCAACCCTCCATCATCATGGAGAACGTGGCAGCATCGAAGTCATCGTACCCCAGATTCTGAACGATTGGGAACGCATCGAAGACCTCCTTGAAAAGAAACTCATACTCATCCAATGGTGCGTTATAGACTACCATTTCTTCACCTCAGTTCCTAAGTGGCTTCCCCGTCTCAAGCATGTGCTGCATACGATCCAGTGTGGCCGTATTTCGGCCGAGTCTCACGATGGATTCCCTCTCTAGTAAAAGAAGATCTGCCTCGTCTAGAGTTTCGGTGACATCGGTAATACCACCTGAAAGGATGATTGCGAGTTCGTTGGCGACTACGACATCATGAGATGTGGCAGCGCCAGAAAGGGCGAGATCTGTGACTGCCAACTGCAGGGCTGCCTTACCGGTAGATCCGGGTAATTGGTACGTGTGTGGTTCCGGGGGACAGTAGTCCGCAGCTAAATCCAAGGCCGTGTTTTTGGCATCGTAAAGCAACCGATCGCGATTCATAGTGATGCGATCGTGTGGGCTTAGGAAGGCCATGGAACGCGCCTGTTCAGCGGACTTGGCAACCTGAGCTGTTCCAATTGTCTCGAAGGCTTGCATCACTGGGCCCATGGGTCCGCCAGTAGAAATTCCGAAGTCTCGCAAGCGGCCCAAGAGTTCCTTACACCCCCCCCAAGCTGGCACAATCCCGACACCGACCTCCACTAGTCCGATGTAAGATTCCGCGTGAGCTTGAACTGCATCGCAATGCATCAGAATCTCTGCACCGCCACCCAAGCACATCCCTGCTGAGGCAGCGACGATGGGTACGTCAGCGTATTTCACCGCCTGATATGTGTCCTGACCCAAAGAAATGAAGTCCTCCAGTTCCTTCCAAGCGCCCAGATTTGAAGCGAATAGAGCAAGGCCCAGATTAGCTCCTGCGCAGAAGTTGGGAGCGTCGTTCCCGATTACTATGCCTTTCCATTCACCAGATTTGGCCATTTCAACGGCGTTCAGAAGCATTTCCATGTTCTGCGGGTCCATTGCATTCATCTTGGTGTGGTATTCCACGAGCAGGACTCGATCTCCCATGTCCCAGATGCTAGCCGACCCGTTCCTCTTCAGGGGCTCCCCCCCGCGCTTGAGATCTGCTACGGTTAGGTTCGTCTCAGCACGATCAACCGTCACCATCTTTCCATCCGGTGAAAGTCTCTTGATCTGGCTCTCAACAGTAGTGTAGAATCCATCCTTTTCAGCGGCTAGTCTAATCAGTTTTGGCACTTCCCTGCCACTAGACTCGAGTCTCTCCACCATTGACGAGGCCCCTATCTGATCTATCATCTCAAATGGGCCTAGCTTCCAGTTGTAACCGACCTTCATTGCTCCGTCAATTGCGTAAATGTCATCACTAACCTCGGGCACAATTTGAGCGGCATATGCCAGCGAGTCCAGAATTACATCGGTTACAAAATCTGATCCCGCATCGTTGCAATCCATAATCGCTGCGAGGCCTCGCTTTCCCATCTTTGCGGAGGGGAATGCCGCCGCCCTATCGACAGGGGAGTACTCTCCCGAAGCGAACGATCTGGCTTCCTTGGTGCGTTTGCCGTCTGTTTCATTCAACCGATAGAATCCACCCTTGCCCTTGCGTCCCGTATAGCCGTTCTCAATCATCATGGAAACTATCTCTGATCCATATCCGGCAATCTCGTGGAACGGGTCATCCGGTTCGAGATGAGCTAGCAAGCTATCCATAATATGTGGAACGAGGTCGACCCCTACGAGGTCCATGAGACCAAAAACCCCAGTCTTGGGTAGTCCAATTGGGCGACTAAGCATTGCATCTGCCTGTTCGACCGTTAGACCATGATCCAGCGTTGCCTTGAATGCCCTCTGGTTAAAGTAAGTCCCTAGCCTATTTGCGATGAAGCCCGGCGTGTCGTTGCAATACGTTACCCTCTTTCCAAGTTGGATGTCGGCAAATTCGGAAAATCTTTCGATTACGAAGTCGTCGACCTCGGGACCGGCTACTATCTCTAGAAGGGGGAGGTATCGGGGGGGATTGAAGAAGTGAGTAATGATGAATCTTGAAGCAATGTCGTGAGGCATTCCATGGATCAGTTCCGAGCGTGGGAGAGTGGAGGTGTTAGAGGACAGGATTGTGCCATGGCCCAAGTACTCCGCTATTCGTTCATATAGGCTACGCTTAATCTCTAGATTCTCCACTATTGCCTCGATCACCCAGTCAAAATTTTTCAGCTTGGGAAGGTCGTCCTCGATGTTCCCAGCAGTGACCCTCTCCGAGTTTCTCTTGTGCATTAGCATCTCTGGATTGGAGTTGAGCATGCTTTCGATTGCATGTCTGGCGACGGAGTTTCTGTCAGCTACATCTTCAGGAATAATGTCCAGTAACAGAACCTCACAACCAGCGTTTGCGCAGTGGGCAGCTATTCCCGCGCCCATAACTCCGCTACCTATCACCGCAACCTTCTGAATCGGGGCGTGGGTGGCGAAAACGTTGTCTTGATGGCTATCGACGCCTGTTGCTTCTTGAGTCATTTGGTCCCCTCTAAGGCTTCTCCAGGATCGTTGCGATCCCTTGGCCGCCACCTATGCACATTGTAGCAAGGGCCCTTTTTGCGCCGTTGCGATGTAACAACTGGGCTGCCTTCCCTGTAATCCTAGCTCCGCTCGCGCCTAGAGGGTGCCCTATGGCTATGGCTCCACCATCGAGGTTTACCTTTGCAGGGTCAAGGTCCAATTCTTCGATTACAGCCAAAGATTGAGCCGCAAAGGCCTCGTTTAGTTCAATTATATCGATTTCATCAATACTGAGATCGGCTCGTTCGAGCGCTTTTCTGGTTGCTTCAACCGGTCCGATGCCCATAATTTCGGGGGCGCATCCGGATACCGCAGTGCTTACGATTCTGGCTAGGGGGGTTAGGCCTTGTTCTTTGGCGAATTCCTCGGAGCAAACTAGGACAAACGCAGCCCCGTCCGTAAGTGGTGATGACGTGCCAGCCGTCACAGTGCCATCTGTCAGGAATGCGGGTCGCAGTCCTGATAGGACTTCTGTACTGGTATCCGGGCGTATGCAGCCGTCGGAGGAAACCATTCCTACAGACGTCTCGATGGGTACGATCTCTTCTGAGAATGCTCCTGACTCAGTCGCTTTGGCTGCTTTGGCGTGACTGGCTGCTGCAAAGGCCTCCTGGGCTTGTCTATCTATTCCGTGTTTAGCGGCTAGGTTCTCTGCTGTAATTCCCATGGATGTGAAAGCAGCGGGATAGCTTTGGCTAAGTTTGGGATTTGGCATGGGGTTGAATCCCGTCATTGGAATTCTGGACATGCCCTCAACTCCACCAGCAATGAACGCTTCTCCCGCACCCATTGCAATGCGCCCAGCAGCATCGTGAATGGCTTGCATTGAAGATCCGCAGAATCTGTTAATGGTGACTCCGGGGACACTCTCTGGAAGATCGGTTAGAAAAGTAATCATCCTAGCTAGATTGAACCCTTGCTCTCCTTCAGGGAAGGCTGTTCCAACGATTATATCTTCGATAGTTCCCGGGTCAACGCCCAAGTCCGTTAGAAGACTGTTAACAACTGCAGCAGCAATGTCATCTGGTCTCGATTTTGAGAGGCTTCCCCTTCCCGCTCGGGTGAACGGTGAGCGGACAAAGCCTGCGATAACTGATGCCATGGACAATGCACCATTCTGGATTAGATAAAGCATCGAGTGTGCAGGATTACAATATGTGTTATAATTTACATTAAGTGTAAAAATAAAACTATATTCTAGTCCACACTGCACGGTACCGTGTTGATTCCTTTTCGGGGATTGTTGAACGGTGGAACTCAACCTGTTTGAGGTCCTTCCCTACATCTTCTATGAATGATCGTGATAGTGCCCATGGTGGCTCATCTTGGGCTGATTCATCTTCATTCAGTCTCCCTATGCATACCAGATGCCCGTTCAATGATAGAAGTGGCGCTATCTTGGGTGCGGCTCGAGTTCTTATTTCCTCAGGGATTGCCTGCAGGATATGTACTTCGAGAACCAAGTCGAATGCTTCCCTCCATTCCAATGGGAGATCCAGCAAATCCGCTACCATCCACTCTACGTCACACTCCCTGTGCAATTCTGCCGCCCAGTTTACAGCTGATTCTGAAATATCAAAAGCCGTTACTTGCCATCCTGATTTAGAAAGGTAGGCGGCATCCTCACCTAAGCCGCACCCAACGACGAGAGCTTTTCCTCTGTGATCTGTCCTCCCAACCCAGTTACGTAGGAATGGATGAGGCTCTCTCCAGTCCCAGGGAATCAATTCTCGGTTGTTGTTAGCTGAAGAATATAGGTCATTGAACCAAGACAGTGGTTCATCGGACAACCGGGACATCTCAAAGAGTGCCAGCATCCTCTCCCTGGCATCGTCCATCATTTCACCCTACATGTGAGAAATAATGGCATCTCCAAATTCAGAGCAGGAAAGGAGTGTTGCATCATCCATCAACCTCTCAAAGTCGTAAGTGACAGTCTTGGCAGAAATGGCCCCCTCCATGCCCTTCACAACTAAGTCTGCAGCAACGGTCCAATCCATGTGACGCAACATCATTTCAGCCGATAGGATCAGGCTACCGGGGTTGACCTTGTCCTGCCCGGCGTACTTCGGCGCAGTCCCGTGAGTGGCTTCGAAGATTGCAACACCTGTGTCATAGTTGATGTTGGCTCCTGGGGCGATTCCGATGCCTCCGACCTGAGCTGCAAGAGCATCGGAGATGTAGTCGCCGTTCAGGTTCATGGTGGTCAGAACGCTGTATTCACGCGGACGTGTCAGCACCTGCTGAAGCATCGCGTCTGCTATCACATCTTTCAAGACGATTTTCGTACCCGTCTTAGGGTTCTGGAATTCGCACCAAGGTCCGCCTTCCAATTCAACTGCCCCGAACTCTTCCTTAGCGAGTTGGTACCCCCAATCACGAAAACCGCCTTCTGTGAACTTCATTATGTTGCCCTTATGCACCAATGTAACGCTATCCCTGTCATTGTCTATTGCATAACGGATGGCAGCGCGGACTATGCGTGCTGTTCCTTCCTGGCTCACGGGTTTGATTCCGATTCCAGCAGTTTCTGGGAATCGAATTTTGTCGACTCCCATCTCGTTCTGGAGAAAATCAATGACCTTGCGGACTTCGCTGGAGCCGGCCTCCCACTCGATGCCCGCATACACGTCCTCACTGTTCTCCCTGAAGATAATCATGTCCACTGATGCCGGGTCCTTTACTGGGCTAGGGGTCCCAGAAAACCATCTGACTGGTCTTACGCATGCGTACAGGTCCAACTGTTGTCGCAACGCGACGTTGAGGCTGCGGATTCCGCCCCCCACTGGGGTGGTCAGTGGTCCTTTGATAGAAATCAGTCCATCACGCATCGATTTCTTTGTAGGCTCGGGCAACCATTCTCCGGTCTCGTCGAATGCCTTCTGTCCAGCTAGTACTTCCTTCCACTGAATCTTGCGTAACCCATTGTAGGCCTTCTCCACGGCAGCGTCTACTACGGAAATCATTACTGGAGTGATGTCCGCGCCAATGCCGTCTCCCTCGATGTAGTGTACTGTTGGATCGTCGGGTACATCAAGAGAACCCTTGCGAATCGTAATCAGGGAGGCCTCTGGCATGTCTCTCGGTGCACCGACCAATCCACCACTCATAAGCCAACCCTTCAAGGGGGGGTTGTGTACTTCAGACGCATGGAAGGAGAGGTGCGGTGGACACAGGCCGAGGGATATGTTGGAACTACTTCGGGTGGCAAGATATTCGAGATGTACGGACTTTCCACCCCAGGACCGATGGAGATGGTTCTGCACTCCCATGCATGTTGCTCTCTTATCGATGTGATTGATGGACTGAAGGATCGGATAAACAAGGTGAAGAGCGCGATAGTAGAGGTCGATGCCGACAGAGCTGATCAGGCTCCTAGAGTTTTCACATCAATTCGAATGAAATACACCATAGTTGGAGACGTTCCCGAGGAATTGGTTCGAAGGTTGATTGAGAAGAGCCACGAGAGGTACTGCTCAGTGGGCATGATGATTACTCGCTCTGGCGCCAGCTTGGACTGGAGCATGGAAGTAAGGCAGTGAAAGGCACGATTATTCGTGATTGGTTTATCGAAAATTGAGGGAGTTTTGGCCTAAAAAAACGTTCCTTTTTCCTCAATCATTAAACACCCCCCATTCGGAAGCGCAACTCCCTTGCACAAGGCGGGGCTTATCCTGACCGACAGGTGACGGGAGAGAGAAGAATGCAGACAAAAGTAGAGTTATCCGGTGCCGATTCCGAGGTGGAGAGGGGGCTCGTTATCGAGCGGCGTTTCACCTCACTTGGCGATGATCCCTTTGATTCGTTCGATTGGATTGAGATGGATGTCGAGATTAGGAACCCTGATGGTTCCATGGCTGACTCAATCACTGGCGTGAAACTGCCCTCCGGGTTCTCAGGAGTACCCGGAAAAGTCTGCGCTCAGAAGTATCTGCGCAAGGCGGGAGTTCCGAAATTCCTTCGGAATGTTCCCGAAGAGGGGGTGCCTGTCTGGCTACAGCGAAGTGAGCCAGACCACGAGCGGCTGCAGACTATTGATGCCGCTGAAAGAATGGGTGGTGAGACGGACGGAAGGCAGCTCTTCCGTCGACTTGCAGGGACCTGGGCCTACTGGGGCTGGAAGTATGGTTACTTCGCTAGCGAGGCTGATGCCCGCGCATACTTCGACGAGATGTGCTACCTGATAGCTAGTCAGAGATCGGCACCCAACAGTCCCCAGTGGTTCAACACAGGACTCCATTGGGCATATGGCATAGAAGGGCCAGCTCAAGGCCACAGCTATGTCGATCCTTCCACTGGCGAGCTAGAGTACTCGACGAACGCCTACGAGCACCCCCAGCCCCATGCATGCTTCATCCAATCGGTATCCGATTCCCTAGTTGGTGGTTCGGACTCGATTATGGGCCTTTGGAACAGAGAAGCTCTCCTGTTCAAGTACGGGTCAGGGACTGGGTCCAATTTCTCAAACATAAGGGGCGTTGGAGAGCCACTCTCCGGTGGAGGGACGTCCAGCGGGTTGCTTTCTTTCCTAAAGATAGGGGATAGGGCAGCTGGCGCAATCAAATCCGGCGGAACCACTAGGCGCGCTGCGAAGATGGTTACCCTCGACTTAGATCATCCTGACATAGAGGAATATATCGATTGGAAATCCACCGAGGAGGAGAAGGTTTCCGCGCTGGTAATTGGAAGCAACATTTTGCAGAATCACGCAAACAAACTGATGAATGCCATTTGGGAGCACGACGACGACGAGGGCAGATTCAACCAGAGTACAAACCTAGGTCTCCGGAGAGCGATTGTTGGTGCCATCAAGGAACACGTTCCACAGCCTCACATCCAGAGGATACTCGACCTAGCTAAGCAGGGATGGAGGGGGGTTGACTTCGATGTCTTGGACACCGACTGGCAAGGAGAGGCCTATCTGACCGTATCCGGTCAGAATAGCAACAACTCGGTTCGTGTCCCGAACAAGTTCATGGATGCGGTCAGCGAAGGAGGAGAGTGGGGGCTTTACTGGAGGACAGAGCTTGAGAAGGCTGAGGTCGAAGGTCGAGAGGCCGAACCGTGCAGGACCATGGGTGCTCAGGGACTTTGGGACAAGATAGCCTATACTGCCTGGGCCTGTGCTGATCCTGGAGTGCAATTTGACACAACCATCAACGAGTGGCACACGTGCCCCGAAGGAGGGCGCATCAACGGTTCTAACCCTTGCTCAGAGTATATGTTCCTAGATGATACTGCATGCAACCTAGCTAGCATAAATCTCCTACACTACTACGACCTGAGTACGCAGACCTTCCAGATAGAAGACTTCCGACACAGCGTTAGGCTTTGGACCGCGACGCTAGAAATAAGCGTCCTGATGGCCCAGTTCCCCTCTGAGGAGATTGCACGGAAGTCTTACGATTATCGCACATTGGGCCTCGGCTACTGCAACATTGGATCTCTGCTAATGCACATGGGCATCCCATACGATGACGCCCGGGCCTACTCCATTTGCGGGGCAATTACCTCGATGATGTGCGGTGAGACCTATGCAACCAGCGCGGAGATGGCCTCCATACTGGGAGCCTTCGATGACTATGAGAGAAATGCGGACCACATGCTGAGGGTAATGAGGAATCACCGTAGGGCTGCGTACGACTCCCCTGTAGACGAGTACGAGGGGCTGACCGTTCCTCCCATGGGAATAAACTCGAAGAAGTGCCCAAAGGACTTACTGGACGCGGCTAGAGACTCCTGGGACCGTGCTGTTAGAGAGGGAGAACAACACGGGTACAGAAACGCACAGACAACCGTCATCGCACCGACTGGTACCATCGGGCTGGTGATGGGGG
>CESR01014686.1_pt1 | contig 31230 bp, 31 predicted proteins | sample 356351 | NCBI WGS metagenome assembly CESR01 (sample SAMEA2622149, study PRJEB7988) | marine metagenome | isolation source: saline water (ENVO:00002010), including | reverse complement strand
GCAAGTAAAGTTGCAGAATTGGAAGACATATCATCTTCATCTGCAACCGCTGAGCCACTTATGCCTGTATTAACAACAGGACTAGTTAATGTTTTATTTGTTAATGTTTGGGAGCCCGTTAATGTTGCGACAGTAGAGTCAATAGCAACTGAGACCTCATTGCCTGAACCAGTTGTGTCAATACCTGTGCCACCTGCGATGTCTAATGTCTCTGAATCTAGGTCAATGCTTAATGCACCACCTGAGTCACCTTGAAAATCGAGGTCTTGGGCTGTTACTTGTGCATCCACATATGCTTTAATACTTTGTTGTGTAGCTAAATGTGTTGCGGAATCTGAGGACATATTGTCCTGGTCTTTAACTGGGACCACAAAGTCAAGTGTCCCATCTGAATCGTCGTACGTTACGGTAATAAAGGTCTCAGTATTTGAGGTGACCATTGCACCTACTAAATCCTCTACGTTTTCTATATTTTGTGTGAATTGAGCTAATGAATTCCAGGCCGTAGTGCCATCACCCATCTTAATAAAGTTATTAGTTTGGTCAAGACCCATCTCACCTGAGGCAAGGGTTGGATTCTCAGACGCCCAGTTGGCCGCCGTATCTCTTCTTATTTTAAATATTGTTGAATTAGCCATTAAGCTTCCCCTCCGTCATATGCGCCATGTGTTGTATAAAGTACACCCGTACTGCTACCTCCATCATATATAACATCTCTATTAACATCTCCAAAATCTACAATGTCAACGTGATCGACCGTGGTAGCGCCAGCAGCTAATGTTATAATAGCTCCTGCTGCGTTCTTTGAGTATAGTTTGACGTCAGCTGTATTTAGTGCTAACTCGCCTTGTTCTAAGTCGCTCGCTGAAGGTACTTTATTCGCTACCGAGGACTGTTTGATTTTTACTACTGTGCCAGCCATATCTATGCTCTAAGTTAAAAAACGATTATCTAATCGATACTTGTATTTATAAAGTTTGAATATTCAAACTTTTCTTATACTTATTTATACTTTTTGTGGGCCGTTCAACAAACAAATTGTAGCGTCAGGCAAATAATATGGTTCATCTGGTGGGTTATGCCATGAGTTTTCTTCATGCCCGTAGTACTTTGAGTATATTAATCCCTGCTCCCAGTAATTCTTTGGCTTAAATCCTTCACAATATATAAATCCATCTATTCCAGGGTAGGCCATCATATAATCTTCTGGGTTCTCATAGAAGTGTTCCCATATATGTTGGTTCTCATCATGGTAAAATACCATAACACTTGAGTTTAAATCATGGTCTCTAATAGTTCTACCCTCAAATACCCAATCATCTCTAAGAACTTCTATAGGTTTCCAATAACATTTAACCATTGTAAACTCATTGGCATCCATATATAAATCATCTAATCTATGTTGTATTATAACATCTAGGTCTAGGTATAACCATTTACCTGGAGGTAATATACCCTCTTTAAACATAGCTAGCTTATTCCAAACCCCATCAAGACCATAGTCTTTAAGAGGTAGCCAATTTATATTATAATTTAATCCTATAGAATCTTCTGTATAACAATAGAAATTAATTGAATCTTCATGCTCTCCCCATTGTAACATATTAACTATACTACTATATAATTTATTCACATCCTCGCATGAATATTTGTCGCCCCACTTAACTGTTATTATATTCATTTTATTAATAGTGCCTCGCTTGTACCTATTATACGTAAGTCTTTTTTTATTTCCTCAAAAGAACTATAATCCATACCTCTATCAAAATCATTCTTATGCTCTTGTGGTCTATCCCTCCAAACTCCAATACCTGTCTCTCTATCAATAATATAAAACTCTTTATTTAATTTAAGAATATCAAATGTGGCTCTCCATGCTGTGCCACACCTTGGAGTTGGGTCTTTCTCTGTCCATGGATATACCGCATGCTCTGGCCCAGGTGGAAGTAAATCATGTAAGAATATATGACCACCCTTCCTTAAAAACTTTCTTGCATTATTAAAGTCTTTTACAACTTGTTCATGCTCATGCAATCCATCAATAAATATAATATCAAAATTTATTAGATTAACTTTAAAGAACTCATCACTTGTCATACGAAGGGTACCACCAGAATTTGGGTCTACTCCTACTTTAGTATTTGCTTTAATTTTATTAAAACATTCATTATAAGCACATCCTATTTCTAAATAGTCTTTACGGTAGTGCCGTTGCATATAATAATTAATTATATCCCATCTATAAAGCATTACTAAAATCCATTATTCCATATTTCTCTAATAGTTTAATATTTTTCTTATGCCAAGTGTTGAAAGCTTTTTCGTATGCCGCTTTATCTATACCAAAAGCTTTTTCAACCCATTCACCATTAAACAAATCTTCAAACTTTAATAATGTTGGGTCAAATATTTCTTTCCATTGAGGATGTCTTTCCCAAAAGTTAAATGTAAACCAAGAGGTAAATACATCAAGATACATATCTCTTAAATATGTTTCTTGCCTATATATAAAACCTCTATGTAGATAATTTATAGACATCATTACATTTAATTCATCTATATTATAATCATTTAAATTTATTCTATAAAATTCAGGTATTAATAAAGCCCATACTGTTATAGTATATAATTCCTTTTCATCATTAAGTAAAAAATCTTCACCAATATAATTAATTGCTTTTTTATGGAACTCATCTTCATCAAACTCAAAATCTTTAATGTATTTGTCCAATCTATAATCTCCCCAACTAGATAATCCTTTTTGCAAACGCCAAATAGTTCTCTCAATTAAATTTATTTTTTCTTCATAGGTTATGGCTGGACTTAAAACAACTTTTATTGCATGTAATAAATCAATATACCTGTCCCATTTTTTCTCAGTTCTTGAAAAATTTAATTCAATAAATTTTGAATCTTTAAAATACATAAAATCTTTTGATATTCCATGTGTCTTTATTAAGTATGGTTTATCTTGATTAGTAAAATCATTACAAATATCTCTTATTATATTATCTACACCTGGGATATCTTTTGTTCGTGGAGTCAATCGATGGTGGATATCCCAGGTATCACTTTTAGTTTCATAATTAAATAATTTTTCTACTATATCATTATAATATATTTCATCATCTATATCAACTACACAACCATCGGTATTTACTGCTTTTTTATTAGTATAACTAATATCATAAGCAGGATTCCATCTACTAACAGCTGAATCTTTCCACTCACATTTACCACAGCCATCAAAATTATGTGATGATATACCAGTCTGTGCTAAATTTGTAAGAGTTCCACCAAATAAACCATCATCAAAAGAGCTTCTATTCTCTCCTGGTTTATTAAAGTTTTTATCGATTATTTGTTTATTATAAAAGTAATCAGTTTCATATGCTAAGTAATTACAAATATATTCTCCACCCGCTCCACCAGGATAAGAATAAAATACAAACTTATGTGAATTTTTTTTAATAAAATCTATAAAGAATTTTTTATCTAACATAAAAGCTCACTGGAAAATGTATACGGTCTTTTGATTCATAAGTTAAAACTTTAACATCTTCTATTATAAATGGACATTTTTTTGTGGTTATAATCTTATCAAGGGAATCAACCCATAACCATTGGTCTTTATATTGTTGGTATGTATTGGAATGAACATGATTCATTAAATTTCTTTTATCTAAATTAAGTTCATCTGGAAAATCACAATCTTTATTATGAAAATCTCCAAGGAGTATTGTATTATCATCAACAAGGTCCAGCACTTCTGAAACTTGGCTTATTTTTATTTCATTTGTTATAATTTTATCTGGGAAAGATATTCCAGCATTAATAAATTTAATTCCATCAATATAAGTTATTTGATAATGCTTCCCTTGATTAGGATTACTTCCAGACCAATTTTGAAATTCATATGTTTCTACTTCAATGGGTTCTTTACTTACTATACAAAGACCCTTTTCTTCATGCCATCTATTTAATTCATCTATCTTAGCAAAATTCTTTATATATTCTGTATGAAATTTCCAATCATAACCATTATCTACTGGACATCTTTGAACAAACATATAATCAAATGTTTCTTGGATTAATTCCTTATTAAAATAATTCTCATCCGAACATTGATATGAAATTATTTTCATTCTTCTTCCAAACAGTCAACTATAACATCTCGCATTGTTTTATTTCTTGCATAAAAAGCTATAGACCACCTAGGCTCATTAGTCATAGCACAATGGAATGTTGACTCTTTACCTGGTCCATACCAACCAGTCTTACAGGTCCAACCAGGTCTGTCATGTATAGTATGCACCTTACCAGTTTTCCAATTCCTATATCTATAAAAGGCATCTCCACCTTTACTCCAATTAAATAATACGGTATATCCTGGAGCATCTCTATTGTCATGCCAACCTATATAACCATCTGGTGGATAATAGCAAAGTAAAGCGTTTTGTTGAACACCTAGTTCTCTAGCAAAGTTATATTTAACATCATCTGCAAAATCTCTCCAAGGTCCTTCAATAGGTGAACCATATAGTACACCTATGTCAATGCCTTTAATAATTTCTGGAGGTCCTTCAAATCTATTTTCTGAAGCTTTGTTTAACACCCTTTGAAGATAATTTTTTGAGGTTGCGTAGTGTTTATTTAATTTTTCTGCTGGGACTTGGTCGCCTATATTTCTTTCTTTAATATCTAACAACCGCATATCAAGACTATCAATAGTATCAATAAAATCATTAAGTCTATTTAATATTTCTTTATTTTTTAAGAATACTTCTCGCATCTATTGGGTCCTTTAGTGGTAATGTATAATGCCATATAACAATTTCACCTTCACATTCATCTTCCTTATAAAGGTGTACAAAGTTAAACCTAGCATCATCTTCATAGATATTTATATTCAAATCAGAATATTCATTTTCAGTTAACCACCATAAAGTTAATTGGTCCCAAGTAACTAATCTTTCTTTTGGTTCAACGCCAGGCCACCAGGTGCCTTTACGTTGTTTATGATATAGTTCCCACCACCTATCCATAAATTTAAGAACCTTTGGTGTTGATTGATATCCAAAGACACCACCATGTAACACCATTTCACCACCTATAAACTTAGCTATCTTACCAGCGTATGGTCTTATATTAGTGAATATTAAATCAGAATCAAAGTCAAACATCTTAGACACATCCTCGTGCATCACACAAGTGTCTGCGTCTAAATATACTGTCTTATCAAAAGGGGTTTTGGATAGAGCCCAAAGCTTTGCTCTTGTATGTGATAGTACATTATGTACCATATAAAGGTCTTCGCAACGTGGGTCATCTTTCGTCCACTCATCATGAGCAAATAAGGCTATATTTGCCTCAGGCATATAATCAAGCAGTGAATCAATAAGCATATGAGCTGCCTCATAATACTCATAAAACTGACTTGCTATAATTATGAACCCATTATGTTTTCTTTGTGGACTTTTTTGCTGCAACTTTCTTAGGAGCTGGCTCTGGAGTTTGTGTACTTTCTAATATGATTGCTGCTGCATAAGCGTGTATCTCAATCATATTTGTTGCTTTACGAATCTTAGCTTTTAAAGTTCTATTTTTAGAATTTGAAACTTCTTCAATCTCAAAAGCATCAACTTTAGCAGCAAATAAAGCTTCATTTTTATGTTTATCTTGTTGAGCTTTTATTTGAGCCATTTCAACAGCTAAGTTTGCCTTCTCACCATCGGTTACTTTCTTAGTATTTGCTTCAATTTCAGGAGCTTTAAAAACCTTTTGGATTTCTTTCCAATCTGGATTATCTTTTTCTCCATCAGGGGTATTAGCTACAGATGCAGTAACCATAGTTCCATCATCATTTAAGATGTCAACTACTATTATCTTTTTTGAATTATCCGCGTAATACGGATTTTGAAATTCTCTTGCCATTATTTTTCACCTTCATTTTATTAATATAAAATTATTTATATCACTACCAATATTTCACTATTCATGCCACCAGTTGTCTTGATATTCTATTCCAGTAGCTGGGTCAATATCTTCAGATACAGATGACCAACCACCAGTTAATGCTGGAGCTAAACTACTATCGGCATTAATAGCCGCTTTTAAATTAGCTGCTGTATGTGTACGTACTAATGCCACACCATTTCCAATTGTACCCGTGGCTACAGCTTTTCTACCTGAAGTTAAGTGACGGGACTCTGTCCAGTTTTTACCATCTCTCCAAGTATTATATTCAGCTACAGTAGTTAAAGCCGGGTCCCAATTGGTTCCATTTGAATCTAAAAGGTCTTGTAATGCTTCATCTACTGTTGTAAATGTTGCATCAACTTTTGAGTATGCTGTGGTTACTTGATGGTCTGCCATGTTATGCCGTCCTTAACCAAAGTTTCATTGTTGATACTGTGTCTGTTGACGCTAAAATAGTAGCACCAACGTATGTACCAGTATATGTGCCAGTATAGTTTCCTGTATAGTCACCAGAGTATGGACCTACCTGACGTCCAGAATAAAATGTTGAATATGAACCAGTATAAGTTCCTGCATATGTTCCTGTATAATCACCAGCATAGTTTTGGTCTGCACGTTGATATCTTATATCAGCAAATGCATCACCTACGGTTTGCCATGTGCCAGGACTTGGTGAACTAGCAGCTAATTGATATTTACCAATACCTGTATCAACAATAGATTCTTGATACATTTCTACTAAATCATTAATTTCAGCATCAGATAATTCACTTATTCTACTATTACCTGAATCCCAACCTAATGGACGTGTTGCAGTTGTATTCGAACCGGTTGTTCTCTTCCAAAGTTTAGTTGTTGTGGAAACAGTATCTACAGCTAATTTGTTATTAATTGTGGCAACTGCTGTCCATGTACCTGTGCCTGGAGCAGCTGCTTGTAGTACATATGAACCTACACCACCTGCTGCGATTTTAAGATTGATTCTATCTACAATATCAGCTCTACACTCGGCATCAGTCATTTCAATAACACCATCATAAGAACCACTATCATATTTAACTGCAAAAGGCCTTCTTGTTGGAGACGGAGTTATGTCTGTTAAGTTTTGTCTAAAGACATAGTTGTCTGTATGAATGGTTGTATTAGCAGGGTGAGTTCCCTGTGCTTGGTCTCGTCTTGTGTCTGCAAACGTGCCAATGTCTGTCCAGCCCGACTCAGCGTTCATCGCGAGGTGTCCAGTATTATTAGAACTCATTCCTGAGAAATGGTCCAATATTAAATCTACATTATCATCTATTTCTGCAGCACTCATTTCTTTTAAACTTGCTGACCCATTCCATTTTAAAGGTTTTGGCATAATTTGTTCTCCTATCTCCTATAGTATATATACGTCTTAGAACGTTCCACCATCAATAGTTCCGCTAGCTTGTGGAACTCCGGTTGAACTAAATCCTAAATGTTGATATTGTGTGCCTGTGATATAACTTAATGCTGTACCACCTGCGTTTGATACCCAGTATCCATTTCCAGTATGTGAGCTTACTCCTGTACCACCATCTGTTATCGGAATATCTGTACCAGTTGCGTGATAAAGTATATTACCCTCAATGGATAATACACCTGCTGAGCTTCTTGCTAAAGTTGAATCAGATGCGTGACCAACATTTACTGCTGTAAATTGAGGTGAATCACCTGTGCCCACACCCATAGATGTCATTAATGTTGCACCTGTTTCTAATACAAAGTTAGAACCATCACCTACAATCATTCCACCATTAGTTACTGCTAAACCAGCAACATCTGCTAGTTGAGCATCATATGCTTGTACATCTGAACCAATCGCTACACCAAGGTTAGTCCTTGCTGTTGATGCATCGGAAGCACCTGTACCACCATGTGCTACCGCAACATCAGTTGCTGCCCATGAACCGGTAGTAATTGCACCAAGGGTTGTAATAGAGTTTTGTCCAATATAACCTGTTGCAATGGTAATAGCATCTGCTGATACTGTAATCTTATCGGCTGTGCCAACTGCATTGATTGTATTTCCACTCTTTGTTAAACCATTTCCTGCTGAAATTTGACCAGCACCAGAGAATTGTTCAAAGGTTATTGAGGTTGTGCCTAATGTAACTGCACCATCTGTACTTAGAACATAACCATTATCAGCATTTGCAGTACCTTCTTCGGTAAATGTAAATGCACCACTAGTAAGTTCAGAAGCTGCGTCAGCATCTGGAGTCCTAGTCAATACAAATACTGCTCCAGCACCACCAGTTGCGGTAACTTTATAGAAACCATTTTGTGCTGCTGCTGCCTGGTCTTTAACAAGAACCCTATTATCTACTGCAACCGCTACACCATCAACCGTTAATGCACCATTAGCATCACCTGTTAATGTACCTGCGCCATTGTTATATGTACAAGCAGCTAGTGCAGCTGCTGTAGCAACTCTTACTGATTTTTTAACATCAAGTCCATTTGCAACTGCGTCAACATATGTTTTATTAACAAGTGAATCTGCTGTAAAGCCAGCTCTACCTTCATAACCAGAAGGTACTGTTACTGAACCCGTTCCATGTGGAGCTAAATCTAAATTGCCATTCGCATTGGTTGTTGATACTGTATTGCCATCTAATGTTATGTTATCAACATCAATAGATGTCATTGCATTTAAGTCAGTGATTGTACCACCAAGAGAGGTATCATCACTACCAATTGTTATACCATCATTTGCTAGTTTAGCATTGGCTATTGAGCCAGCTAATTGAGCATTTGATACACCTAATGCTTTAATTGTTACATCACCTGATGAAGTAGCAAATGAAGCAGTATTAAATGATGCGATACCCTTATTACTATCTGAAGCATCCTCACCAGCAATTGTAATAACATTATCAGATACGGTAGTATCAATACCAGCACCACCAGTATATGTTATTGTTTCACCAGTATTTACTGTATCATTTGAACCTGAATCAGCAGCAATACTTAATGTACTTACAACCGTGCCAAATGTTAGGTTACCTGCGCCGTCTGTTTTTAAGAATTGACCATCTGAACCATCTGATGTTGGATGTGATAAACCATCAATTATGACTTTACCTGAGCCTTGTGGGGTAATTGTAATATTACCATTTGAATCTGTACTTGTAATGGCATTGCCATTAATGTTTATATTATCGACATTTAAATTGTCGAGTTTTGAACTTGCATCTACTACTAGTGCTGAGGACGCTGTTAACGTACCAGCTGTGTGGTCTAACATGTCTGTGTAGACTTGACCACCAATTACTCGTGCTACTACATCCGAACCCGATGTTTCGCCAATGAATAACTTATCTGAACTAAATGAGTAGGCTTGTTCACCAACCGACAATGCGTCTGTTGCTGGTGACCCAGTGGCTAAACTATATTTAGTTACAATGACTGTTCCTGCCATCCTATATCTCCCTTATGTTTGCCGAGCCACCCATTAAAATGTCCCGCCTATTAATTTTAAATTACTATTTGTATCTTGAATTTCTCCTTTGACTTTAAATACCCCACCCGATGCATCCCATTGTATCATAGAACCATCTGCTCTAGCTGAGGTATCTACATCTGTTAGTGCAGCCAATGTGGTTGTCACCCCGGAGATGCTAATGTTCTTAGCCATAATGACTTTCTTTTGTGTACCAGCGCTTCGGTATCCCCTATTTGCTGTAATCTTTCCTTGTAATGCCATTATATTTGTGTTATCCCTGGATTAATAGTTATTTGCCCTTCGACAACTCTGGTTTTTACACCACCACTGTCGGTTACCTCTACATCATATAAATATCGACCAGCCTTCATTCCCGCTGTGGTCGTGTTTGACAACTGGACTGTAATTACGCCTTGACCGGCGTTAGTTATAGTCGATGTAAAATTCGTTGCAGTACTAGATGAATAACTTTTTCTTATCTGTCCTGCAACTGTATAACTCGCTAAGTTAGCAACATTACCATTCGCATCCTCTACTACTATTTCAGCGCTATAATCTGCACCTTGGTCAACACTTAAATTACTTAATACTGCCATTGTTTAATACCTATATTTATAATTTTATTCATTTAGAACAACTGATTACCTGCTACATCAAAAATATCAATCTTAGTTGCAGCCGCAGCTGTTGTTGCTATACTTACTGAACCCAAATCAGTCATCACTCCGGAACCGGTGACAGCTCCAGTTAATGTTATGGTTGGGTCATTTGATAATTCAAAGTCTAATGTGTTATCACCAGATTGGTATGTTACTGTGATACCTGTTTCTGTATTGCCTGGGGTATCTACCATTGCTCCAACAAGAGCATGGACTTGAGCATCAAATCCTGTAACATTAGCTACAGTATGAGCATGGCCATTATCTGCTATTGCTAAATCTATTTCCCCATTAGTATCATCGTATGTAGCTGAAATTCCACCTGCCTCAGTATTACCTGTAAACATTGCACCCACTGTGTCCTCAAATACTTCTCCAGCTGTTACAAATTTTGTCGCTAAGTCAACACCAGCATAACTTAATGTGGTTGCATTTAAATTACCAGATACATCTACCTTATGTGAAGCATGCGCGGTTGTACCAACACCAATTCTTTGGCTTGAATTAACAGTTATTGCCGTACCCGAACCAGTACCTAATGTTAATGATGTTGCAGCGCTTACACCAGCATTTGAACCACCTAATCCTGACGATGCAGTAATTAACTTACCGGTCATTGTATCACCAGCTACCGCTACATAATCACTACCAATTGCCGCAATATTTGTTGTGGCTGTAGTTAGTTCACCATGTAATTCAAGAATGGCTGGACCAACAGTGGCCGCGGTTGTTCCCATTGCGGCTGCTGAGATTGTACCTAGCTTAGTATTTATTGCAGCAATATCTGTATCATTGCTTGTTATATTAGTTGTTTGAGTATTATCAACTGCATATTGAGCATTAAGGATAGCAACCAAAGTAGTTTCTGAACCATTATATCCAGATAAAGCTGAGCCTGCTAAGTCAATACCTGCAGTACCAGCTATAACACCAATATCTGAATGGTTCTTATTAATTGCTTCACGCAATGTATCATAAGTACCACCCGCATCCCATAAAGCTTCAACACCAATTAAAGCATCAATAGCTTCTGTTCTGGTCTCATGGTCTTCTAATGCCGCGATAACAGTTGTTGCACCTGCTTTAGGCTCAGTTAAGTTAGTTAAGTTACCAACGGCCGTTCCCAACTCATTGGTCTTAGTTCTCCATTCCTCGAATGTATTTGCTGTTGTTACGTTTACTGTTGCCATAGTTTACTTCTTTTGTTTTATTAGTTTCTTTAACATGTCTTTAATTTCACCCATGTCGTTCTCTAGAGTGTCTAACCTTCTTTGGTCGTGTGCTACTTTCCTTGCGTGTTCCTTTGCAATTTGAGAGTTGCTCTTATTAGTATTTATAATAGCACCACTATTTCCATCCCTATATAATCCTGTTTGTCCTTCGACTGGTATTTTTTTAGCCATTAGTAATTATATGATGTCCCACCACTATCAGAACTATTTAAAATTTGTTTAAATAAATCTTCGTGTTGTTCCATTATCTCCTCATCTACATTTAACATTTCGTCCATTTGGTCTTGCATTTTTTCAACTTGTCTTTCTAATTTATCAACCTTATCATCTATCACTGCTTGAGTAGTGGACAAACTAAATGTCTGTGTCATTGTCCAACCACCTAAAGCTATAAGCAATCCAAGAAGCAACATTACAATCTGGTCCTTCATTATACTAAAGCAATAGCCCTCAAGTTTTTAACTGACGGAACCTTCGCAGTCGTAGTCGAAGTGAATACAATCTTTATAGCAAACATTGTGAACTGTGTTGCCGGTGTATCACCAGAAAAATCATGTGAATATTCTACTTCCTTATATACATCTGGGTCATCTGAAAATGGTACATCTGAGCCAGTCTCCGCAGTTGGAGTCATTTTAACATATGCATTATCATCAAATCCACCAGCATCACTACCCACTTTATAATATACATCAATTGTAGTAGCTTGTGGTCTATTAGTATCTAAAAATACTTTAAGAATATTTGACTCACTATCTAACTGAACTGTTTTAGTAAGGTACTTAGCTAATGCTGAACCACTTGACTTATCTGTTTCTGCAACATCTGTATTAGCATCAATAATATTTGAAATACCTATTACAGAACAACGGGATAAGTCAATCACCGGTGAAAGGTTATTCACGGTGGAATACATAGTACCAACCATTAATAATGAATGGGTAGTACCGGATTTAATTGTCATTGGAGTAAGTGGAGCATAATCAGTATTTGCCACAATATCTTTATAGGTAGTTGACATACTACCACCCTCTTCTGTCTCTTTAAGGCTCCAATATAATGCTGTGCCAGGGAATGTTAGTTGTTCTATTGAAGGATGTAATATATTATATCCAATATGTTGAGTAGCACCAACTGCGCTTCCACCACCAGTACCAGCTGTAACAGCTCCGGCAGTTGTAGTTGCAATGGTATAACTATTTCTCTTAGCGGTTACAATTGTATGTGTTTTATTAATCTCACCGACTGCTACACCATTAAATGTAGCCGCACCTGCTATAGTAACAGTATCAGCCGCCGACATTCCATGATTTAAGTGAGTTACTGTAATAGTATTAGAGCCTGCTGAACCAGCTGTTGTTAAGAATGGATTAGTCTGTAAGTTACGTGAAGGATTCTCTTCATTAAATAAAGTTGCAGCCTTATATGCTCCAGTAGTAAAGTTAGCACGATGTAATTCAAACATTAAATCTGACCCTTGGTCTGGTGACCATGTACTTGCATTTTGTGATTTAAACATTACACCAGCATACGGTTGCTTCATTATGATATCACCATTGGTATCTTCATTACCTTGCTTGGCATATCTAACTTTATAGTTATCTGAATTAGCCCAAACCACAAAACAATATTCTACATCTTGCTTTAAGTATACAGGGTCTGGGAATACAAATTGTGTAACGGTTTCTCCATCGGCTGTAATAGCTGCTGGTAATATACTTACTTCAGAGAATGGTACTATTGTCTGTGTTGGATGTCCATTATTCATAGTCCTAATATCTACATTAAGAGGAATAGCTGCATCTTTATTAGTAACATATAAGTCTAATGCTGTAACAAAACAGCCTCCGGCCATAGTGACCAAGAAGGATTGTGCTAATGGGTCACTCCATATTCTACAACCTTTTTTAGCTGGATTGCCTCCGGTAGTAATTGTATTTGTAACTGGTGAATAATTAAATACTTTCGTTTTCCACGGCGTAGGGGATGAAGGTGATGGGAAAACTGTCCACACTGTTGGTTTTGGAACACTAGCATTAGTTAAATCATTATAGATTGGATTACTATTAGTCTGAGAATTTGAACTACCAACACTTGAGGCCGGTGGCGAATAAGCAGGTAAGTCAAACTCATTTGTTGAAGATGTTGTATCAGAAATTTGTTGAGTATCGGTCACAGATTCCATCTTAACACTAGGTGTTCTTGTAGACATAACTACATTTTCTATTTGCTCCAATTGTCCTTTAGCATAGTATGTTCCAAATGCCGATGTTGTCACTGTTGTTAAATCAGTAGGTGTGGCTGAATCACATAAGACAAGTTGTTTTTGACCAGAAACAAAGTTTACAGTACTATTATTTGGAATAAAGAATGTTCCAGCAATAGTACCGGCAGCATCAGTTGTTAATGCCGTTGCACCTAATGGGTGAGCGGTTACAGTGTTTGGTCCAACTAATGCAACAGGGTCAGTATCACTAGCATTATATGCCCTAACATAATCATCAACACGAACACCACCAAAGTATACAAATACTGTAGTAAGTGGCTTCATCAAGGTTGCTTTAAAGTGGATAACCCTTGACCTAATATAAGGTCTAAACGCAAGTGAAACTTGTCTATCACCTTGATTTTCTATCACGGTTCCAGTTTCAATAGAGGTTTTTATACCTGTCCTGTCTTTAGTTCCTGTTTTTGTGGTTGTAGTTATATCACTAGTAATTCTTCCCCATTGGTCATATGTATGCTCAGTATTAGAGGATTCTCCAGTCCAGTTAGTTGCCCAAGAACCCCAGACTGTGCCTGTTGCAGTTGAAGCTTGTAATGAATCTAATAGTGCATTATATACTTCATCATTATTTAAAACTACCTGTGGACGTCTATCAATATCTTTCCACTCATCTGAATTCGGGTCCATCTCCATTCGTCCAGTCCAGTTGAATACTGAATATGGATTAACATTAATCTCATCAGAACTTTGCTTTTGGGTAATGAATGGTGTATGGGTATAAGGTAAGGTAACTAAAGAGTTGGTCTTTGTAGTCTCAGAGTTATATGTTCCACCAGTGGAATAAGTATCATATAATAATTTTGAATTACCTTCTGAAAATAAAGGTCTTAACGCGCCGCTCTTAGGGTCAATACCCGCTTTATATTCTATTGAATTTGTTCTACCAACCTTAGTTGACTTAAATGAATCTACTAAGAAACCTGCTTTAAATCTTAATGTACCTGTAGTTGGATTTAATACTTGTAATGCATTTGCCTCTGTCTCCAATAGAGATAGTGTGGTATAGTATTCAAGATTTTGAACACGTTTTTCAATCTTACCAATATCCCTCATGGTATAACGTTTATTATCTATATATTTTATTTGTACTTCACTTGGTGTTAGTGTATATGCAGGTACATATAAATGATAAAGAACCATTGAACCTTTTGGTGGTTCAGGAGATATTGGATTTAAATCCGATACACCATAAACAACACCAATGGTACCATTCTTATCAATATAAATTAAATCCCTTCTATGGAGATAGAATTGTACATCTGTTTGGAATTGTGTATTTGGTGTAGGACATACTCCAACCGATGCATTGGGTTCAGTGGCTACATTAAATGTATCAACGACTTGGTCATCACCCATTCTAGGTCGGAAGTCAACCGCACTTCTTAATTCAATACCATCAAAACTAGGAATGTCTTCATAATCAATATCATTAGCAAGGTCATAAGAGTCTATTGTGAAGAAGTCACCGGCAGTGTGAGTGAAGTAAGAATAGTATACTGTGATATTACCAGAAAGAGCATAGTTAGAAGTTGGTTTGATTCTCCATTTACCATGTCCATAATATGCACCAGTTTGTCCAGTATCAAATTCAAAGTTATCTTTAATTTCTGCACCACCTACATCAAGTACTGATGTAATCTCAATAATATCACAATGGTTTATCCTTTGCCATTGTCTATAATCAGTTGGTGCGTTATATGTTACTGGTGTATTACCAGTAGCTTTATTTTTTGATTTATGGTCTAGTGTTCTTGTTGTAGGTGCAAATAAAGTTAATGAAGTTGAATTTGCTATTGCTCCTAATCCAGTAATAGTAATTGTAGATGCACCTGAACCTGGATTGTTTACAGCTATATCACCTACAGCTATTGTTACTCTAGCATTAGTAGCATTATTAATTAAAATCCATTGTTGTAAATTGGCTGTACTTGCCGCAACAATTGTTTCATTTGAAGTATCACCAGAAAATTGAACCGAACCGCTTGACAATGCTGAAGTAGGAGTACCCATATTTCTATTGCTAGAAAATTGATAATTAAAATCAGTTGTACCATCAGTTTGTGAGTTACATGTCTTAACCCTTGATTGAGGAAGTGCAAATATTGCAGTATCATCTCCTAAGTTTGCATCAATAATGGTTGCAGTGAATGAACCAGTAGTACCTGCTAAAGTATAGTCATCATTAGTAGTATCAATTGTGTGTGCAGTAGTTGTCACATAATCAAATACGTGTAATCTTTGTGTGGTTGCAGTTAAACCCTCAACTGCTCTAACACGTAATGTACCAACAACTGCGGCACTCTCATTTTTAATATTAATCTTTTCAAGCGTTACTGTATCTGGGTAGGATACCATAGTTGAAACATCAACATAGTTATTTGATTCCACTTGGACAACCCTATCTGTCACTAATTGGGAATTCCTTGCTTTATTAACATCTAAAGATGTTGCTGAAATTAAATTTATTTCATAACCTTCAACATACGCTTTTGCTGGTTCAATAATAGTTGTAAATTTAGTGGCGTCAGAACCATGTGCTTGGAAGGCTGCTATAAATGGTGTTACTGTATAGTTACCAGATTCGTCATATGTTCTACGTGCAAGTGTATCACCTATTTTAGAATATTCAGTTGGTCTATTATCTTTTACAACAGTACCTTCTGATAATCTAACTAATAAAATAAAATCGCCACTAGTTGAAGTGGAAGCACGGGTAGAAAATATAGCACTTAATTTATATCTATGAGCACCTGGAGCAGACTCATTAGGAGTACCTGTAGCATTATCATTTAATGTTGCATCACTACCTGAACTGACAAGGGATTCAGTGATAAGTAAGCCAATATCAATGGTTGCATTTGTATTATATTTTTCAATTACAATTGTCTTAGCTTTTACTGCTACAAAGTTTTTCTTTATATAATAAACACCATTAGCAATAGTTGCAATACAACCATAACCAACAGCTGTAATAGAAGAAACATTAATTCCAGTACCTGTAACTGTTGAAGAAGTTGTGTATTTTGCACCGCTTAAATATTGTACATATAAAGTAACTGGGTCTGAACCATCAATAGCTATTGCATGAAGAACCTTAGCTGTGTTAGTACCATCAGTAAGTGTTACACCAATAAAGTCTGTAACGTCTGTGGTTGTTGTAGTAATTTTTAAGTAGTCACATTCATTATGAACATGAAGTTCACCAGCAACGCTAGAACCTTCCTTAAATAGGTGGTCACCCGTAGATGATATTTGATTTTGTAATTGTGATTGAAGCTGAGTCAGTTCTCTTGCTTGTACAGCCTTACCTGGTCTAAATAATATTTTATTATATTTTTCTTTAGGACTTAGACCGTCCGCACCAGCGGCTTCAAAATCGTCCCAGTATGGTTCTACGTTAAATGCTATTGCCATTTTTCTTCCCTATTAAAATGCGATTACTAATCTTACTGTCTCTACTTGCCCATCGGCTCTTGTGGTTGCTGTTCTATTCTCAATAAACATTACCTCACCTGAATGATGATTAATCAAAGGTGCTGTTACTGCAGTAATATCTTGTCCTGCAATTGATGTACCTTCAGCCCTAAGGAAATGAGTTGCAAGGAATGTACCAAAGCCTGTAGCTTCATTTTGAACATACCATACAATACCATTGCTTGCATCATATTCTACAACCATACCTTTAGCACCAACGGTACCACTAGTATGACCTTCAACTATTTGGTCAGCCGTGAATGTAACACCTGTAGCAACTACAAGTTTTTTACATACATTATATGCACTACCTTCTGCAATTTGAGCAATAGTACCCGAACCACTTGATGTAGTAGCAATGGCTTTAAATACTTCTCCAACAACTGGGTTACCGCTTGTCGAACCTGCAGTTTCCCAATGTGCATCAGTAGATGTACCCATTGTTAAAATCTTATAAAAGTTACCAACTACCATAGAGCCAGCAGTTGAAAGAGTTGCTGTCTCATTAGCTTGTTCAATTGGATTTTTAATAAGAGCTAATTGTCTAAAGTCATTTGAATCAGGAATAGTACCCGACTCATCACCTGTAAATGTAGTATTAATTGTTATATAATGTGAACGTAAATCATTATTTGGATTTGCACCATATCCACCTGGAGGACCAATCACTGGTCTTATTGCACCATTTGAACCTCCACCACCGGTTACTGTAACCGTAGCGTGGGTATATCCTGTGCCGACATTAGTCATTGTAATATCTGTAATAGCTCCACCTGATACTACAGCCGTAGCTGCAGCATTTGAACCATCACCGACAATAGCTAATGTTGGAGCTGATGAATATCCAGTTCCTGCTGTTGTAATTTTCATATTATATATTGCGCCATCAATTGCGTTGCCTTGTACGGCCCATTGATTTGTTAAGCCTGCATCGGCACCGCCTGCTGGTGCTTCAGTTAAAACCCTTGTTGGTATAAATGATGCTGTTAAAAACTTAGTTACATCAGTAGCTGGGACTGTAAACATATATTTCCATATATAGCCATCTGAGCCTGAGTGATTAATAACACCGGATGTTTGAACACCGGTAGTATCTGGGTTTGTTGAAGAAGTTCCTGAGCCTGATTTTAAGCACATATATACATTATTATTATCTGTAATAACAAAATATTTTTTGCTCTCAATGTTAGTGTCTTGGTCATCATATTCTATATAAGTTGTGCCAGAAACCCATAGGTTTCTTGGTGCACAATGAACAATGTCTGTACTAGCTATTTTCTTCATGGCAAACATGTTTTCCCATAGAGTATTATTAGCATAGTCATTTTCGTATGGGGTGTCCGGTACTGTATCATCAGTCCATGCATTAGCCCGTCCCAAAGCCATATAGAATTGATTTGATGCAAGACTAGCCAAGAAATTATCTGTTGTATCTAATCTAAATCTGCTAGTTATTATTGCTGCCATGTCTTTTCCTTTATTTTATGTTACCCCTAAGGGGTATGTTGTACGAGTGAACTTGCTCCACCCAATCCGAATTGTAAACCTATATTGTTATTTATAGCATCTTGAACTGTATATCGAGAAAAATCGCTATTTGGTCCCAAATATCTGAACTTCATGTTGTCCCAATGGTTCCACATACCTATTCTACCTCCACCTGAACCAATATTATAAGTTCCAGTTGTAGTAAATGGTATATGAGTCCAACTTATTTCCCATAAATTTGAATTGAAACTTACTGGTCCAACTTGGAATGCACCTATATTAAAGTTAATCTTACCAGCTGGTAATAACCAACCATATTGCGCTTGTGTATTTCCTTGGTCTAATGCTAAAATATTGATTAATATCTCCCCAAAGAATTTAAATCCTGCAGGGTGTACCAATCTTGTAAATGCATTCTTCCAATCAGCTATATTTTTACCAGTCCTAAGAACATATGAGAACTTTTGGTAGTAATAAGAGTCCTGTAAAAACTTTTTGTCTGATAAGAAACCATCATTGGTAGTAAACAATCCTTTAGAATATGTCGTTACAATATCATTATTTGCTAATGCACTTGTGAATGTTAATCTATATTTAGTTACACCTGAATCTGAATATACTTCCTCAACGTAATCTGTGGTTGGTGTCTTATATACATCATTAACAAATACTACTTCATCATCAAATAATGCTGCTTGGCCACCATCATTATTTCCACTAACTACTGTTGGTGTGCCACTAATTGTAAATGTATTTGATGGTGTAAATTTAGATTTATCTGCTATAATATCAGTTACTTGGTCTGTCCAAGCTCCATCTGATGGATTAAGTATATCTACAAATGGGAAATATGTTTCAACCTCATCGTCATATATCATTCTAAAAAATGATGTGATTGATTCTGGTGTACCCCTACTTCTATAGAACTCAACAAGCCTCTTATAAAACATCCTTGGATTTGTAGCAAAATCTCTTGGTACTGCAATACCAATCTCATTTTGTAGTTCTGTAAGGAGACTATCTTCTATAAAATCAATATCCCTTTGGATATCTAATGCATTAAGATAAAATACAGATTTATTTGAACGCTCTAAATAAAGAGCATATACTTTAAGAAATTCAACTAAGTCAGGATATGCCGATTGGATATGTTCTGGTATTAAATCATCTATATATGATGATATATTATATTTACCAAGGCCGGCCATTAGTTACTCACCGTTGTATAGTCAATACCAGCAGTTGTACCACCAGTAGCCATAGTATCTATCTCTCCTGTTATTGTTGCGGTTGAGGTATTAATAGTTAATAATTCATTCCTTGTTGGTTTAATATCAGAGGATGCCGGCTTAACAGTGATGTCAATCGTAGTTGACCCTGTTGGTAATGCTGTTGGAGTAAAACTATTTAAAGTAACTGTTCCATCTTCTTCATTAACTTCACCAACATTTGTACCATATATTACACCATCGGTTCCTATGATTTGAATAATTCTAGTAGCAGATGAAGTATCATAGTAGTCTTTAAGGCTACATGTCACACCGCTATAAGTAAAATTGGTTGAAGTCATATAAGAACCAAGAGCTGCTGTAGTAGCATCTAAATCAGTCAGTGCTTGATTAAATTTAAGTGTATATTTAGTTGCCGTATTAAGAGTAGGTGTAATCTTTTTAATCATTTTAATACGGGTAATATTAGATAGGATAGCAATATTAGTGTCGTCAATCTTTTTAAGAACATTTGAGTCTCTATATACTCCACCAAAACTTCTAAGTGTGTCTGTATTGTATGTCACAAGTGTGTTCCTTATTGAGGTTGCAAGACCTGATGCTGTAACTGTAGCAACATTAGGATTATATTTAAAGTAAACTTCTAAATCAATATATGTATAATCTGGGTCAACCAATACGGGTGTGATACTTACAACGTTTTTAGGTTTAAGAATATTTGTTTTGATTTCAATTTTTTGAGCATCAGTTAATACTTCAGCAGATAATGGTTTAATACTTATATAGACCTTACCATAATCTGGTACGTCATGGTCTTCACCGCCCCATACTGCTACAGCTTCAATGTCGGCAAATTCGTTTTTAATAATAGCTTTATAATCATCAGGTGTGACAGCTCTATTTTGAGATACATGAGATAATGGTGCATTAAATTTAATTGCTTCTTTAGTTTCTCTTGGTGCACCACCAGTAGCTTTAGTTACTAATGTGATGGTCTCATCTGCATTACCATTAATTGAATCTATCAATGTAAATGTAGTGGCACCATTCACATCATCACCTGATGCTATCTTAGCATATTCAATACTAATAGTATTTCCATTTCCAGGTCTCTTACCAATTATATTATCACCAAACTTAATTTCATAATAACCATCTCTACCTTCTTCTAAAAAGAACACTTCACTTGCACCATCAAGGTTAACCACATTAGTATTTAAAGTATAAACCTTAGATGCAGTAGATGCATTCGAATCTTCCACAGTAACTTTAATGGATTTTGTGTTTACATTAATATCTGGAATTAAATATGTTTCAAAGGTATTATTTTGATATATATAACTCATATTTAATAATGTTCCCTGCTCAATTGCAATGTTTGAAAATAACCAACCATTAGTTGCATCATAGTTGATGGTCGTAGTTGTTGAATTAAACATTGGGTAAGTAATACCATCAATAACTGTTTGAAATTTAGTGCCCCTTTGCATAGTTAATGGTAATGGATTATTATCTGAATCATGATTCCATAAAGGAGTGGCAGAACCTTTAGCCATTTTACAATTTATATAAGCAACCGAAGGCGCAATAGACCTTGGTGTATATCCTAATAGCTTAGCATGAGATACCACAGAAGTTCGTAATTGAGCTGTGTCAAGGAACGTTTCATTAAGAGCAAAGTTTGCATTCATTGAATTTATATGTGTTACATAACTTAATACGTCAATGATGGTATTCATTGCTGAGCCTTCATAATTATAATCATTAAAGGTCGTATCTGTTGCTTTCATATATGCAACTAGGTTTGTTTTTAGTTGGTCAAAATCTAATTCACTTGCTGAAATTCTTCGTTCTATTGCCATTATCGTAATCTCTCTATTGTGGTTGCTATATCTATTATTTCATTACTTGATTTAACTCTACCGGTTACTGTTATTCTTACTTCATTTTCGTCGGCTCTTGCCTGTATATTTGTATTAAGTACTTCTAATCTTGGCTCGTGATTAGCTAAAGCAGTATTAATAGAAGTAGACATATTTGCTGCTGTTATATTAGTCATATTTTCAAATAAGTATGCTCTTAAATTAGCACCAAAATTATAATTAAATGGTCTTTCTCCATGATTTGTTCTTAATATATTTAAAACACTTTGCTTTACTGAAGCATTATTTTTTTTTATTCCAACGTCATTGGTATTAGGATTTTGCTTAAAAGTAAAATCTAAATCTTTATACGTTTCTTGTCGTGCTATCTGTGCCATATATCTTATTTATACTATTTAGGTGGACCAGTGTCAACAGTTGGTGAATCAAAATCATTATGAACATGGGTATTAACTATAACATCTTCTCTTGACAATTTTAATTCTTTGGTTATATCAACATCACCATCTAATGTTATTAAGCCTTCACTTGTTATTGTAGTAGTACCTTCAGTATCAACAGTTATGTCACCCGTACTTGTTAAGTTACTTGTACCAGTAACATCAGCGGTAAGGTTACCACCAATTGCAATATTTACATCATTTGCTACAGCAATATCTGCTTGGCCACTAACAATAATTTTAACATTACCATATACTTCAAGTGTATTATGTCCTACAACTAACTGATAATTATCTCTTACAATCCTTTCAATTTTTGTACCATCAGATTGTATTTCATATTGGGTACCACTTTTATGTCTTTCCATAATACGTTCATACCCAGGTGTATCATCATATTCCTTAGCGTGGCCACTTGCTGTTTCATATACATTATTATATGGATATTCTGGTGCAAAGGTACTATCAGGTTCATAGTCACCTTTAGGGTCATCCACATGTGGATTTATACTTCTTACTCTATCATTATTATCAAATGCGCCATCAGTCTTAGTGGGAAGAGTTCCTTGTACCAGAAATTCTTGCCATTTTGAATCTAAAAATATACCACAAACTAATGAACCAACAACTTTAACATCACCAGTTGCTGGAGTGGTATCATTACTAACTTCTGTAAGAACTTGGCCAGCTGCTCCAGTTATTGGTGTAGGAAGGAGTTCACCTTCTTTCCATAAAACTTCTTCTTGCAAATTTACGGAATGCCCCTGACCACTTATAGCTGGTGTATTTCCAGGCATCATTACTTGAGACCAAGGTAAATCTATTATATCAATATTATCATGGCAACCAAATACAGAAACCTTAACTCTTCCAAGCTTTTCTGGGTCATTAACATTTTTTACTATTCCAAAATTCATTATTCTCTTATTAATCCTATGTCTTGCATATAATCAAATTGGCCATCATCCATTACAAACTTATGATTAATGTTAGCAACAATATAATTAGTATCTGCTTTAGATTTAGAAATATTACTTCCACCCTGGTCAACATTAACACAAAAGCCAACACCTATATATGGTATAGCTACCACATTATAAGCACGAAGAGATTGATTATATACTCTACCCATCTGGTTACGTGCTGCTAAACTAGCTGCATCTGGCCCAGTACTAAATAGTGATTTTACATTATCATCATATAATTTTTCTGATAACTTAAATGTTGTTAATTCAAATTCCGTTAATTCTGTGCGTGGTGTGTTTTTAATATTAGTTTTATCTAACTCAATATGACTAACCTTTCTTCCCCAAAATCCTGCTGCTAGTTTATCAACAAAATGATTTTGATATTCCTCTAATACAAATGATGAAGTGGTTCCAATAGTATCAATAGTAGAAAGACCATCATCATGTGGATTAGCACCTACAAGAGTATTCTTTATTGTAAATTTCTTCTTAGGCGCACTATAAAAATAATTTTTAGACATAAAATCTAATGTACTTAATCTTGTTACACCTTCGTCAGCAACTCTTTGGTATAAACAAAACCCAGAATTATTAGTATCATAAGCCATATCTACCACATTTTTAATTGCTGCTTGAGCTACTATATTTGGAACAATATATTTACCTTTAGTATCTGATATAGAATCTACAGCTAAATGATGATTTTGACCATTTGCCTCAAGGAATAATTTTGATATAATTCCACTACTTGTTCCTGAAAAAACATCATTGATTTTTGATAATTTCATATTGAATGTAGTATAAGCAATAAAATGTATAGTATATCGTTTACCTAATTTACCTATAGTCATATCAGTAACACCATTTGCATAAAAATTATTACTATTAGTAACATCAAGATATTTAGAAGTTATACTTACAGGCACCATACTTTCATCAACAAAAGTATCATAAAAGTTTATATTATCTTGAACAATCAAATTTCCTTTTATATTACCCTTTATGGTTTCAAAGACAGTTAAATTGAGAACCATACTACTTATATTAAGACCATTTATATCAACAATTAGCTCTTGTAATTTCATTATTATCTCATAACATTAATAAATTCACGTGCAACACTTGATATATGTTCTGGCTTAATTACTTTTAAATTCCTATTTTGTTCGGTTACAGCAGATTCATAATCAATATATGTGTAAGGGGTTGTTCCAGCTAAACGACGCTTTACCCATTCTCCAGTTGAATCATCAACATGATGATGAGGTGCATAAGCTTGACTCTTAATAAAACCACATGTAACAGAGTCAGAAGAACTTGCACCTTGTATAGTCTCACCGGTTAAAACAAATGTTCCAGATGTTTTTTCTATGACAATGTAGCCCATATTGACATGTATCTCTTTAAGAATACCTTTTGCACCAGAAACACCACCAGTTACTGTTTCACCTAAAGTAAACTTATCATTGAGGTCGTCATCGGTATCACCAGCAAGGTATTGGTATTTTTCCGTACAGTACTCTATTAATTGACTCCATTTCATTGGCCAATCATCCCATATATTTTTTAAGTGTGGGTTAAGTAATAAGAATGTCCAATGATAGTCATCAGTATTATATAATCGTTTACTTAAATGGTCTGGCCTTTCACCATCAATAACTTCAACTGTTTGATAAAATCCAGCATTATTAATTAAGTCATTTGAAACTTTTGCTTTAGCTGTTAGATTTTTTAATTTATCAAAATTACCAGAACCATCTATGTCTATTACTGTATTTTTTATATTTTTAAAGTACATTAGAATCCTTTGTCTATGTCAGATGAATATATTGGAATAATTTCTTTAAATGTTACTCCTAATCCAATTTCAACTGGTGAATTATTTTGTTTAAAGAATGAAGAATTATTTGGATTATAAGTAACATTAACACTTTCAATATAACATGGTGGTAATTGTATCATATTTTTTGCACCATGAAATGATATAATACAATGGTCAGGAACTGTGACCAATACTGCGTTGTCTCTTGTCGCGTGAGCGGCTTTCCTAAACATTTTAATAAGGCCAGTTGCTTGTGTTGATTCATTTTGATTATCTGGTAGTATTGTCCAAGTAAATGTAAATGCTCTTAATGCTGTTTGTGAGTATCTTAAAAGTTCATTAGGATTAGCAACTTTACCAGTACTTCTTTGAAGTTCAGTTTGAAGAACAGTACCTACACCATAACCAGCTAAAGTTGATATTACACCAGCATGTGGTACTTTTAAAAAAGTTGCTAATACTGAAGCGCCTGTTAAAACTTCTGGACTTGTTAGTACAGTCCAATTTGCTATATCTTTAAATGAACCTTCATTATTAACTATGCTTTCAGCTACTCCTCCAATTCTTCTTGTATCTTCATTATAAATCATTTGGTCATTTATTTGAATATCTGTTGGCATATATAATGCAACTGAACCTACATAATTTCTTTTTGCTACATTAACAAGGTCTTTAAAAAACCCAGTAATTATATCTTTTACACTATCAATTGAATTAACATATTTGGATGGCCAAGATACATTGCTTGGCTCGTCTTTATGCAAACCTGCCTCATGAGTAAGTTGACTATTCGTTTTTAGAGGTGCATATCCTTGCTTACCAACAGCACCAGTTGCTGCTGCACTTGTGGTTGTGTATGATAAGTTTTTTACAGCAGTAGATGAGATTTGTTCTGGCACATCTGGTGTCGCAGCTGCAGAAGCTTTTTCATCTATCTTCATAAACTCAAACATCATATATGGTTCATTTACATGTGAATCTATATTACCCATACGTTCTATAGCATATTCACTTGATTCATCACTATTAAAATTTATATTATCTGCTTGGCCACCACGACCGACAGTTTCTGGATATTTCCAATGCTCATGGGCCCAATATGCTTTACTAGCTTTTATTTTTTCTGCAAAGTCTTTTGGCCGTCCTCTTGTAAATGACATAGTAGTTCCTTGGTTTGTATAATAGTTATTTATACGAATTGTTATAAATATACGTATGAAAAAGACATATTCTGGTTCATGGAGACCAAAACACCCTGAGAAATATAATGGTAATGTTGATATGATACATTATAGGTCCTTATGGGAAAGAAATGCATTTAGGTATTTAGATGAAAGAGCATCATGGGTTAAGTGGTGGCAATCTGAAGAGACCATTATACCATATATATGTGCAACCGACCGTAAGATGCATCGCTATTTTATTGACCTTACTATAAGAACAGACACCGGTCGCACCCTCCTTGTTGAGATAAAACCATCAGCACAAACCAAACCACCTAAAAGAAAAAAGTTAACTGAGGCATTAACCTATATGAAGAATACTTCTAAGTGGAAGTATGCTAAGAAGTATTGTGATGAACATGGCTATGAGTTTCAGATATGGACAGAAAAAGAGCTTGAGGCTATGGGTATACGTACAATGACCTTAGGATTTAAAGCCAGCAAAACAAAGACCGGGCGAAGAATATGGAAAACCCTTAAGAAAAGAGTATAAATATAGGTATGGATAACAAAGAAGATGAAGGTAAACTTGAGCTCTCAATACGCATATTGGGTAATGAGATAATAGGTTTTCAAATGTTAGTAAATGATTTTAAAATGAAATGGATGTTAATAGGTTTATTTGGTATTGGAATCATTGCATATATAATGGTTACCTTTGGTCCGCAATTAATGGAGACGTTTAGTGGCTAGTTTATTTGATACATTAGAGGCAGAAGCATTTCGTAAAGGATTGCAAGCTCGTTCAGCCGAAGCTATGAAATGGTTTATACAAAAAGCTAAAGAGCTTGGACCATTAGGTAAGGCCGTGCTTAAAGATGAGAGGTTAATAAAGGTTGGTAGACCAATACCAGGTGATATGATAATGTATACATATAACCCAAAGCTTAAAAAACAACTTCCATATTACGACACCTTCCCTTTAACTATTGTGGTTGGTCCTGCTCAAGATGGTTTTTATGGTATTAACTTACATTATTTACCACCTAAAGTTCGTGCGATTTTTTTAGACAATTTAAGTGCTGTTGCATCTAATAAGTATTATAATAAAACAACTAAATTTAGAATAACTTATAACTTATTAAAAGCCACAAAAAATTATAAATACTTTAAACCTTGTTTTAAACACTATTTGACAAAGCATGTATCTTCAAATATATCAAAAGTAAATGCCGCAGAATGGCATATAGCAATATTTTTAGAGACAGCTGCATTTAGAAAGAAATCAACCAGGTTTGTTTGGTCACAATCAAGGAGACAATACAGATAATGTCATTACCAGTTAGTATAGATACAATGAAGTCAACGATTAATCGTCGTGGTGGTGTGGCACGTGGTAATAGATTTGGTGTATATATTAATCATCCTTCAAAAGGTATGAATAGCTTATTGAATTTTAATCCAGCTACTATGTTAAGTAATTTAATTTCAGGTGATGGTGTAAATTTAGCAGATTTTATACAAGACCCACGTGATATGTTTTTGCTATGTCAAAATTGTACTATTCCTGGTAAAAGAATATCTACAACAGAAGCTTCACATAATCATCATTTAGCTAAAAAACCATATTCAGCTATAACAGATGAAGTCACTATGACATTCTTATTAACAAATGATTATTATATTAGAAAGTATTTTGATATGTGGCAAGAGATGATTATAGATACATCCCATGAACATTATAAAGCATTTTATAAACGGGATTATACTAGTGATGTAACTATACAACAATTATCATCAGGGAATGATATTATACCAGGGTATTCAATAATATTAGAAAATGCATATCCTTTACAAGTTGGTCAAGTTGAATTAAGTAGTGGTAATGAAGGTTTAATAGAAGTTTCAGTTACATGGGAATATGATAACTGGAAGAGTGTAGGAATGATAGATGGATTCAAAGATGTGGTAGGACACATGTTAGGAATAGGAAAAGATACGTTAAGTACTTTTAATAGATTATTATAATTTTAAATATGGAGAGAGATTGATATGCTACCAAAACTGGTAACACCAAAGTATGAAATGATTGTGCCCTCAACAGGCGAAACAGTAACATACAGGCCATACGTGGTCAGAGAAGAAAAGATTTTATTAATAGCAATAGAATCACGAAGTGAAATTGCAGTTGAAAAAGCAGTAACAGAGATTATTAAAACGTGTGTAGAATCACCGATTGATATGAAGAAGTTAACTACTTTTGATATTGAGTTTATGTTTATAACTTTACGAAGTAAGTCTGTAGGTGAAGGTGTTAAAATAAATCCACCATGCGACCATTGTGAAGAACGTAATGAGCATAAGATTGATTTAGAAAAAGTAACGGTTAAAAACCTTGAAGATGCAATAGATAAACATATTAAATTAACAGATGATATATCTCTTGATTTAAGATGGCAAACATTAGATGATAGATTAAAGGAATCAGAAAGAGAAACTGAAACTGAAACTATGATTAATACTATTGCACATTCTATTGAAACAATTTATAGTGGTGAAGAAATATTTGCTGCTAAAGATGTTAAATTAAAAGAGATAATTAATTTTGTTGAGAGTTTAAACTCAGACCAATTTGTAGAAGTTTGTGAAGTGTTAGGTAAAGCACCAGCTTTAAATTATAAAATGGAATTTGAGTGTGAACATTGTGGTGAGAAGAATGAAAGAGAGTTAAAAGGGTTAATTGATTTTTTTACATAGCCCTTTCTCATATTGACTTAACAAGTTATTTTCAAACTAACTTTGCATTAACGCACCAACATAATTTTAGTTTAACAGAATTAGATGACATGATACCGTGGGAAAGGGAAATTTATATTTCACTAGTGGAACAATATGTTGAAAAAGAAAACGAAAGGATAAAGAAACAAAATGGCTAAATCACAAGAATCGTTATTACAAGAAATTTCAGGTCAGCTGAGAAAGCTGAATCAAACTAGTATACGCGACAAACTCCAAGAAAGAGAGGCAATCGAACGTCAAGAAGCTGTTTTTCAAGGTATTGGTGGTATTGGTGGTGAAGGTCCAGCTGGTGATGCTTTTGTTGATGCTACTGAGGACTTTAGACGTAGGTTTGTAGCAGGTAGAGCTGGTACTATATTTGATGAGGATTACAAGAGTAAATATTTACCATCAGAGAAACAAGCTAAGGATGAGACAATAAATCAATGGTTTGATAAAATAAGTGTAAATACTTTTAGTCTTAAGAAAACTGGTGAGCTATATGTAATGCTAGATACGCATTTGAAAACAATTATAAGTTTAATGAAGCCATCATTAAGTGATGAGGAAATCATAAGAGAAAAACCTAAATCCCAATGGGGTCCAGGTATGCATCCTAATTCAAGAAAAAATTGGATTCAACCAGGTTGGCAAAATAAACCAGACCCAGATGCACCAGACCCAGAGAAAAAGAAGTGGTATGAAAAATTATTGGGATATCCAAAGACAGCCGCAGCATGGGTAGTTGGCGCTGTTGGTACTGCATTATATGATACAATTAAAGGATATGATAGTGGTGGATTGACTGGTGCTATTGCTGGTTTCTTTGGTGGTACTGGAGAAGGTGGATTAACTAGTGGAATAAGAGGTGCTTGGAAAGGTGCTGGAATTGGAATTGCAGTAGGATTTACTACTGGAGCACTTAAAGGTGGATTAATAGGTGGTCCTGTAGGTGCACTTGTTGGTGGTATATTAGGTGCAGCAAGTTTTGCAATACTTAGTTATATTGGTGCTGATAAATTAAAAAAATGGATGGATGATACTGGTGCAGAATTTAAAAAATCTTGGAATTTACTTAAAGATGATGTCGCTCGGCTAGCTGGACAATTAGGCGCATGGATTTATACAGAAGGTGAAGGTTCATCTGCAACTGGAGGATTTAAATCAAAAATGTTTGGTGATACAATAGAATGGGAACCAGGCAAACTTGGTAGAATGTCAGATGCATGGAAAAAAGTGGTGGCAAAATTGGAAGACATGCCTAATAGATTTGCTGCTTGGTTTGAAGGTCAATTAAGAGGTAAAGGAACTGCTGTGCACAGTGCTCTAGCAGATTTTCTTTTTGGTAAAGAAGAATATTATATCCCTACATCATCAGTTGGTGACACTGCTGCATGGGCTATGGCTAATCAAGGGGTAACTAGAGAGGAAATGGATGAGCAGCGTACATATGAGAAAGTACAAAAAGATGACTATAATGCAGGAGTCATGGTACTTATGAATAAAGTGCTTCAAAGTCAGGAGAATATCATACAGTATGGAAAAGTAGGTTCACCATGGTGGACCGAACTTACAGGTATTAATCTTAAAATGTCGACCGGCCACCAATTTGCTGAAGAAAAGAGAATAGCTGAAGAAAAAGAAAAATTAATAGCTGAACGAAATTTAGCTATTATGAGTCAACAAACTACAGATAGAAATTTATTGAGACAAAGTGGTTATAGTCAACCTATTCTTATAGTAGATGACAAGAGTGATAAATCTAATCATACAACAATTTTAAATTCTACATATTTCGACCATATCTTAGGTAGTGGTGGTAGTAATAATAATGTTCTTGGTTCTGGTAATAACCCTCAGGTTATCCAAGCCGAAGATGGAAATATATATAGTTGGCAACCATAAAAAAACCCGCCTTTCGACGGGTTCTCAAGATTAAGCTTCAGCCGCTAGTTTAGCGAAATAACTCATTGTGTCATCTTCAGCCTCAGCTCGTTGAACTGGGTCAGCTGCTACTGCAACTGGGTCTGAAACAACCGGACCATCATTGAATGGTGATTCGTTTTTTATATCCTCATCAACATAATCAATTTCTGTACGGTTGGTTTTAACTTCTTCACCCAATACTCTAGTCAACTTAAGATTAAGCTCACTATAAGATTTGAATGTATCAACATCTGTAAACTCAGTAAGAGAATGCTGCTTATTATAGATATCTTCTAAAACAGCATCATCTGTATGGAGAGCTTCAGCTTTGCCAAATTCAGAACGGTCATAGTTGCGGAATCCCGCTACCTGAGCAATCTTCATTTTAAAGTTGGCTCCCTTCCATAAGTCAAATGGATTAACAGCAGTTTCATCC
>CESR01052777.1_pt1 | contig 32375 bp, 29 predicted proteins | sample 356351 | NCBI WGS metagenome assembly CESR01 (sample SAMEA2622149, study PRJEB7988) | marine metagenome | isolation source: saline water (ENVO:00002010), including | reverse complement strand
GGCCTCCTTTCCCCCGATAGTTAATGGAACAAAAACTTTTTACTTCCGAATCAGTTTCTAAAGGCCATCCTGACAAGATTGCTGATCAAATAAGCGACGCCTTCTTGGATGCATGTCTCTCTCAAGACTCTAATTCCAAGGTTGCTTGTGAAACTTTGGTGACTACTGGGCTTGTGCAACTTGCTGGTGAACTCCACACAGAAGCCTATGTTCACGCTCAAGACATTGCTCGCCGCGTTTTGCGCGACATTGGCTATGTCCACGAGGGGATTGGCTTTGAGGCCGACTCCTGTGCCGTCCTGTCTTCCCTCCATCGCCAGTCGGCTGATATTCGCCAGGGCGTTGAAAACGCTGCGGATGATTCTGCGACCGGAGCGGGTGACCAGGGAATGATGTTTGGCTTTGCCTGCAAAGAGACAGAAACTTACATGCCTGCGCCCATTCATTGGGCCCATCGCCTTATGGCTCGTCATGCTGAGCTGATGAAGAGCGGCGAACTTCACTGGTTAAGACCTGACGCAAAGTCACAAGTCACTTTCCGCTACGAGGACGGCCAGCCTGTGGCTATTACGGCTGTTGTGCTTTCTACGCAGCACTCTGATGACATCTCGATCGAAGAACTTCGGGAGCAGGTGAAGGAACAGATAATTTTCCCCGTACTTCCGGCCGAACTTCTGGAAAGTACCACTCAATATCACATTAATCCAACAGGGCGGTTTGTTGTTGGCGGGCCGCATGGCGATGCAGGTTTGACTGGTCGAAAGATTATTGTTGATACCTATGGTGGGATGGCCCGCCATGGTGGCGGTGCTTTTTCTGGAAAGGACTACACAAAAGTTGACCGATCCGCCGCATATGCGACTCGTTGGATTGCCAAGAACATTGTCGCCGCTGGACTTACCGAGCGTTGCGAAGTTCAAGTCGCCTATGCGATTGGAGTTTCACAGCCCGTTTCCATTCGGGTGGATACCTTCGGAACCGAATGTGAAGGCTGGACTGAAGAGTCCATCGCGGCATGCATTCGACAGCTTTCCCCTTGGAAAGATGAGCATGGGACCGAGCATCAAGTTTTGACTCCTGATTGGATTATTGGGAGTTTACATTTGAGCAAGCCTACTGGACTTCCAGTTGATTCGGATGGCAAGCCATCCAACCCCGACGGTTGGACCTACCAAATGAGTGCAGCCCATGGCCACTTTGGGCGAGACTGCTTCCCTTGGGAAAAACTCGACCTTGTCGAAGAAATCGAGGTTTTGGCCTCTGCTTCTCAGAACGCCTAGACTTTTACCTTAACCTACTCTTAATTACTCGATGACTACAACTGAACTCGTGAACTACAAGGTCGCTGACCTCTCTTTGGCCGCTGAAGGTCGCCTCCTCATTGATTGGGCAGAAAGCCGAATGCCCGTTTTGATGGCCCTTCGTGAAAAGTTTGAGAAAACAAAACCTCTTGCTGGCCAGCGAATCGCCGGTTGTTTGCATGTAACAAAAGAGACTGCTGTCTTGATCCGCACTTTGCGAGCTGCTGGAGCCGAGATTGCTTGGTCGGGGTGCAACCCTCTTTCAACGAACGATGCGGTAGCTGCTGCTCTCGCCGAGGAAGGGATTCAAATGTATGCTTGGTATGGTCAGGACACGGAGGGCTTTTACTGGTCCATTGATAAGTGCATCGAATTTGGGCCCACTTTAACTCTTGACGATGGGGCAGATTTGATTTTCCGGGTTCACTTCCAGTTTCCAGAAGTGGCGGAAACTGTCTTTGGTGGCTCAGAAGAGACCACTACCGGTGTGCACCGCCTTCGCGCAATGGCTGCGGATGGAAAATTGAAGTACCCCGTGATTGCCGTCAATGATGCGGAAACAAAATGGGACTTCGACAACGTTTACGGTACCGGTCAGTCCAGTCTCGATGGAATCCTCCGCGCCACTTCCGTTCTCCTTGCTGGGAAGAACTTTGTTGTCGCAGGCTATGGCCATTGCGGAAAAGGTTGCGCTCTCCGGGCCAAGGGAATGGGGGCAAATGTTATTGCCACCGAGGTTAAACCAACTTCTGCCCTCAAGGCTACCCTTGAAGGGGTACGGGTGATGACCATGGACGAAGCCGCCAAAGAGGGTGATGTTTTCATTACTGCAACAGGCATGAAGGATATCATCGTTGGTCGCCACTTTGAGTCCATGAAAGATGGTGCCATCGTTTGCAATACAGGCCACTACGATTGCGAATTGAATCTGGAAGAGTTGAATGCGATGACGGTTTCTCGTCGGGAAATCCGGGACAATTGCATTGAATACACTCAGAAAGATGGCCGTCGAATTTATGTTCTGGCCGAAGGTCGCTTGGTTAACCTTGCCGCTGCTGAAGGACATCCCTCAGAGGTTATGGATATGAGCTTTGCGAATCAGTTCCAAGCCATGATGATGCTGGCTGAAAAGGCGGAGACCATGGGGCAGGGCGTCCATGTTCTTCCTGAAGAACTCGACCAGGAAATTGCCGGCATTAAGTTGGCCTCAATGGGAATTGACATTGACGAGTTGACTGATGAACAAGTTGCCTACGCAACAGACTACTCGCAAGGAACCTAATCATGCTGCACCCTTCCCGTTCTCGCCGCTCTTCTTCTGCTTTCACTCTTCTCGAGATGATGGTTGTAATTCTCATTATTGGAATCTTGAGTGGTTCCTTTGTTGTGATGATGCCTGAAATGGTGGATAAAGCGAAAATGACTGCAAATGAGCAGAACATGACTCGTTTGTACCAAACCTTTCTTTCCTACCAGCAAGACCATAGTGGGAGTTGGCCCAGAGATAATGGACAGCGTTTCTTTTTGCGGCTTTGGAAAGACAGAGTTGTCGATCGAACAGAAAAAAATGCAAAATTGTTCTTTAGCCCTGCGGAAGATGTGGGCCTTTATGTCATGGATGGGCAAACCCCTGAAGATTACTTAGATGACTGGGATGGAATTGGTCCTGGCTCTACTTCCTACGCCGGTTTCAATGATTTTGGTGAGCGGGCAGCGCGGCGAAAGCTGAGGAGCGACCCGGGTCATACCACCATTGTTTCTGATGCTATGCGCTTTCATCGCACGGCCATGATTTACTTGACCGCGGATGGCTCCACTCACCGACTTCTTTTTCCCGAATTGGCGGAGAAAGAGGGATTGATTCTGGACGAAATCTTGATGGAAGGAGCCGTAGTGGCTGGACCCGATTCTTTAGCGCCAGAACTTCGCACGGTCTCGAATGACTAAAACAGTCGTCGCCATCACCGAAACCACTAACACCCGCAGCTTCAATCTGCGGGTGTTTGGCTGTCAGATGAATTCTTATGATGGAGAGCTGATTCGAGGTGCATTCTCTCGCGCTGGTTATCGCGAAGAATTGAACCCAGAGGCGGCCGATGTTGTCCTTTTTCACACCTGCTCGGTTCGAGAGCATGCCGAAGAGCGAGTCCACTCGCTGTTAGGAGCGTTGAAGAGGACTAAGCGTGAAAGGCCACACGTGGTCTTGGGCGTTGTGGGTTGTATGGCGGATCGAGAAAGCGAAGAACTCTTTGAGCGCGAGCCGCATGTTGATTTGGTTTGTGGCTCTCGTCATTTCCCAAAACTTCCAAAACTCGTGGAGAAAGTGATTTCTGGTGAAGGGCGGGTCCTCTTAGTGGGAGACTCCGACTTTGCTGTTGATGCGCCTGTCCGCGACCTCGCTGGCCATCCGGGCGGATTTTCATCCCAAGTCGCCATCATGCGCGGTTGCGACCTCAACTGTAGTTTCTGCATTGTCCCCTCTGTTCGTGGTCGAGTTGAGAGTAGGCCAATCAAGGACATCTTGGATGAGTGTCGTCGTCTCGTTGAGCGAGGAACCACCGAGATTAGCCTTCTTGGGCAGACGATTGATTCTTACGGAGTTGATTTATCCTCCTCTGGTTCAATCCCGCAATTGGCGAGGCTTTTGGACGAGTTGGCTGAGGTGGAAGGCTTACGCCGCATTCGCTTAATCACTCTCCACCCGGCGTATTGCAATGATGAGCTCGTGGAAGCCCTTGCGCGTTCTCCTCAATTTATGCGGTTTCTTCCGATCCCTTTGCAGTCCGGATCGGATTCAGTATTAAAGAGAATGAAGCGGGGATATACCTTGGACTTGTACCGTAAGCGTATTCAAAAACTCCGAGAAAAGATGCCGGACTTGGAGTTGGTGTCCGACTGGATTGTTGGCTTTCCTGGGGAGACAGAGCGCGACTTTGAAGCTTCCGTCGATGCCATGAAGGAGTTCGGGTTTTTGCAGTCCTATGTCTTTCAGTATTCTCCAAGACCAGGCACGCCGAGCACCCAACTTGAAGACGATGTTCCCGCTCAAGAAAAAGGCCGTAGGAATCGCCTTCTCTTAGACCTCCAAGCGGAAATTGCCCGCGAAAGGACTTCTTCCCAAGTGGGTAAAGCTGGTTCCCTCATGTTGGATTTAAGGCCAGAGAAGAACCCAGGCTATTGGAGAGGAAAGCTGCAAACCGGGCACAGTGCTTTGTTACCCGACCCCGATGGCCTTTTCCGGCCAGGGCTTCAAATCCCTGTTCAAATCCAAGACTGGCAGGGGAAAGAGCTCTTTGTGGAGTCTGTTTTGAGTCAGAAGAAGGTGTTAGAAATGCAGGCAAAGATTCCAACTGCCCAGGTCGAATCCTCTATTCTGGACGTGTGAGCAAACGGGAACTCTACCTTCTTCAAAAAGCCCACCAAGAAGCATCCAGGGCTTCTTGGTTGATGACCGCCCCCAACCCAAAAGTTGGAGCGCTTGCTTTGAAAGAAGGGCATATTGTTGGCCGTGGTTTCCACGAAGCCTTTGGCGGTCCGCACGCAGAGGAGGCAGCACTCATAGACGCTGGAGCTTGGGACGAAGCTAAGGATTGCCCTCTTCCGGGCGTGGTTGACGAGATAGTGGTCACACTGGAGCCCTGTTCTTCTGAAGGGGGAGAGAAACAAAGGCAACCGTGTGTGCAGCTCTTGCTCGATGCTGGAGTGACTCGTCTTCTTGTTGGCGCTGTCGACCCTGACCTTCGACACCAGTCGGCTGGCCTAAAATTATTCGCTGAGAGTGGCGTGGAAGTGGTTCAAGTCGAGGGAGGTCAAGAAATGTTTGAGGAGCTCAACCCTGCTTTCCTACAGGCCTTGAGCCACGATGCTCGCCCTTGGGTCCTCCTGAAATGGGCGGCTTCCCTTGATGGGAAAACGGCAACGGATTCTGGCGAAAGTCAATGGCTGAGCTCGGAAGACTCACGGGAAGAAGTGCACCAACTCCGTTCTTTGCCAGGTGCCATTCTGGTCGGCTATGGCACTCTTGTGCATGACAACCCCGCTCTAAGCGCCCGACCATCGGGCGTTCCTGCAATCAATCAACCGCTTCGAGTTTTCCTTCTTCCTGATGGACAAATTCCCTCCACGGCAACAGCTTGGAATGTTCCAGGAAAGCGACTTTGGGTTCTCGCCGAGGGACAGAAGCCATGCAGTGCGCTTGCCGAGAGAGAGGGTGAAGAGGACCAAGTTTTCTTCGTGCCCACTCTCCCTGACGGGAAATTAAGTTTGGAGCCTCTCTTTGCCTACTTAAGGCAGGGGCGCGGCATTCGCAGGCTTCTCGTCGAGGGTGGCCCAAAGACCCAGGCCTCCTGTCTCCAGGAAGGGCTTGCTGATGCATTGGTTCGTTACGAAGCTCCTCTTCTGATTGGTGGACACATGGGGTCTATTTTGGGAGGGGGTGTGGACCATCCCCGTTTCGGAATACGCCTCCTATGCGAAGAGCGAAAGGCCTTTGGAGAAGACCTACGGCGTGCTTTCTTACTTCAGAGGCCAGGCTTCCATTCAATCCCCGAATAACATTGGGGGGACTGAATTCCCAGTGGGTCGACGCACCACAAGTCCATACGCTTTGTGAGATGAGGGATCCTTTCCGATAAGTAATTTAGTGCCCTGGCCAAGCGCCTTCGTTGCACCCAGCCAAGAGCCGTTTCACCCTGTCCCCAAGAAAGAGGGTGCCGGGATTTAACTTCGACAACGACGAGGCACCCAGAGAGGTCGAGGCCGACTAGATCGACTTCAGCAAAAGGGGTGCGAAGATTTCGGGCGTGAATAAACCAACCTTCTTTGAGAAGAAGGGTTGCGATTTCGTCTTCGGCTTGGCGTCCTTGCTTCTGGTATCCCATCCCACGAGAGGGGTTGCCAGAGTTCCTTATCCGCGGCTTCAGCCTCCTGCAGAGGCTTCAGTAATTTCAGCAGAAGCTGGGTCGCCCGCTTCAGAAGACGCAGGGCGGGCAATGGCGCTACGGTCAAATTTTAAACGCAAATTATCGGAGACCTTCACCGTGACCGTCTTCTCTTCAAGGCGGACGACCTCTCCATGCATGCCGCCAACGGTGACAACTTTGTCCCCTTTCCCAATGGCCGAAAGCATGGCAGCTCGAGTCTTTTGGCGTTTGCGTTCCGGGCGAAGAATGAAAAGCCACGCAAATCCGAACATAATAGCCAGCGGGAGGAACAGGCTCCCCAAGCCCCCCGAAGGTGCGGGCAATTCCTCATTAGCAGGAATGCCCAGGCTGGTCGAGACTCCCGTTGAAGGGGGAGAGGGGGCCATGGAAGAAGCGGACGGCAGGGCGCCCTCTTGGAGATTGCTAAGGATGAGTTTTTCCATCTTGAACACGCAGGGGAATGCCATGCGATAATGGCCGATAGTCTAACGAATCCCCAACATCACCAACATGTCGAAGCCCCGAGTTTTGGTCGCCCTCTCAGGAGGTGTTGATTCCTCCGTCGCAGCCATTCTTCTTCAAGAACAGGGGTACGATGTCATTGGCGCTTTTTTGCGGAATGGCGTTCAATCCCCGCCCGGATCCTGCCGGCCTCGCCAAGGTTGTTGCTCCGAGGCGGACGCAAGAGACGCTGCGTTAGTTGCCGATTCTTTGGGGATCCCTTTTCATTCCCTTGACATGGAAAGTGAGTTCATCAAAATCCAGGCCTACTTTCGAGAGAGCTACGCAGACGGACAAACCCCAAATCCGTGCGCAGTTTGTAACCGAGACGTGAAATTCGGTGCCCTTGAGTCTTTTGCCGACGCGATTGGCGCTGAGTTTTTAGCTACGGGACACTATGCCCGGATTGCGACTACGACGAGCGGTGTCACATTGCAAAGGGGCATGGACCCCCTTAAGGACCAGAGTTATGTTTTGTTCCCTGTCCCGGAGCGAATTTTGGCCCGCACGCTTTTGCCCATAGGGGAACTTGAAAAATCAACTACTCGGGAAATTGCCCGCAAGGCGGGCCTTCGGGTTGCGGAGAAACCGGACTCTCAAGAAATCTGTTTTGTTCCAACCGGCGACTACAAAGACTGTCTCTTGGAGGGAGGAGGACTGGGGCAGTCGGGACGTTTCTTGAATACTTCCGGTGATGTACTGGGGGAGCATGGAGGGCACATGGGCTTTACGCGAGGCCAACGACGTGGTCTTGGTATTGCTTGGAAAGAGCCTTTGTATGTTTTGGATATCGACCCTGAGAATGGGGATGTCCGAGTTGGGACTCGGGCCGAAACGGGTTGTACGAGTGTGCAGCTCTCGGCTTTGAACTGTTTTGGATTTAGGGCGAGCCCTGGAGATTCTATGACGGGCCTTCAGGTTCAGTATCGAAGCACCCCAGGTGGCGCGCGTGCTTCTCTTGAAATTCAAGAAGGAAACCGAGCAAGAGTTTTCTTCGACCAGCCTGCCGATAGCGTTAACCCGGGGCAAGGAATTGCCATCTATCAAGGGGATCGAATGTTAGCAGGGGCTTGGATTGAACGCGCAGAGTTCTCTTTCGTTGCTCCTACAGCTTGAGACTCCCCACCATTTTGACCGTTCTTGGCATCCTCCTCTGGGGGATGGCCTTGGAAACGCCTCGATTGGGGGCTGGTCAAGATTGGCGCTTGATGGACCGAAGCCAAAGCGTTTCCTCATTGCCAAGCATTCACCCGCACGGATTGGAATCTTCTGTTCCTCCTGAACGTTGCTTTGTGTTTGGAGAACGAGTCAATCTGTGCAGCAATTTTGAAGAAGAGGCGAATCAAAGCCAATTAGGGAAGGCCCTTAGGGAGCTCCGGACTCGAATGGAAAATGGGGATGAATTGAAGGTTTATACAGATGGTATTTCGACCGACTCTTTGCCTGACGTCAGCCTCCTAGATGGAATCCGCATCCAATGGGAGCGTCTGCCCGCGGCACGTGCTCTCTTGATTCACCGACCACCTTTGATTCCTTCCAGTGGGCAGTTTGTGCTGCGAGGAAAACTTCCTAGCACCAATCTAGACAGGGGGGAGCTTCTTTTAGACTCAGAGTCGTCTTTAAACCTTCGCAATGGAGCGCTTCAGTTAAGCGCCAATGGGGAATTCCAACTCCCGTTAGAGGTCTCTACTCTCCCTCCGAATGGAGCTCTCTTGCGAATGCAATGGCGAGAGAAAGAGAGGAATTGGGAAGCGGAAACTCACTTAGTGCCGGCCGGTTCGGTAAGGGTCGCCTCTAATTTTCACTGGCAGGATTCTCAATCCGTTTTTGTGCCGCCAGAGGAGGCCGACCTTTTTTGTTATCGTGACCCGTTTCCACCGTTTTCTGAGCTACGAGATTCTTTAGAGTCGGGTGTTGATGTCCTTTTGATTTCAAAGAAAAGGGAGGAGTGGGTTCTTGCGATGGAAGCGGAACTTGGGCTATTTCAAATTGGAGACCCCTCAAGGCCATGGGTTATTTTATTGGACACCTCTGGGAGTATGGCTCCACACGCCTTGGAAGAGGCCAGGAATGCTATGGCCTCCTTGACCTTTAGCTTTTCGAAAGAGAATCGTCCGCAAATTTGGACTTTTTCTGACGGTTTACGTGGGCCTTTCAAACTGGAAGAGTTGCTTCAGAATTTGCCTTCCCCTCACGGCCCAACTCTCTTGGCAAAATCTCTTGTAGGCTTGCTTGCGCAGGGTGCGGAAGGGGAGCGTTTTCTCCTTTTCTCGGACGGCAATTCAGGGGATCAGCCTGAGTCCTCCTGGGAGCAACTAGGAGCTGAGCTTCGCGAACGCTTTAATAGGGTGGAGTGCGTTCCCCTTGGGAATGACGCCAATGAAGTTGTTTGTGCGGCGCTTGAGGGAGTGGAGTCGAACTATTCTGACGGTCGGGGTCCTTTTCTTGAGCGAAGCTCGCCTCTCGCTCATGGAGACGCCTTTCCGGTGTCGGCCGCCCCGGTCTCCTTGCCTCAAAGACTTTCTTTGAATATGGAAAGGCCTCGCTTCCGTCTGGCAACCCAAGGGCGCCTATTGATGCAGGGACAGATGGGGGAAGCAGTACTCGTGGAGCGCCAAGTTGGTGCGGGACGCCTTCTTGGGCTCGCTGCGGACCCATCGGACACTTGGACTCCCGTTCTTCATCACCTTCGAGGTTCGGAAACGCTGGGAGCCGTTGCAAGGAAGGGCAATTACTTCCAGACTTATTCTCAAGCCTTGAACTGGGCCGTCGTGACTTCCACTGGGAAGCGAATACCATTCGAATGTACTCGCATTGGCCTTTGGGAAGCGGGCCCTCTCCAAGACAATCGAAGCTATCGCCTCTTATCGCCGCAAGGGAAATCTTTTCCTCTGCTTGGAATGAGTACGAGAGAATGGGGAAGCTCCAACCCCTTCCAGGAATTATTCGTTGAACTTGAGAGGGAGGCCGTCCTCCCTTGGAACCCGACCCTACTTTTCCTTGGTGTCCTTTGTTTCCTCTTTTCAGCGCGGGCTCAGAAGCTATTCGGCGAGGGTATGGTGTAGCCCCATGGCACAACTCTTCTTCTGCACCCTTTGTGACCAGAGTATTCCTGAGGCGGACCTAGTTTCTTTCGGTGCCCAAGGGGAGGGTGATCGGGCGGTGTGCCCTTCCTGTTTGGAAATGGTTCAATCCGAAGGAGGGGGCGTCTCGAAAACCTATGTGCCCGTTTCCGTTGCTGCCCTTTCCCTTTCCTTACTTTCTCTTCTGGCTAGTTATTTGATTTGGAAAGATTTCCATCGAGCTGAGAAGAACATCCTCGAATCCCAGGAAAGATTCGCAAGTCAAGTCAGCGGACAGCTCGAGAGTCGGTCGAAGAGCCTTGCGGAATCCCTTCTGCAATATCAAAATTCTCGGGCGCTTTTGGAAACACAGCTTGAGCGAGCGCGGAACTCTATGGACACTCTTCGAGAGGATGGCCAGAACCGATTCGAGTCCTTGGATTCTTCCATTGAAGCCTTAGCGGATACCACGATGGAACTGGAAAGTATTTTGTCGAGACTGAGCCGCATGGAGGGGACAGTTTCCGTGGTGGAGGATAGGCAACAAGCCCATCGCTCCATTCAGGAGAACCTTCGAGACGAATTGGCTCGGTTGTCCTCCCAAATTGCACGACTCGAAGAAGCAGCTCCGGACCAAGAAGAAAGCTCCTTCTCTCCGGAGATTTCCGCTCTGTTGCGGAAATTGCAAGATGATGATCCTGAGGTTCGTTACGGCGCTTTAGAAAAATTGTCTGCTTTCCAAGACCCGCGTCTGCTACCCCATCTTTTCCCCTTACTGGCTGACCCTTACGAGTTCACTCGTTTCTTGACAGCCCACACTTTTGGGGATTGGAATGCACGGCCATCCGTTCCCCACCTGATTGAAGCCCTTTTGGATGAAATTGCTTTTGTGCGGGAAGCCGCCGTCCGCTCTTTGCGGCGATTGACTGGGCAAAACTTTGATTATGATCACACTGGGAAAGAGAGCGAGATTCAAGCGGGTTATCAGCAATGGAAATCTTGGTGGGAGTCGAACGGAGAGCGGTTTCTTGCCGATTCTTGAGGCAAGTTCTACCCAAATCGGTCTAGTCCAAAACCCTCCGCAGGGATACTATTCCTCGCCAAAGCTTGGGGAATCCCCCTAGGCGAAACTCATTTCGGAATAATGACCAAGGTCACTGTAGTAGGCGCCGGCTTTGTCGGCATGACATGCGCCCAAAGATTGGCGGAACAAGAAGTCGCAGAGGAGGTGGTCCTCATTGACATTTTGGAAGGAAGGCCGCAGGGCATTGCCTTGGACCTCAATCAAGCTGCAGCTGTTGAGGGGTACCAGTGCAATGTTGTGGGGACGAATGACCCTGCTGACACGCGGGATTCAGAACTTTTTATTATGACCGCAGGTTTGCCCAGAAAGCCTGGGATGGACCGAAGCGACCTTTTGGAAGTGAATGGAAAAATTGTGAACTCCGTCGCAGATTATGTCGTTGAGGGTTCACCGAATGCCAAAGTGATTGTCGTTTCCAATCCTTTGGACACCATGGTTTACTTAATGGCCGCCCGCCTTGGATTTGAGAAAAATCGAGTCGTAGGTATGGCAGGTGTCCTCGATAGTGCGCGAATGGCCTACTTCCTTTCTGAGAATCATGGTGGGGGCGTCAAAGATGTCCGTTGTATGGTTTTGGGGGGGCATGGAGACAGCATGGTTCCGATGCCCAATTTCTCGACGATTGACGGGGTTTCCGTCCCAGCGCTGATGCCCCAATCCGAAATTGAGGCAATCAACACTCGCACTCAGCATGGTGGTGCTGAAATTGTTCAGCTCCTTAAAACTGGCTCGGCCTTTTATGCCCCCTCGGCAGCAGCCGTTGCGATGGCTAAGTCCATCATTCGTGGCGAAAACAGGCTTTTGCCAGCAGCAGCCTGGCTAGACGGGCAATATGGCCTGGATGGCCTCTATATGGGGGTTCCCTGCGTGCTTGGTTCTCGTGGCGTGGAGCGTGTCGTTGAGCTGGAGCTGGGCGAAGAGGAGGCTGCAAAATTGCAGGCCTCTGCTGAGGCCATCCGCAGTGATCTTCAGGCCCTTCGCGATATGGGGCTATTGGAGGGCTAAACTCGGCATCAAGACAGGTTTTCTGCTTTACGGCAATGCCGGGAATCGTTAAACTTCTCAACCCCTTCCTCTACAGGGAGTAGAAAAGTGAAAGGCCGCAAAGTCAAACTACGTAAATCGAATCGCAAGAAGCGCCTCAGTGGTTTCCGGACACGTTCCAAAACCCCCGGAGGTCGTCGGATTATTAAGAACAAGCGTCGCAAGTACGGCAAGTTCTAAAAGCCTTCTCTTTCCTGTAGTCGCCGGATTCTTCTAGAGAGTAGAGGAGTCCGGCCTTTTTAATTCGCTTCCTGACATGGGGCTTTGCGCCGACACCGCCTGAAGAAGAGTCGCCATCAGAGTGAGCTTCATCATTCTTGGCAAACCGCTCCTTCATGCGGAAGTGAAACCACGAGGCGGCGGCGATGGGGGAATCGAAGGTCTGCTGGCCCCAGTCGCGTCATGGCCACCCACGAAGGCATTCCCAATCGAGCCTACCCCCAAAGGTTAGAAGACAATAAAAACCAGCAAGGAAACTGAACGTTGAGTCTGGACGTCGTTGAGCATTGCGCTCAAGGGAAGACGGTGGCCTGGGGATGTGTTCCGAAGAAATTAAGGAGGAACGACCTTTTCGGAAGGCCCAGGACACCTTATCCTATTCCGCTTCCAACCAAGGAACCCCATGAAAATTCACGAATACCAAGGAAAAGAGATTCTCGAACGATATGGCGTTCGAACCCAAAAAGGCATTGTGGCGGACTCTTCTGAGGCCGCAGGGGTTGCTTGGGACCAGTTGGGCGGTGAATTGGCTGTTGTTAAGGCCCAGATTCACGCAGGAGGGAGAGGGAAGGGAGGCGGTGTCAAGCTCGTTCGTTCCCGCGAAGAATGCGTTCAGGCCTCTGGCGAAATGCTCGGAATGATGCTGAAGACCCACCAAACCGCCCCTGAGGGCCAGAAAGTCCAGAAAGTATTTGTTGCCGAAGGCTTGGACTTGGTCTCTGAATTCTATGTCGGTTTGGCTCTGGATCGTCAACTGGGTAAGCCAGTTTTAATGATTTCCGCGGAGGGAGGGGTTGAAATAGAAACCCTAGCTCAAGAGCGCCCAGAAGCCTTGCTGAAGCTTGCAATTGACCCTGCTTTAGGGCTCCAGCAATATCAAGCGAGGAGAGCAGCCTTCTTTTTGGGATTGAAGGGTGAAACCGTCAAGAAAGCCGCCAAGCTTTTGAGTGGTTTGTGCAAGGCGTATTTGGAATTGGATTGCGAACTTGCAGAGATTAATCCCCTTGTACTGACTGAAGATGGGGAACTTTGCGCATTGGATGCAAAAATGAATTTTGACTCCAATGCTCTTTACCGCCACCCAGACATCGCCAAGATGCGCGATGAAGACGAAGAAGACCCCAAGGAGGTCGAAGCTTCGAAGTTTGGATTGAATTACATCGTGTTGGAAGGTTCCATTGGGTGCATGGTGAATGGCGCTGGACTGGCAATGGCCACCATGGACACCATTAAGCTGCACGGGGCATCTCCAGCGAACTTTTTGGATGTTGGAGGTGGCGCGAACGAAGAGGCAATCACTCAAGCCTTTCGAATCATTCTTTCCGACCCAAATGTGGAAGGGATTCTCGTTAACATTTTTGGAGGCATCATGAAATGTGATGTCATTGCTCGCGGTGTCATTGGAGCTGCGCGCACAGTGGAACTTTCTGTTCCTTTAGTTGTCCGTCTTGAAGGGACCAATGTTCAAGAGGGTCGTCAGCTTTTGGCCGATTCGGGCCTTCCCATTACTTCGGCGTCTTCTCTGGACGAAGGAGCCCAACTCATCTGTGAAGCCGTTGCGACGGCCAACGCCTAAGAGGAAATTGAAATGTCCATTTTCATTCACGAAGATACTAAAGTCATTGTTCAGGGGTTTACCGGCAAGAATGGCACCTTTCATTCCGAACAGGCCCTCGCTTATGGGACTCAAGTCGTGGGCGGTGTAACCCCCGGAAAGGGAGGGAGTACACATCTCGATCTTCCCGTTTTCGACACAGTAGAGGATGCTATTTCCGAAACCGGTGCTACGGCTTCTGTGATTTATGTCCCTGCTCCCTTTGCTGCCGACGGAATCCTGGAGGCTGCGGAGGCTGGAATCGATTTGGTGGTTTGCATAACGGAAGGCATTCCTGTCATGGACATGGCCAAGGTGCGCGAAGTCCTTCGAGGCTCTCCCACTCGTCTCGTGGGCCCAAACTGTCCTGGCGTAATTACTCCGGGAGACGGCAAAGGCTGCAAAATAGGAATCATGCCCGCCTATATCCATCAGCCTGGAAGTGTTGGCATTGTGAGTCGCTCAGGCACCTTGACCTATGAGGCAGTTTGGCAAGTTACCAATGAAGGGCTCGGTCAGTCCACCTGTGTTGGAATCGGGGGAGACCCTCTTCCGGGGACGAACTTCGTTGATGTTCTCCAAGCTTTTCAGGACGACAACGAAACGGACTCCATTGTCATGATTGGTGAAATCGGAGGCTGTGCTGAAGAAGATGCGGCCGCCTTTATCAAAGAATACGTGACCAAACCCGTGGTCGGTTTCATTGCTGGCCGCACGGCTCCTCCCGGGAAACGAATGGGACATGCGGGCGCCATTATTTCTGGTGGAGCTGGAACCGCTGATGCCAAAATAGCTGCATTGGAAGCTGCTGGTGTCGCCATTTCACCGACCCCATCGGCTTTAGGGACGACTCTGACCGCCCTTCGTGGAGAACGTGGTTTGTAGCCTACGGTGAGTGGGGCAACAGACCTGAGTTACCAGCACCCTCAGACGGGCGAATGGGCTCACCACATTAAAGACCCTCATGGTGAGGCTCTTCACTGCTTTGTGAACCCTGCTCTTGAAGTCCGTTTGCCCTCTGAGAGAGATTCCCTTCGTATCTTGGAAATTGGTTTTGGACGGGGAGCCAATACGGCTGCCGCCTTGGAGAAGCTTCGCGAAATCAATTACGCGGGGCAAGTTTCTGGAATGGGGCTGGAACCCAATCCAGCTTTTCTTGAGCCCTGGCCCCAGAAGCCCCCTGATTGGGGAGAGTGGCCTTGGTGGAATTCTTTGGAGACACCCTGGACTTGCCAAGGTCGGCTTTGGTCCGGCTTCGTGAAGAAGGCAAAGGCTCCAGCCGCTCTTCCAGCCGAGCCTTGGGCCGATTGGGTGTTTTTGGACCTCTTTTCGCCCAACAAACACCCTCAAGATTGGCCAGATGGCTTAATTCGGGCCCTCAGCAAAGCTTCTCGCCCTGGCGCCGTTTTGACGAGTTACTGCTGTGCTCGCACTCTCCGGAATCGCTTAAGAGAAGCGGGCTGGCAGGTCGAACGCCTCACCGGGGACTTCCGCCGCGACCATCTTCGGGCTCGAATGCCTTGAAATCTTCCCGCTAAGGCATAATAGTCAGCAACCATGAAGATAGCCCACCGCCTCCTCGCTCCGGCTCTACTTCTCGCCCTTCCTGCTTGCGCAGTTGGGCCTTCAGAAATGTGGCCGATTGCCCTCGTTGCCCTTCTTTTGTTTGGGGGCGCAAAGTTGCCTAGCCTGATGCGTTCCATGGGCTCCGGAATTAATGAGTTCAAGAAAGGGCTCAAGGATGGCGAATCCTCCAAAGGAGATTCTGAATCCTCCGATGGCGATTCCGACTCTTCCGAAGAAGAGAAGTGAGCACTACTCCTGACCGCCGTCCGTTGTGGACGGGCGCGCTTCTTTGTGGCGGGGGAAGCCGCCGTATGGGGTTGGATAAGCTTGTCCTGGAAGCGAAAGGGAAGCCTCTTCATGAAATACCGGCTGAGGCTTTGCGAGAGTCCTGCGGCCAGCAGTTTCAAGTAGGTCGAGACCTCGGTCTAGATTCGTTTTCTTGTATTCCGGATCTTCTACCCGGCGAGGGTCCATTAGTGGCTCTTTTCTCTGCTCTAGAGCAGGCTGAGACTCCTTGGTTATTTGCACTTGCAGGGGATATGCCCTCTGTAGATTCTTCTCTTCTTGCGTGGATACAAGAGATTGCAGAGGGCGGCGAGCACCTTGCCGTCGTCCCCCTTGTTGCCTCTCAAATGGAGCCCCTTTGCGCGGCATACTCTTCCTTGCTCTTACCCTTTATGCGAGCCTCTGTTAACCAAGGAGAGAGATCAATTCAGAGTTTTCTTCTCACGGTGAAGGAGGAAATCAATCTTCAACCGGTGCCCGCTAAACTAGAGAGTCAATTCCTTAACTTAAACCGTCCCCAAGACTGGGAGCGGTTTACCGGAACCCCCCTTCAGCCTAAATAGTGACCCCAGCCGCCACGCAACTCCCTGAATTCCTTGCTTGCATCGAGGAGCCGCTGGCCTCCGTGGACGCCTGGCTTGAACAGCAGTTTCTTCCGGACCACCCGGCGATAGCACCCTTGTTGACCTATGCCAGCCAATTTCGCGGCAAGCGTCTTCGAGCTGCGCAAGTCTTGCTTTTAGCTCAAGGATTGGGGGGCGTCAAAGATTCCCACATCGCCGTAGCGGGCATTATTGAAATGATTCATGCGGCCACTTTGGCTCATGACGATGTCTTGGATGAGGCTCAAGAGCGCCGCGGTTTGGATTGTCTCCATATTGAATGGGGCCCTCATACCAGCGTTCTTTTGGGTGATTGGATTTATGCCAAAGCCTTCCTTCGGAGCACGGAATTCCCAGACTTGGTCTGCGCCCAGGTTTTGGCCAAGGCAACGGGTGCTGTTTGTCGTGGAGAAATCCACCAAAACCTCACCCGCGGAGACTTTTGGCTCTCGGAAGAGGATTACTTCAATCAAGTGGATGGCAAAACTGCTGCCCTCTACGAAGCGGGTGGACGCTTGGCCGCCTATTACGCCGAAACCTCGGAAGCTATCCAGGCGGCTTGCGCCCACCACGGTCTGTTGGCAGGCCGTGCCTTTCAGATCATCGACGATATCTTGGATCTAGACGGGGAGCAGGAGCAAGTTGGGAAATCTCTTGGGACCGATTGGGCACGAGGAAAAATGACTCTTCCCTTGATTCGATTGCGAAATGTTTTAAATGAGAGGGACCAGGCATTCCTTGAGAGCGCGTTTGCTTCTGGACAGAGTCGCCTGGAACTCTTTGAGGGCCCATTAGGAACCCAACTAAACCATCAAATTGCTGAGACCAAGAAAGAAGCCATGGACTTCCTCGAGCAAGCAGCCCAATCACTGGACGCCATTCCCGAGTGCCCTGAGCGCCTTGCCCTGCAGGAGCTCACCATGTTTCTTGGAATGCGGCGACGCTAATCATGGACTCTACACCGAAGTCTGCATTTCAGTGGGGGTTCCGAACCGCATGTATTGCATTGTTCGGCCTTGCTCTGCTTGCTGAGCTTACGGTTTACCTGGTAAGTAAAGCTCAGGCTTTGCCCGGAAGCGAAAGATGGGTGTATGCCCTTGCTTTCTTCTTTTTGGTTGGAATGCCCGTCCTTGGAGCACTTGTTTACAAAACACGCCTTGTATTTGGTTTTTTCCGGTCGGTCAAAGTTGGCGTGACCAATCTCATTTTTATAGGCCTTTCCTCCATTCTGGGTGTCCTCTTCCTGCAGGAGGATCCTTATAACCCGATGCCGCAAGATGGTCTTGATTCTCTTGTGGAGCGCCAACAACTAGAAGAAGATTCCGCTCCTTGGACATCTCGAGAGCGTCGCGTTTACCAGGACTTTCTTGCTTTCCGCAATGCCCAAAGTTATTTCACTTACCATTTCTTTCATGGTTTAGGTTTTCACTCCCTTCCGGGTGTGGACTCGGAATGTTCGTTAAATCTAGAAGAAATTGATGGCAAGATGAAAGTGCTTGGGCGAAATATTGCCCCACTTAGGAGTCGTTTCGGAGAAGATTATGTTGTTGCATTAGAAGCTAAAAGTGGCACAGGTCTTCGAGTTCGCCAAGAGAATGCAGAGCTTGCTGGATTTGAAAAACAGTGGGGAGATTTCTGGTGGTCCACGTTCGTCTGGTGTGACCGCCTTGACTTCATCCGTGTTTATAAATCCGATTGGTTTGCCTCCTTTTGGTTTGTTCTATTCTTTGGGGTTCTTTCTAATACCTTCCGAGGTGGTTGGCGTCGTCTCCTCAAGCCCAAGAAATATGGGTTCGTCATCACTCACGGCGGCGTCTTGCTCATGTTGTTGGCCGCCTTTTGGGGGAGACTTTCCGAGATTCGGGGCTCCTTGGACATCAATGTCGGGCAAGTAGCAGGGTCTTTCCGTAGCCACGTAGGGGGCGAGCGGGTGCCTTTTCAGGACAAGCGTCTCTCCGGGGGAGGAGAACCGTTTCGAGTGCAGCTCGAAGCCTTTCGTGCGGATTATCACGATGTCCTTGAAGTCATTTATGCTCAACCTTCTGGTACTGGATTTGTTGAAGAGTTCGAAGGTTTGGAAGTTCCCAAGAGCCGTGTTTATGAGGGGCAGGTTTTAGAGTTTGATTGGGTGGAAGGAGCTCCGTTGCTCCAATTAGAGGTTTTGGAGTATGTTCCTCAATCCGAGCTTCAGCCCAAACTGATTCCCGCCTCGTCCGCTGACACGGGACATCCGATGGCGATGTTGGAGCTTGTGAACCCTGAGGGGGCGAAGGAGCTGGAACAAATCCTATTTCACGGTTTCCCTACGCCGCTTGTGCATGAAGAGTCTGGCGCAAAAGTCCTTTACCAAGCCGTGGGCTCCTTTGGGGAGGCTCAGGACATAGCGCGCTCAAAGGACCAAGAATCCTTCGGCTCTCCAGCCAGGAGCCGTTGGTGGGTATTTCAGCTGCCTGATTCCTCTTGCTACGTTTCCCAGGTTGGGGAATCTGCGGAAGTTGCCGAGCTAGGCGTCGGGAGATCTTTCCCTATCGGTGGGGGCTACTCCGTGCGACTTGCGAATGCCCTGTTGCGAGCTTCCTTGGGACGGGAAATCCAAGCTATAGAAGGGGCAGATTTCTTCCATTCCGCTCCCGGGTCGATTCAGCTTCGATACACAACCCTCGAAAAATCCGAGAAATTAGCTTTGAGTACGGAAGGCGGCATGCAAGTGCCTCGAGTGGAATACAGCGGACCAGATGGTGTGCCCCGCGTAGCCTTTTTGCATTTCCACACAGACCAGAGGGATATGCCGCTGGAGTGGCAATCCAAATTGAGCATGCTTGAAAGGGGGGAAGATGGGAGCTGGCAGACAACCTCCTCAGGAGCTATCCGCGTGAACGATTATTTCTATCACAAGGGATGGCGCTTTTTCCAATCCAATGCAAATCCTGAGGACCCAACCTATTCTGGAATCGGCGTTGTATATGACCCGGCCCTGGAATTTGTTCTGATTGGGCTCTATATGGTGATGTTCGGGATCCTTGTCGTTTATGTCATCAATCCTCTAGCCACTCGAAAGCATCGAGGCGTCTGATGGACCCACTCAGCTACCGCGCCCTCATTCAGGACACCCTCTACTTCGCTTTGGCGGGAGGAGTGCTCGGGCTATTGACTACCTTTGGTTGGTTTCTTCAGCCCGCTTGGGCACGGAAGCGGGAACATTCTCTTCATGACTCTGAGGAGTGCACTCCGCGGTTTCTAAATTTGGCTAGCCGGTTTTTGGCCTTGAGTTGCGTATTGGCATTCTTTATCAATTTAGCAGCGCAAATTTCTCGCTACATCGAAGTCAAACATTGGCCTGCTCAAACGATGTACGAAGTAATCCCTTTAGGAACGACGACTGCCTTTCTTTCTGTCGTTGTTCTTTATTTTGTTCTTGGCTTGAACCGTGCTCGAGGTGTCGCTCGTGCTTTTGGCGATCTATTTATCGCTTTAGTGATGCTTGGTTGCGCAAGCACCTTGAAGTATGTTTTGGGCTTGGACCCGAGCGGAAAGGCACTGCCACCGGCTTTGCAGTCTTACTGGTTTAGTACCCACATTTCTGCCTATATGTTTGGGTACTTCACGCTTTTTATCGCAACCCTCGCTGCGTGGTTGCACTTCTGTTTCAAGTTTTGGCGAGGCACCTTTCAGGCGTCTCTTTATCCGGTACCCGCTCGTACAAAACTAGCCATCATTTTCTTTGCTCTGGTGCCAGTTCCATTTGGAAGTCAGGGGATATTGATGGGGCCAGGAGTCTTGCTCATTACTTTTCTAGTTTCCTTGCTCTCCCTAAGGGGGGCGAACAAAATGGCTTGGTTCGACTCCTGGGAAAACGGATCGGATCGATTTACCTGGCTGATTTTTGTTGTCGGCTTTCCCTTTTTGACTGCTGGCTTGATTCAGGGCTCTTTATGGGCGCATGAATCCTGGGCCTTTTATTGGGGCTGGGACTCCAAGGAAGTCTCCGCGTTAATTTCTTGGCTTTTCTATCTTATTTATCTCCATTTACGCTACGTCGCGGGTTGGCGTGGTGAAAAAGGAATGTGGATACTTCTTTTTGGTGGCATATCCATCTATATCACCTTCCAACTTTTTGGAGATTTGCCCGCTTCCCAATCCAGCCTTCACCGTTACACCGACATGGACTCAGTGCCAGCGGAAAGGCTTATGCAGGAATAGGGCTACTCGCCCCAGGCGGCTTTCAAAGTATTGGAAAGCAGCATGGCAATGGTCATGGGGCCCACTCCTCCCGGGACCGGCGTAATCCACGAAGCTCGTTTTGATGCTTCCTCGAAGTCTACATCGCCAGTCAACGAGCCATCTTCGAGTCGGTTAATTCCAACATCAATGACGACGGCACCTTCCTTAATCCAGTCGCCTTGAACGAGGTGCGCGCGCCCAACGGCTGCAACGACCACATCGGCGGCGCGTACTTCAGCGGCCAAATCTGCCGTGCGAGAATGGCAAACTGAAACGGTTGCGTGCTTTTCGAGAAGCATTAAAGCAATGGGCTTGCCGACAATGTTAGAACGGCCGACAACAACGGCCTTCTTTCCATTTAGGTCCATCCCGCTTTCTTCAATGATGCGCATAATGCCCAAGGGGGTGCATGGCCGGAGGGATTGTCTGCCCTGCATGAGAGCACCTTGGTTCATAGGGTGGAATCCGTCAGCGTCTTTAGTGGCGGCGACAGCTTCAAGGACGGCAGCCTCATCGAGGCCTTTTGGGAGAGGGAGCTGAACAAGAATCCCGTGAACCTCTGAGTTTTGATTGAGCTCTTCTATTTTGTCGAGCAAGTCTGCTTGACTCGTGTCAGAAGGGAGCTCGATATGAAAATTTTGGAAACCAACTTCTTCACAAGCTCGTCGCTTGAACTTGACGTAGACATGGCTAGCCGGATCGTCTCCAACGAGAAGAGTTGCCAAGCCAGGTTGGGGGAGACCATTCTGGACTCCTTCGGAAACGCGAGATTTGAGTTCTTTGCGTACTTGAGAGGCGAGCGCTTTGCCGTCGAGAATCTGAGCCATCGGTGAACAAGGGTGGGTTAGGGTCAAGGTTGGTCTTAGAATGCCTCTGCGCTTCCCTAATGACCAGCCACACTTCTCTTGTTCATAAAATTATCATCCTTTGGGTGGTGGTTTGGCTGTTGGAATCCATCTCTGGAGTCTCTGGCAGAGGCTTAGCTCCTTTTTTCGAATGGAACCCTGCGTTGCTTTTGGAGGGAGATTTTTCAGCGCTTCCTGGCTTCATCCTCTACGCCTTTGGGCATGAGCCCTTTCCCGGGTTCGGCCACATATTTTTTAACGCCTATCTGTTTTGGGCATTTGCCCAGGAAGTGGAAGTCCTCTATCGAGGCAGCCGCTTCCTCAAGCTGATGTTTGCTTCCTTGCTGGCAGGTTCTCTAGCTCAGCTCTTGCTTTACCTCCTCCTTGGAGGTGCTTACGCCATCCCTGTTACGGGAGGCTCTGGGATGGTGATGACGGCTTTGGCTGTCCAGGCTGCGGTGTATCCGGACCGCGTTCTCTCTCTGATTCTTTTTCGGTGCCGATTAATTTATTTTTTCTTGGCCCTCCTGACATTAGATGGACTTGGGTTCCTTTACTCCCTCTGGGGCCGGGGTGGGGGGATTGCCACGCATGTTCATTTGGCGGGTGCTGCTGTGGGATGGTGGTGGGCTGGAGGTTTCCAGCGAACTCCAAAGTGGTGGGCCAACCTAAAAGCGACTCGTCAGCAGAGGGCAAAACATTCTCAAAAAAGTTCCTTAAAAGCGGACGAACTCGAGCTGGACCGTATTTTGGCCAAAATCAGCAAAGAGGGGATGCCTTCTTTGACTCCCCAGGAACGTTCATTCCTGGAGAATCGATCCAGGAATCGCGGCTAAAATCTCCACTATGCTGGCGCCCCTTCTGCTCTCCGCCCTCCCTAGTTTTGGGCTATTCCTTTTGACCCCTTTTCCACAGGGAGAAGATCGTAATGTCGCCTTTTCCGAGGGGTTTGAAAAAGCTGTCCGGATGAGGGAAATGGAGGACATGGATCGCTTGATTAAGCGATATACAGACGAGGCCATTAATGCCTTTGTTGTCAAGGCTGATGAGCGTGCGATTAGCCCCGGCGGGGGACTTGGAAACTGGGTGGATAATTTCGTGGAATCCTGGGGGCGGACTTTCCGGAATGATTTTGCTCGTAATTATGATCGCTTTCTCCAGCTCCGAATCCACGGAGATTTAAGGCAAATTCGCGGCGATACCATCAACGGACCCTACTATGAAGCTGTGGTTGGCCACGCGATTGCGCTGGGCTCCAAGGATGAGGATGATTGGCGCACTGTCCGGGCCATGGCTGAAGTCTGTGTTAATGCATTCGAACAATGCGGAGATACCTATTTCGCCTCCAAGGCGGCCTTCGTCTTGGGGAATTCTTGGAACCCCGACTTCAACCCAGACGGTGGGAATGCTCAGAAGGCTTTGGATGCTTACAAGCAGGTCATGCACTTCAGGGGAAAATGTCTACTTAGCCAGGATAAGAACTACACTGAAACGAAGGCGTGTATTCGGATTTTAGAATCTGCGTTAGGTCTTGGAGAAGAAGTCGGTGCTGCTCCTAAGTCAGCCGGAGATCGTGTTGTATTGAGCATCCCCCCTGCGGAAGGTGCCGAATGGCATGCCTTTGCTTTAGAGCCCGACGCGGACTCTAAACTGAACAAAGTTGTGCATTCGAATGATTGGGCAGACAACCATCGGATGTCTTGGCCTTTTGCTGGGACTGGCGAAGTGGGGACTTCGACAAAACTGTGGTTCTTCGACCCACCGGTCTTTGTGAAGAGAATTGACAAGAACGAATTTGTAGTTGAGGCCGGAGCGAAACCTTCGAAGCCCTTTAAGCTTTCATTAAAACCGAAGGTCGTCCCTTTTAATCGACTGATTGATGACCAAGAAATACCCCATGCGATTGCCTTTGCTGGGGGGTCTGAGCGAGACCCTCTCCATGGTCAGGAAATGAATTTCTCGATTTCTGATAAGGCTGCCACTTTCTTCTTCCGTCCTGTTTCTACCCGTACTGCCAAGACCCCCTTTGGGCCTTTGACTATTTGGGATTTAGATTGCGACGGCTATTACGGGTTAGCCGAATCGGCTCTCCCTCGAGCCTATGTGGGCGTACCTCTGGACACTTTCTTCTATCGACATGACGCCATCATGCTTGGCAAGGGGAAACGCTCTTTGCCTTATTGTCGCTGGATATCGGACTCAAGCGGGAATTGGTACGAAGTGGAACTTATGTCCCACCAGGAGGGTAAGGAGGCTCAGATTCGACAAGTGAGCCCCGTCCTTGGAAAAGCCAAACTCTCTTTTAAAGGAGTGAAAGACTTAAAGCTCGTGAGCTTGGTTCTTGAATCCGATTCCGGCAAGACTAAAGGCTTGCTTGTTGACCTTCTGGCCCAAAGGAAAGAAGTCGCCTTACCTGCTGGAAGGTACAAATTCCAAATGGGAATTCTTCGCAACAAAAAGGGGGATGAAGAGGCCTTGTTGCTTCCCCCAACAGCTTTGGCCCTCACTTGGGATATTGCGCCTGGCGAAACCACCGAGATTAAATTAGGTGGGCCTTTTGACTTGGCAGTCCAGCCCAAGGTTGAAGGGAATGTAATGACTCTGGACGGTGCATCTCTTGTTGTGACTGGGAAAGCTGGTGAGCGGTATTTGCGCTTGGTGGGCGCCCCTCTTTTTGGCGTTGAAGTTGAGGTCAAAGGGAATAAAAAGGCAAATACTGAGTTCAAGGGCTCAAATGCACAGGAGATGAACAATAATTTCCTTTATGCCTATCAGCCTCAAGACGCCATCATTCCATTCAAGGGCGACTCCGCCCCCCCTTACCGCCTCACACTTAATAAACATCCTTGGTTTGGAAACATCCAAACTGATTGGATTGAATAGCCATCGTAAAGAGACCAATCCATGCTTGACTTAAAATGGGTTCGGGAAAACCCCGAAATTGTCCAAGACGCTGCAAGGCGCAAACGCATTCAGGTTGATGTGGGTGCCCTCATTGATGCAGATGCCCAACATCGTGCTCTTTTGGCTCAAGTGGAGCAAATGCGCGCTGACCTGAAGGCATCCTCCAAGGCTCTTGGCAAGCTGGCTCCCGAAGAGCGGGAAGTTGCCTTGGCTGGGCAGAAGGAAAAGAAGGGAAATCTTAAGCAGCTCGAAAGCGAAGAGGGGGTCTTGCGCGAGAAAGTTCAAGAACTCGCGCTATTGCTCCCGATGCCTCCGGCTGATGATGTCCCTGATGGAAAGGATGACTTGGAGAACCTTGAGATCCGCAACAGTGGTTCAGTTCCCGAATTGGGTTTCGAGCCCAAGTCTCACGTCGAGCTTGGTGAATATTTAGGAATCGTGGACATCCCTCGAGGAGTTCGAATCGCCGGGACACGCAATTACCTTTTGATGGGGGATGGAGCTCGCTTGGAACAAGCCGTTCTTCAACTTTCCATTGACCACATGGCCAAGCGTGGTTTTGAGTTAGTTTCCGTTCCAACCCTGGTGAAAAATGAGGCCATGGTGGGCACGGGATACTTCCCCGGTGGCGAGGAGCAGGCTTATCTTTGTGAACGAGATTCTCTTTGCCTTGTCGGGACATCTGAAGTTTCTTTGACATCCATTCACGCTGGAGAAACCTTGAAGGCTTCCGATTTGCCGTTACGTCGCATCGCTGTCTCTCCCTGCTATCGCCGCGAAGCTGGCACCTACGGGAAAGACACCAAGGGACTTTATCGAGTCCACCAATTCTGGAAGGTTGAGCAGGTGGTTATTGGGCCTGCAGACGAAGCTTGGTCTCGCGAAGAACATGAACGAATGCTCGGGCATGCAACAGATTTGATGGACCTTCTTGCTTTGCCTTATCGAGTCGTAAATGTTTGCACCGGTGATTTAGGGCAGGGCCAAGTTCAGAAGTTCGACATCGAAACTTGGATGCCCAGTCGAGGCGGTTACGGCGAAACCCATTCAGCTTCTCGTTTTCATGACTTCCAATCACGGCGCCTGAACCTTCGCTACCGGCCAGAGGGTGCGGGCAAGCCGCAGTTTTGCCATACGCTGAACAATACCGTAGTCGCTTCACCGCGAGTGCTAATTGCTCTTCTGGAAAATTACCAACAAGAGGACGGAAGCGTTCTGGTTCCTGAGGCTCTTCAGCCCTATATGGGGACTAGCAAGATTCAGGCTTCAGCCGTGCTCTAGGGCCGTTTGCCGCCGCCTTCTCGCTCGCCTCCGGGCGGACGGCCACCAACCCCAAACCCGCCTTCCCGCTCGCCTCCGGGCGGACGGCCACCGACACCACCCGCTTCCCCTTCTTTAGGCTCAGAAGGAAGTTCTTCTTGGGCACTGCTGGCAGAAGGATCGGGAAGAACGGGGTGTAATCGGTGCCGAAACACCCAGCGAGTTTCCTCCGGTATGGTCAGAAAGTCTTCAAACTCGAGTCGGGATCGATTAGCACCGAGAATTCCCATGCTCTCCATGGAGCGTCTTGGAGTCATTTCTATGTCCAAGCGGACCTCCAAGGCAAAGGGAAGAGATTCTCGTTCGGAAGAATCCCACGAGTCCTCCCGGTAAGGGTCCAGAGCTGGTTCGGCGTAATAGCCAATGTCAAAATTAATGACTCGTTCGTAGAGCAAAGTGAATACGCCATCCGCGAAAGGCTCGTCATCCTGAAGAAAATCTTCTCTGCGATAAAGCTGAAGGAATTCGTCCATCCTAGGATTGGGGTTCCGACGAAGGGCATAGCCAACTTCACACAGAGGTGCCCAAACACGCTGGTTTTGGACCGGGTCCAGCATAGGGATAGTGGACTGTCGGTAAGCAAGGAAGTCAATTCGGTCGGCATCGGCGCCACCAATGTTGTCATCCTTGCCTAGGAAAACGCGATGTTCGGAAACATCATAAGTAGCGAGCCGAGAAAGGTCTTCTCGAAGGAGTTCGAGGATTCGAGGGCCTGCCTTTTCAGTTTCAACGACATTATGAATAGCATCAACCGCTTTTCTAGTGTAATCCAAAGAGCCAAGGACGCTGGTGATAATTAGGACGCTAATGAGAAGTGCAACCAAAACCTCAATCAGAGTGAAGCCGGAGTTCTTCATTCGATTTCCTCTGGAGTATTCCCCGGCCATAGTTGCAACCACAATTCAAAGTCCCGTTCGACGGCCCATGTGGGAAGTAGGGCCTCTAATTGGAAAGAAGTGTCCTTTTCAGGATCTGAAGATGGGTAAGTCGTTGTAATAAATATTCTAGTTAGGGCAGGTTTGGTTTCCTCTTCATCTCCATCTGTATAGATTTCCGACTCGCGGAGAGGAACTCGCCAGGCAGCTTCGGAATCTTCCAAGTCATCGCTTCCTGTGAAGGTGCTGGCGTCGCCAACGCCAATGATGTAACTAAATTGAGGGAAACCGTAATCAGCAAAGTCACCAGAGTAGCCATCGAAAAGGTCCTCAACTCTCGCGGCTTCAATTCGATGAAGGAGTTGTCGACTCAGTCGAGAAGAGATGGAGAGGCTTCGTGCGTCCGAGGCCCTGGAAAGAGAATCATTTCTGATTTGCAGGAGCAAGAGGAGTGCGATGGCGAGTAGCATCAGCGAAGCCATCACCTCAATTAGAGAAAAACCTGCCTGTCTTCTCATCAGAAGTCCTGTTCTGTTACCAAGGAAGGCTCCTCTCGGCCTTGCTTCACGCTCGAAGCACCAGTCAAAGCTTGGACAATCGCAGTGAGGGCGAAGCCCTCTCCCGCCTCATTTTCAATCTGTATGTAGACTTCTTCTGCAGAGCCGATTTGATCGAATGGGAGGTAATAAGTGCCGGATTGCACGACTCCTCCAGATAAGGTGAGAATTGTCCCAAAAAATACTCCTGAAGGGAGTTCTACCCAATTGAGACCTCTCCTTTCTTCACGGTTCCTGACCAGATTCCCGTCTCGGTCGTAAGGAGTTAGGATTCGGTACCGTTTACCGTCAAGGTCCATCTCAACCTCGTAGACGACGCCCTTAGAGATCGCAGTGGTCCTGGCCAAATCGATGGTTGAGAGAAGATTGCGTGCTGCAGACTCGGCGCGGCTTGCCGGCAAGTAAGAATCTAGTCGGACCGTGGCGGTGGTCAACATCAATGCAAGGATGAGGACCACGACGGAAATTTCGACCAGTGTGAAACCGGCCCGTGGAGAACCGGGCTTATCGTTCACTTATTCGTCCTCTTCGCGTGAAGAGATATCCCCGTTTTCGCCTTCCCCTCCAGGCATGCCGTCTTTGCCGTAAGAGACAATCTCGAATCCTCCGTCAGGAAGTATGTCGTAGACATATTCGTTTCCCCAGGGGTCCGGGGGAAGTTTTCCATTCAGCCAAGGCTTACCAGTGATGGCGTCGGGTTCCGTGAGTTCCTCTAGGGTGTCTGGTAAACGGGTGTTGTTTAGTTCGAACATGCTGACCGCGCTTTCTAGGTTTGCAATCTGCTGGACAGCGACCCCTTTTTGGCTACGGATAAATGTGTTCCAAACATTGGGGCCAACAACGCCAACCAGGAGGCCGATGATGAGGACGACAACGAGGATTTCTATGAGAGTAAAGCCTGCTTGTCGGCAGAAGTTCTTTTTATTTTTCATGTCTAGAAGGATTGGGAGAGTTGAAGGACAGGCCAAAGAATGGAAAGGACAATGAAGCCTACAAGGACGGCCAGGAAGACAATGAGGATCGGCTCCACAAGAGAAGTGAATTTTTGAGTTGAGATTTCCACTTCCTCTTCATAGGCCTCCCCGACTTGAAGCATCATCGTGTCCAGTTCGCCGGATTGTTCTCCCACTGCAATCATGTATCCCATGAGGGGAGGAAAGACACCCGAGGCCTTTATAGGGCCAGCAATGTCTGCACCCTCCAGAATTTTTGCTCGGACGTCTTGGACCGTCTTTTCCAAAAGTCGGTTTCCTAAAACCGTTTCTGTGACCTCCAGGCAGCGCACAACAGGTACTCCAGAACGCAGGAGCGTGGCAAAAGTTTGAGCAAATCGGGAAAGGGCCTGCTTGGTTATTAAGTCGCCGAATAAGGGCAGCTTTAGAAGTTTTGAGTCAATTCCGAGGCGACCTTTTTGGGAACTGTAAATTAAATTAAAAACAAGCCCAGAGAAAATAAAGATAAGCAGGAAAGCCCACCACCATTCAACTAAGTAGTCAGACGTGTTTTGGAGAATTCTCGTGGGCAGTGGAAGGAGCTCGCCACGCGCCTCCAGCATTGTCGTAATTTTTGGAACTACCAAGACCAGAAGTGCTGCAACGACTAAAACACCAATGCAAAGCATGATGATGGGGTAGGCCATTGCTGCTGCCACCTTGTTCCGGACTCGTGCTTGCCCCTGCATAAAACCTGCAAGGCGCTCAAGGACTTCATCCAGACGGCCAGCGGCCTCACCAGAGCGGACCATCGAAACATATAGGTCGTCAAAATACTCAGGATGATTCGAAAGGGCGTCAGCGGTGGGCTCACCCTGAGAAATTCTTTCTCGAATGTCTCGGGTGACCATGTTGAAACGCTTTCGCTGAGTTTGTTCAATGATTGCGCGAAGGGCCTCGGTCAAAGGAATGCCAGCTTTTAAAAGTGTGGCAAGCTGGCGAGTAAAAGTGCCTACATCTTCCAGGTTCCGCTTCGTAATTCTTTGAGCATCACCCTTCCCTCTTGCGGATTCAAGAGTTTTGAGAAGCTTCGCCTGTAGCTTAGACTCGGATTTTGCTTTCCTTTGAGCCTTCCTGTTGGCTTTTCTAGCACCTGGCCCCGTCTCCGTAGTTTCGGTGACCATGTAGCCTTGGCGTTTCAGCTTTGCCCGAGCTTCTCTAGCAGAATCGGAATCAATGACTCCAGAGGCCTTTCCGCCGTTCTTGTCAAAGCCCTTCCACTCATAAATGACCATAGGCTCGCCCTCCTAAACCACGTCTAATTGAGTGACGCGCATAATCTCATCCGGCGATGTCCGTCCATCGGCAAGCTTCAGCAAACCGTCCTGGCGTAGGGTTCGCATGCCAAGTTCGGTTACGGCGACTTTCTTCAGCGTGGAGGCAGTGGCTTCCTCGGTGATTAAAGCTCGGACACCCTCTTCCATGGGTAGCATTTCGTAAATAGCGACTCGGCCTTGATAGCCAGAGTTGAAACATTCCGTGCAGCCAGGGGAAACAGCTAGCTTGCCGTCGGGTAATTGCCCTAAATCAAATCCCATTCCTTTTAATTGGGCAATTTGGTCGTCGTTAGGCAAGCACCATTCTTTGCATGCAGAGCAGAGGGTCCGGACAAGGCGTTGGGCAATCACCAAAACTAGCGACGAGGAGACCAGATAGGGCTCAAGTCCCAAATCAATCAAACGAGTCACAGTGGAAGGGGCATCATTCGTGTGAACCGTGGAGAAGACTAAGTGCCCAGTGATTGCAGCACGGATGGCAATCTCAGCAGTTTCGAGGTCCCGGATTTCGCCAACCATCATGACGTCAGGGTCCTGACGAAGGAAAGAGCGAAGGCCGGCGGAAAATGTGAGACCTTTTTTTGTATTGACTTGAACCTGTGAAATACCGTCGAGGGAGTACTCGACAGGGTCTTCAATCGTCAAAATATTTTTATCCCCCGTGCTGATTTCAGTAAGAGAGGCGTAAAGGGTTGTAGTCTTTCCAGAGCCAGTAGGGCCCGTGACCAAAATAATCCCGTGGGGGTATTTAATATAAGAGTTCAGGATTTTTTGGTGATGCTCATCCAATCCCATCTCTCCCAGAGTGTAAACTTTTGCAGTTTTGTCTAGAAGACGGAGAACTGCCCTTTCTCCGGCACTCGTTGGCACAAGGGAAACACGGACATCGACCTCGCCGTCACCGATGCGGACCGAAGCCCGTCCATCTTGAGGCAATCGGCGCTCGGCAATGTCTAACTTGGCCATAACCTTAATCCTGGAAAGAACCGCATCTTGCGCATTCTTCGGAATGGAATCCATGTCATAAAGGATTCCATCAATCCGGAAACGGACTTGCATGCGGTCGGTGTACGGTTGGAAGTGGACATCGGAAGCGCGCAACTTGAGAGCTTGAAATAGCACCGAATTGACCAACTTGATAATGGGGGCCTTGTTGGCAGAATCGAGGAGATCTTCAGAATCCTCTAGTTCGGCTGCAAGGCCGGCAATGTCGGTGTCCTCAAGGTCTTCCAGTGCCTCATCCACGCCATCTGCCTTATGTCGAAAAGCCCGATTCACAAGTTCTGTAATTTCGGCGCGTGGTGCCAAAACAAACTGAACAGGGCAGGGGAGTAGGCTCTCTAGGTCGTCTTGCGGGTGAAGGTCAAAAGGGTGGGCAGTGGCCACCGTGAGGGTTCCGTCGTCCTCTTTTCCAATTGCAATCATCGTGTGAGCGCGCGCAAAAGAGAGAGGTATGGCGTCGGCAAAAATCGAAGGTACCTGAATGCCTTCGAGCTTAGGCAAGAAAGGCAGGTCAAAGTCCGTTGCAAAAGCTTGCAGCATGTCTTCTTCCGCAACCCCGCGGTTAAGAAGAATGCGGTCAAAGGTAGAGCCACTTGAAACGGCTTGATCTCTTAGCTTTTGGAGCTCGGCTGGAGTAAGGCCGGTCTCTTTTTCGAGGAGATCAATGAGGTCCACTGTTGGCGCGAGGTCTTCTGGGTTCACTGGCCACTCTCAGGGAGATTCCGTGCACTCGGTTCGCTGGGGTCAGAGTGAGCGGGGGCCACGCCCTCCAGTTCATCATTGGGCAAAGTGTCTGGGAATCCAAGCTGGCGCATTTCGCCGCCTTCGAGAAGGCCACTTGGCGGGTCAAATACGGGTGAAGAAAAGCTACTCAAGTCCAACTGGCCCGTCTCCAACTCATTGGATCCGTCAACACTTTCCTCAAGAATGATGTCCACAGGGACATCGACTTCGAATTCCGGGTCAATCCTTTGAACTCTTTGTAGGCCAATCACATTGGCAGCCTTGGCTTTTCCAACAGTTGAAATATCGGCAAGCTCGGCAAAGTCTTCATCGTCTAAGATTCGGGGCGTGCAGAAGAAGAAGAGGGTTGTTTTGACATTGGCGTTGCTACGAGAGCCAAAAATCCAACCAAGAACGGGTAGATCGGAAAGGAGAGGGATGCCCGTGTTGTTGGTCGTCATGTCATCCCGAATGATTCCGCCAATCCACATGGTGGCTCCATCAGGAAGGTAAACCGTGGTATCCAGCTTTCGAGTAATCCTGGTGGGCGGCAAAGTCTGGCCAGGCGTGAAAGTCCCTCGGAAAGCGGAGATTTCAAGGGATACCCCTAAGCGCAGGTAACGGCCAGCAGCAATGCTGGGAGTGATTGAGAGCGTAATTCCCGCTTCTTGGTACCCATCAAAAGTGGTCGTGACTCCGACTCCCTGAGTCGCGCTTTGGGTAGAGGTTGGGATTTCATCAATGGATTCCACCCGCGCTCCACGGTTGTTCGTCACAAGGATAGAGGGCACGGAAAGAATATTTGCATCGTTCCGGCTTTGCGCAGCAGCCAGCAACATAGGAATGCCGTATTCCGTTCCATCTAGAATCCCAGCAGTAAACCCAGAGCGATTCGGGTCTAAAATCCTAGTGTCGAGGGTTCCGTCTCCATCGGAGTCCGTCAAAGTGGAGATTCCCATAGAAGTAAACCCGAAACCCGTCTGCGAACCGTCGCTGTTCGGGTAATTTACGGATGCGTATTCAAAGCCAATCTCCTTGTTGAAATCTTCAGAAACTTCAATAAGAGCGGTCTCGATAAGGACCTGCTTTTGGCGACGATCTAAGGTGACGAGCATGCGCTCTAGCTCAAGCCACTTGGAGCGCGAGGCCGTAATGAGCAGGGTGTTGGTTTCCTCTTGGGCTTCCAAGACAATTGGCTGTTCATTTCGAGAAATTGTTGTGTTCTGATTGTTGCCACCGCGCCGAGTTTCATTTTGTTGCACTTCCTTGAGGAAAGCCTTCAAGGATTTCTGAAGATCTTTTGCGGAGATGTTCTCTAGCTGATAAGTGCGGAAGCTCAGCTCTGGCGTTTCGACCTCGGTGTCTAGCTGGGCGATTAAATCCTTAATCATGTCCAACTTTTCAGGATCCGTGATGACCAGAAGCGAGTTGTCCCGAGTGTTAGCTAGTACTCGAGTGGGTAAGGCTTGCTGACTTTTA
>CESR01006552.1_pt1 | contig 34451 bp, 35 predicted proteins | sample 356351 | NCBI WGS metagenome assembly CESR01 (sample SAMEA2622149, study PRJEB7988) | marine metagenome | isolation source: saline water (ENVO:00002010), including | reverse complement strand
AAACCATTAGCAAAGAAATACCGTGTAATTGCGATGGATTTTCTAGGATTTCATGGCTCTGATAAACCTGAAGCGAAATATCATAACGCATTACTAGCAGAGTTTTTGCATGGTTTTATTAACAATATGCAGCTGGAAAGAGTTACTCTTATTGGTCATGCAATGGGTGCAAATGCTGCCACCTATACGGCATTCCATCACCCAAAGAATATAGAAAAATTGGTTCTCATTGACGGTGCAGGTTACCGTAATCCAAGCCGTAATTTATCAAAACCACCATCAGCTATGATGATTTCATTTAGGCGTGTTGTGACTGGCTCAAATATTTTAGAAACAAAGAATTTTCTCAAGAGACGGGTATTAAATAAGTCATTAATAACCCAAAAATGGGCAGAGGAAGCTTTTTATATGTGGTTGAATTCAGCGCGCGCAATAGGCGATATGCTGCAAGAAGGTGGTGACTTGAGTGAGCAAGAAATGCGCGAAATAAAAATTCCCACTTTGATACTTTGGGGGTCAGATGATCAAGTATTTCCAATTAAGAATGCCGAAAAATTATCGAATGATCTTATCAATTCAACTGTAAAAATTATAAACAACTCCGGTCATCTACCCCAGATAGAACAAACAGAAGTGTTGTTAAATGCATTAATACCTTTTTTGGACTCTCATGACTAAAAAACAAACAAAATCAATATACTTCCTTTATTTAAATTTATTTCTAGTACTTAATATACAAGTCTTAAAAGCTGAAAATATTGATGGTGTATATTCTAGGTTATCTCTAACTAATATTCGTACAGGACAATCACCCGAGGCTTTGGATCGACAAGGCTTATTGATAATGATGGAAGGGTATTATGCAATGATGACCCAGAATGCCGACAGACACCTCCTTGCTAAAATTGATAACCTCTCAATTAAAGAAAAAAATAATTATCTTGAGTTATGGCTTGCAATTAACGCACACAGTGGCCGATATAAAGTCGAGGGGGATACACTAATTTGGTATCGTGATATTTCGGAAAATCCAAAAGAAATTGGCTCTATTACAAAACTAAGATTTACCCAAAAAGAAGATCAATTGATTTTGTACTTTACACTATCCAATGGCGATCGATATGATTGGGTTTGGCAAGAAATAACGTCAACTGTAGCCATTAAATAATCGAGTTACCCTCACCATTGCGTGCAAATATTTCTTTTGAACTTTTTAACACACTTTTTAAGCGCGGATTATTTATAATGGTAATTTCAATTTTTTGGTAATACCTCTGGGAAATCTTTTGCAAGAAATTCAAGCAATAACTTTAGATCTTGATGATACATTGTGGGATATACATCCTGTAATCGATGATGCTGAAAGGAAGCTATGGGATTGGCTGGGCGCACATTACCCAAACATCCTTGATTGCTTTGATCGAGAAATGGTTATTAATCTACGTAAAGATGTAAATCAAAGATACCCGAATAAATCTCATGACTATCGATTTATACGTAGATTAGTATTGAAAAAACTATTTTCTTCGTCTGGGTATGAGGAAAAATTTGCTGAAGATGCATTCCATTTCTTCGATATGCATAGAAACAAAGTTAAATTGTATGACGGTGTATTGCGTACTCTGGATACTTTGGCTGAACGAGTTAAAGTAATTGCAGTCACTAATGGTAACGCTAATTTGGAAATGATAGGAATAGATCATCTCTTTCATGATGCGGTATACGCAGCTGATGCGGGGTACCCGAAACCAGATATTCGTATTTTTGATGAAGCTATAAGAAGGTCAGGTGTAGGTACCGAAAGTATTTTGCATGTAGGTGATCATCCTGAGAATGATATTGTCGGTGCTGCGAATGCAGGCTTGAAAACAGTGTGGATGAACCCCAAATTGCAGGAATGGCCAGACTATTTGAATAAACCTGATATTACAATATCTAGAATTAGCGAGTTGTGTGATTTATTATTACCCAGAGATTAATTCTTAAATTATTTTCTAATCTAAGATAGGCTTTATCGCAATGTCAATACGACGATTCTTTTCTCTTCCTAATTCAGTCTCATTATTAGCTATTGGTCTTGTTTCCCCATAACCGGTAGCAATTATTCTATAACTTGGAATAAGCATGGCGTTTATCATGTATTGTTTTACTGAATCAGCTCTGTCTTGAGATAATTTTTGATTTAACTGATCATCGCCTTGTGAATCAGTGTGACCTTCAATTATGATTTCACTTTTCGGATAGACATCAATTGCTTTTTCTACTTTTGTTAATAACGGAATATTTTTCGTCATAATTTCAGATTCATTGCTTTCAAAAGTTATTCCAATCAGGCGTAATATGACATTATTGTTCTCTCTAAATACTCTTGCTTCATCAGTATTGAATATTTTCTCAACTCTGTTAAATTGCTCTTTAATACGTGCTTGAGCCTCAATCCTTTGAATCAGCGCTTCTCTTTCTTCTGTTGCACCTCCAAGTCTTTTATCTAGAGTACGGATTTCTTCTTCCATGTCGGCTATTTGTATTAGATTATCTTTTTGATCTTGCTCTAGGTATTGTTTTTTATTACGTAAATTATCGATATACATAACCAGATTTTTTGTAAGAGATAGATAACCGTCTGTCATGAGCGGCAAGATATCAGCTGAATTAGCAATTCTTTTAAGATTTTCTTCAGACTGAATTATTAATTCTTCAGTGCTCATAACTTTATCTTGAACACTTTGAATTAATTTGGAGAGAAAAATGGCATGGCTGCTTCGTTCAATCGAATTATTGGCATTATTTTTTGCAGATTCGTTATTGTAACGATTACTGTTTAATTCTTTATCAGCGATGTTGAGGAATTTATATGCCAGGTTGAGCGTTATAGGTGCATATCGTCCTGCATTCTCTTCCTCTGCGGCAATTATACTTAGTCTAGCTTGATTAAGGTATATATCCTTAATGCTTAATAATTCAATATTATTAAATCTTGCGGAGGCTTCTTTATTGAGATCTTTTGCTTTATCAATATTCCCATTTTCAATTGATTTTGTAGCAAGCACAAACATTCTCTCTGCTTTACTCCATTTCTTTGGATGCATTGTATGACCTTCTACATTAATTGCATTACGCCTCATTTCAATGGTTGCTTTTAGGGTGTTGCTTGCTAATTTTGCTATTTCAGTGGCCGATTTGAAATGTTCAGTAGCTCTTAAAGCATTTTGGCATATATATTTTTCTGATCTTGTTTGAGATTTTGCTTTTTCTTGGGCTTTCAAAGCTTTATTGAATGTTTTGTTTGAAAGAATTTTTGCGCTGGCTTTAATTGCCATTGTTGCTGCTTCTCCCATTTCTTTTAGACAACGGGTGCTTGATAATTCTTGCGCATTTATTGGAGTGGAATATAAGGCGCCAATGATGAGTAATGTAAAGATTCTTTCTTTCATTAATTTTATTAGATTTTAGTATTTTCTTTAATTTATTAAAAACATATATAATAAGTATAGCGTTGAACAATTTTTAATTGTTGACAGAATACAACTTTATAAATATTTATCTAGCATTTAATGAGTAATAAAAGAAATTTTCAAGAAATTGCAACAATTCCAACAGGTGAGAAATATGATACACCAGGTGGTTTTGCAGCCATAAAAAATGGAATTAAGCACCGTAAAATTATCATTGATTTAGATACAAAGAAAGTTAAGCCGGCCTGGCTTAAGGCGAGAATATCTGGCGGAAGAGTTTTTGAGGAGGTTAAATCTATCGTTAGAAGCAATCAGTTAAGTACTGTTTGCGAAGAATCAATGTGCCCAAATATCGGTGAGTGCTGGAATAATGGCACCGCAACAATAATGGTTATGGGCTCGGTTTGTACTCGCGCATGTAAATTTTGTGCTGTTGATACTGGAAATCCAAAAGGTTCTTTGGACTCAAATGAACCAGCAAATATAGCGCTAGCTGTAAAATTAATGAAGTTAGACTACGTTGTTATTACTTCTGTCGATCGTGATGACCTTGAGGATGGTGGCGCTGCTCATTATGCCGATTGTGTTCATGAGATTAAACAATTGAATCCAAAAACAAAGGTAGAAGCTCTTACGCCGGATTTTAATGGAGTTATGAAAGATGTGCGAAAGGTTATTATGTCTGGATTGGATGTATTTGCTCAGAATATTGAGGTGGTAGAGAGATTAACTTCAGAGGTAAGGGATCCTAGAGCAGGGTACGGCAAAACTTTAAATGTTTTAGCTAAGGCAAAATCAATTAACTCCTCTGTACTCACAAAATCCAGTCTAATGCTTGGATTAGGTGAAACCGAAGATGAGGTATATAGTACGATGCGAGACTTGAGAGCAAATGATGTAGATATTGTTACTCTTGGTCAATATCTTAGCCCAAGTATAAATCATCTCCCTGTCAAGAGGTATGTGCATCCGAATAAATTTGAAGAATACCGAGAAGAGGGATTAAAGATGGGGTTTCTTGAAGTGGTATCAGGACCACTTGTAAGGTCAAGTTATAGAGCTGATAGGGTTTTTAATCAAAATAACGTAGGTATGCACATCCATACCATTTAAATTAGAACAATTAAGAAGGAATAATATGATTGAGTTTTTTTCAGAATATGGCTTATTTTTGCTTAAAGTGACCACTATATTAGTAGCAATTATAGTGCTTATTTCATTTGCTTCCGCATCAAAGAAAGGCGCAAAACAAGAAGGCTTAGATGTCGAAGATTTAAATAAGAAGTTTAGTGGATTGTCTGACAGTTTAAATAAAGTGGTTATGCACAAAGATGAATGGAAGGCAAAATTAAAGAGCGATAAAGCAAAATCAAAAAATGAAAAGAAAAAGAAAAAATCGAAACCAAAGGCTTATGTTATAGATTTTATTGGTGATCTTAAAGCCAGTGCAGTGCCAGCTCTAAGAGAGGAAGTAAGTGCCGTTCTTGATGTGGCAAAAAGAAATGATCAAATTATTGTTCGATTGGACAATCATGGAGGTGTTGTACACGAGCATGGATTAGCAGCCTCTCAATTGGTTAGGATTCGTCAGAAAAAAATAAATCTTGTTGTCGTGGTAGATAAAGTTGCTGCCAGCGGTGGGTACCTTATGGCATGCGTGGCAAATAAAATATATGCTGCCCCTTTTGCCATCTTAGGTTCAATTGGTGTGATTGCACAATTACCTAATTTTAATCGGTTACTTGATCAGCACGGTATTGATTTTGAGCAAATCACTGCAGGTCAATATAAACGGAATGTTACTATGTTTGGAAAAAACACCGATGATGACAGGGCAAAATTAAAAGATCAGTTGGAAGAAGTTCATGATCTTTTCAAAGCTTCAGTGAATCAATATCGTCCAAAGTTAGATCTTGATAAGGTGGCCACAGGAGAACATTGGTATGGCACAAAAGCTTTGGAATTGGGACTTGTGGATGAGATAAAAACAAGTGATGAGTTAATTATTGAGATGGGCAAGAAATATGATGTATTTAGTATTAAATATAAAATAAAAAAACCACTTAAAAAGAGACTGATGTCGAGTGTAGATAGTCTTTTTGGGCGAATTGAGGATATAAAATGGCGCAAAAAATTTGAAGCCCGATTGCCTCGTTAATATCTAAGGTACTAGTAAGTGGAATTTTATTGAATATGGAGATTGAAACTGTGAAAAAAAATTGGATAACCTATTTACTAATAATAATCAATATAATATTACTGGCTTCTTGTGCTTCGTCACCAACAGGTAGGAATCAGATGATTTTAAAATCAGAAGCTGCCTTAGAGCAAGAAGGAACGAGGCAGTTCAGGGCGCTTCGTGAGAGACTGCCATTGGTTCAAGATCCAAGAAAGATTGATTATGTCGCCTGTGTTACCAATGCAATTGTTGATGTTGTTGAGGGCAAGTATTCTGAATTGTATTGGGAGCTTGCTGTCGTTGATCAACCAGATGTAAATGCTTATGTTTTACCAGGCGGGAAGATTGTTGTTAATTCTGGGATATTAACCATGGCATCAAATCAACATCAATTAGCAGCCGTAATCGGCCATGAAGTCGCGCATGTGACTGCTCGTCATGCTAATGAGCGTGCATCTAGAGCAGCTGTGACCAACGTTGGGGTCGACATAGCCGCTATCATATTAGGCGGTGGTTATAGAAATCAAACACAAGGAGCAAGAGATGCACTTTCTACAGGTGCTTTATTGGGTTTATTGAATCCATTTAGCCGCCTTCAAGAGACCGAGGCAGATATTATTGGAATTCAGTATATGGCTAAGGCGGGCTTTGATCCAAGAGAGAGTGTGGAGTTGTGGAAGAGGATGAATGCTAAGAATGCCACAAAAGTTCCTGAATATTTATCCACTCACCCATCAGGTGAAACAAGAATCGATGACTTAATAGCTCAATATCCAACGAGTTTGGATTTATACAATAACGCTCATCTCAATGGTCTGTCGCCAAACTGTGAACTCTAATAATATTAATTTATAAAAGAAGGCGCATTAGATGGCATTGCACATAGTTTTTTCTCACGGTCAAGAGAGTGGCCCTTGGGGCACAAAGATAAAGATTATGGCGGCTTTAGCTTCGAGTTTGGGTTGTAATGTAACGAGTATTGATTATCAAGGAATCAAGGAACCAAAAGATCGTGTAGCTAAGCTTATTAAGAAATGTTCAGGTATCTCTGAACCAATATGTTTGGTGGGATCCAGTATGGGTGGTTTTGTTGCTACTGCAGCCGCTTATGACGTCAAAGCTGTGGGTTTATTTGTCTTAGCACCTGCATATTTTATACAAGGTTTTGATCATTCATTGATTAAATCTATAGATATACCCATGGAAATTGTACATGGATGGAATGATAATATTGTTCCAGTTGAGAATAGTATCCGTTATGCTCAAGCACAAAAAGCTATGCTGCATATTTTAAATGGCGATCATGGACTGACTGAAAATATTAAAGAAATTAACAATTATTTCGAGATTTTTGTCGGACAATTCTTATGAGTCTTCATAGCCAAGAAAATAATACATAATTTAGATATTATTACCTCTATGCCAAGAATACACATCGCATCTTTTTATCGTTTCAAAGAAATCAATAATATTGATGGCTTGCGCAATGAATTGTTGGAGCTATGCAAGAAATTAAATCTACTCGGAACTATCTTAATTTCAAAGGAAGGGTTTAATGGATCCATCGCGGGCAAAAAGAAGTCGATTTTGATAATTTTTGATTACCTACAAAGAGAGCTCAATCTCGATGCTAATATTAGTGATAAAGCAAGATGGAATAATACAAAGATAGCTCCTTTTAAGAAGTTGCACGTTAAAATTAAAAGCGAAATTGTTGCTCTTGGTCGAGAAGATATACAACCCTTTGATGTGGCAGGAAAATCAATTAAACCGATTCAATGGAATAAGTTAATCCAAGACCCGGAGACCATTGTCATAGATACTCGTAATGAGTACGAGGTAAATATTGGGTCTTTTCCTAATGCAATTAACCCAAAAACAGATTCGTTCAGAGAGTTTCCAGAATTTGTAAAGAATATCCCTGAGACAGAAAAATCAAAACCAGTAGCCATGTTTTGTACTGGAGGTATACGATGCGAAAAAGCTGCAGCTTTGATGATTGAGTTTGGTTTTGAGGATGTCAATCAACTTGAAGGTGGAATACTAAATTATATCGAAAAGATTGATGATGCTGACAACTTATGGCAGGGAGAATGTTTTGTATTTGATGACAGAGTCGCTGTCGATAATGAGCTCAAGGATGGGAAATATATTCAATGCCATGCTTGTCGTAACCCTTTGTCAATAGAAGAGACTGAATCAGAAGATTATTGTGAAGGAATATCATGCCCTAAATGTATAAATAAAATTCCAGTAAACAGAATCAATCGTTTTAAAGAGAGGCAAAAACAGATTAATCTCGCAAAGCAAAGAGGTGAGAAACATATTGGAAAAGTTATGAGTGAAGCTTAATTTTCAATTAAGCATCAATATCTGGAATTATTGAACTTTCAAGGCTGGTAATCATGTCTTTTAATAACAGTCTTCTGGTTTTGAGTCGTCGTAAACTGAGTTGATCGGTTTCTGGTTTTGAAGAGATAAGATCAATTTCAGCATTGATCTCCTGATGTTTGACGCGAAGTTCTTTGAGTCTAGAAAGTTTCTCGAAAGAATTTTTATCAACTTTTTCAGTCATATTATTAGGAAGATCTTTTTCCCATTTTATTGCGTTGAATTTATTGTTACATGATTTTTCTTTAGAGTGCAATTATTCATCATTCTTTTATAAACAAGTCCTGCAATTTATGAGAACCAATGACAAAGAAATGCGGATTCAAGATATCCTCTTTAGTATTATATTGGAGTTGTGTTCCATCGGTTGTTAATACTAATCCTCCTGCCTGTTCTACGACTACTTGTGCTGCAGCAGTATCCCATTCGGAGGTAGGTCCAAAACGCGGATAAAGATCTGCATTGCCCTCAGCAATAATGCAGAATTTTAGTGAGCTGCCTATTGGCTGCAATTCATAATTCTTTATTTTCGTTAGAAATGCCTCTAAAGTATTTCCTCGATGCGATCTACTCCCAACAATTCTGATCGGTTTACTAGGATTGCGCTGAACATTGATTATTCTTTCTCCATTAACAGGATCATTAATTTTTGATCCGAGGCCTTTACATCCGATATATGTTAAGGAGTTAATTGGAACATGCACAATCCCTAAGACAGGTTTATGGTTCTTAATTAGAGCGATATTGACTGTAAACTCTCCATTACGTTTGACGAATTCTTTTGTCCCATCAAGAGGATCAATTAACCAGTACTGAGTCCATTGTTTTCTTTCTTTATAGCTTTGAAGAGGCATTTCTTCTGATATGATTGGCAATTCAGGCTTAATTGATTTAAGACCATCGATTATTGTCTTATGAGAACGAAGATCTGCTTCAGTTAAAGGAGATGAATCTTTCTTCTCTGTGACACTGAAGCTGGAATTGTATATTTCAAGGATAGCTTCTCCTGCCGATTTGGCAATTGCGGTTGTGGGAGCTACTAGTTCACTTAGTTTCATCGGCAGATATTTTTATAAGATAATATTTTCAAATATGAATAAAAATATAAATTACAGCAAATCAAGAAGAATGGATATACATCAAAATGAAATTTTAAGTCAATGTCATACATTAATGCTAGATATGGATGGAACAATATTGGATTTAGCTTACGATAGTTTTATTTGGTTAGATTTAGTTCCTAAAGAGTATGCAAAAAAACTAAATATTCCCCTTGGTAAAGCAACCGCTGCTTTACAAAAACATTTTGTGAGTTTACAAGGTAGTCTGAAATGGTATTGCTTAGATCATTGGAGCGAATTGCTCGGTATAGATATATTATTGCTTCATGAGAAAGAAAGGGGTCGAATTAAATATCTCTCAGGAGCTCAGAAATTTCTTGAAGTGATCAAACAGAGCGATATTCGAATGCTTCTGGTTTCAAACTCACATCGCGATATACTTAAATTAAAGATAGAAGAAACAGGGCTGGATAACTATTTTGATGGGATATACCTTTCTCATGACTTTAAAACCCCAAAAGAGAATAGATTATTTTGGACTAGATTAAGGTCGATTGAGAAATTTGATTTAAGTAAAACCATTTTTATCGATGATACTCCCAAAGTTCTTAAGGCAGCAAAAGAATTTGGTATACATTCAATCTTTCAGATTACAGATCCTGATAGCAAACAACCAAGGCCAATAGAAATCAAGTATCCCGGGATTTCAGGTGTGATTGACTTAATATAATAAATGGATAAACCAATTAACTATGATGAACGAATTATTTCTTTGGTTTCTTTATTTTAGGCAGTATTGAAGAATTGTAATTGGCGACTGGTATTTTTTTTTCAATAAAGGCTTCTATATCTGGTAATGATATTGCGTATGTTTCACAACCAAAACTAATTGCATTTCCTTTGGATCCTGCTCTGGCAGTTCTCCCTATTCTATGAACATAGTCTTCTGCATCTTGCGGTAGATCATAATTAATTACATATTCGACATTCGGAATATGCAGACCTCTAGAAGCAACATCAGTTGCTATTAAGATAGTTAGTTTGCCTTCTTCAAAACGATTTAACATTTTTATTCTTTTGTTTTGAGGGACGTCACCAGAAATTGCCTCTGCATTTAAGTCATTACTCTTGAGGTATGACTCTAGTCTTTCAACTTCTCGTTTTGTGTTAACAAAGATCATGACTTTGCTCTTACTCATTTCCTGGATAAGTCCTATTAGTAAGGGTATTTTTTCTTTATTAGATGGGAAGAATATAGCCTCTCTGATCCTATCAGTAGTTATCTTCTCAGATTCTATTTTGATTAACTCAGGTTCGTTCATATGTTCATAAGCGAGTTCCATGACTCGATGTGAAAGCGTTGCAGAAAATAACATGTTCAACCTTCTTTCTGGCTTGGGAAGTCTTCTCAATAAGTATCGAATATCTTTTATAAAACCCAGGTCAAACATTCGATCCGCTTCATCTAAAACCAATACTTCAATTTTATTTAATTTAAAAATACCATTTTTACAATAATCGATAATCCGACCAGGTGTGCCAATTAATATATCGATACCATTTGTTATAATAGTCGATTGCTTTTCATAATCTGTTCCACCATAAGCCAAGCCAATTTTTAAGTTTGTATGTTTGCCAATCATTTCCGCATCTTTTGCAATTTGAATAGCAAGCTCTCTTGTTGGGGCAAGAATGAATATTCTAGGTTGTTTTGTTTGTGATTTAGTAATTGATTGTTTGGGTTTTAGGATATGTTGCAATGCTGCAATTAGAAATGCAGCTGTCTTTCCTGTACCTGTTTGTGCTTGTCCAGCCACATCCTGACCATTTAGCGCGATAGGCAATGATTTTGATTGAATTGGTGTACAGAATTCAAATTTTGACTCATTAACCCCCTTTAAAATCTTAGGTTCAATATTAAGTGAGTCAAATCTTATGTTGGTTAGATGAGTGTCTTTCATTTTTTTTCAATAAAAATACTTAAAATGCTTGCAAAATGCCTCACAAAAGAGTCAAATTGTAGTTAATAAGAGACAACTTTCGTTGGATCAACCAGAATTTAATACCCAAAATCAAAAGAAGTGACGTTAGAACTTCAACATATTGCCTGATTGAGACTGTATCGTCACTTAATTTTTTCAAAGCCCGCATTGCATTTTTGGATATGCGGGAAAAATTACAATACTGAAATAATTTTTTCGGAGGATATGACCGGTGGGTGAAAATATTATAGAAACGAGTGACGCAGCTTTTGAGAAGGATGTTATCAATGCTGAAATACCAGTTTTACTTGATTTCTGGGCAGAATGGTGCGGACCGTGCAAGGCAATTGCACCCATACTAGATGAGATTTCGAATGAATATAAAGAAAAGTTAGTGGTTGCTAAGATAAATATTGATGAAAATCAAATTACACCACAAACCTACGCAGTTAGAAGTATCCCTACCTTAATGTTGTTCAATGGTGGCACTATTCAGGCGCAAAGGATGGGTGCTTTGTCAAAAGCACAGTTAATTGAATTTCTGGAGTCCAATTTATGAACGAACGTTCAAACAATAGACCTAAAGGCAGATCAAGACCCTCAAATCACTCAAATCGAAGAAGAAGAAGACCTCGTCGAAATGATGTTTACCCTGATGATGCTGAGAGTTTAGAGGTCATTTCACCGGATCAGCTTGAAAAAAGCAAGAAAGGGATGAATCTTACTGATCTTAAAAGTAAGCCACCATCTGAGCTAGTTGAGCTTGGTGAATCTTTAGGCGTGGAGAATCTTGCTCGCTCACGTAAGCAAGATGTTATTTTTTCTATATTAAAAGCCCATGCGAAGAATGGAGAAGATATATACGGTGATGGTATTTTAGAGATACTTCAAGATGGTTTCGGTTTTTTAAGATCTGCAGACAGTTCATATTTGGCAGGCCCTGATGACATTTATGTATCACCGAGTCAGATTCGTCGTTTTAATTTGAAAACAGGCGATACAGTTTCTGGTTTAATCAGACCGCCAAAAGATGGCGAACGATATTTTGCATTATTGAAAATCGGTGAAGTTAATTTTGATGCTCCAGAAAATACCAGAAATAAAGTACTTTTCCAAAATCTTACACCTTTACATCCTTCTAATCGATTAACCCTTGAACAGGGAAATGGAAGTACAGAAGATTTGACTGCCCGAATTATTGATCTGGCAGCACCCATTGGAAAAGGACAGCGTGGCCTCATTGTTTCTCCTCCAAAAGCAGGTAAAACCATTCTTCTGCAGAATATTGCTTCAGCTATATGCGCTAATAATCCTGATATTACGTTAATCGTACTGTTGATAGATGAGCGTCCAGAAGAGGTTACCGAGATGGCAAGAACTGTTAGAGGTGAGGTAGTTTCATCCACTTTCGATGAACCTGCTAGTCGGCATGTTCAGGTAGCTGAAATGGCGATTGAGAAGGCTAAACGACTGGTTGAGCATAAAAAAGATGTAGTAATCCTCCTTGATTCAATTACTCGATTAGCACGTGCCTACAATACTGTAGCTCCTTCATCAGGAAAAGTTCTTACTGGAGGAGTTGACGCAAATGCATTACATAAACCAAAACGTTTCTTTGGCGCAGCACGAAATATCGAAGAAGGAGGAAGCTTAACAATATTGGCAACCGCTTTGGTTGATACTGGATCAAAAATGGACGAAGTGATTTATGAGGAATTCAAAGGTACAGGCAATATGGAAATTCATCTTGATAGGAGAATTTCAGAGAAAAGAGTATTCCCAGCAATAAATATTAATCGATCAGGAACTCGAAAAGAGGAATTATTAACCGATCCTGCTGAATTACAAAAATTATGGATATTACGTAAAGTATTGCATCCTATGGATGAGTTAGCTGCAGTTGAGTTCTTGATAAGTAAAATGCAGGATACAAAGACTAATGATAAGTTCTTTGATGCAATGAAACGTTGATTCTAAATAAAACATTTTTTCCGTATAAGCTAAAAGAAAGAAGGATACGTATAACCTTTCTTCTGTTATTTTTGTTAGCATCATTGGTATTACATACAAGCCAGGTGCAAGCTGAAGCTTCGAGCAAGGAGATGAAAATCTCCAGTGAGAATAGCTGGATTCGAATTTTAGCCTATCCTGATGGCCCATTGAGTCATTTAGGCCATCATCATGTAATCTCACACCATAATATAATCGGTATAGTTGATGTGGCATCTGATTTACTTAAATCAAATATTATGCTTGAGCTTGCTGTTGCAGATTTTAAGATTGACGATCCTGTACTTCGAAAACTTGAAGGAGGAGATTTTGATGGCGAGGTACCGCAAAAGGATATCGATGGCACTAGAATTAACATGCTCGGAGAAGACTTACTTAACGTTAATCGGTTTCCGACGATTAAGGTTCATTCTGTGTCAATGAGCGGTGATTTCCCTAATATAAATATCATGGCATCTGTTAATATTAAAGGAGCAGAATATACTGTAGAATTTCCGGCTAATATTGAGCTAGAAAAAAACTCTTTCGTTGCTAGCGGTCAAACCGAAATCACTCATTCTGAACTTGGCTTGTTGCCTTTCACGGCTTTGGGAGGGTTGCTGAGTGTTCGTGATGTCTTAATTTTTAAATATGAAATATCAGGGTCTCAATAGGTGAAAATGAATAAGGATCACCTTGTTTTGATTCTTGATTTATCTGAGTTTTAGGATTTCATCACATTAGCATGGATTTTCTCGATCTGAGTCCATGCTGATTCAATAGCTCCAACTTGCCAACCAGTTAGATTACTTACTTGGTCTCCTGCAAAATAGATTCGACCCTGCGCTTCTTGTAATACCGGCTTGTGTTTTTGTCGATCTGGGGGTGACCAAGCAGCCCAACCTGCCTCACTATATCGAGTATTATGCCAGGCAATTGAAAAAGCTTTGTGGTCATAATGCTTTTTAAATTGCTCTGGGTGTATGCGCTCACTTCTTTTGATTGCTTGATTAACTTGTTGATCTAAAGATAGCTCGCCATGAGTTACTGCTGCAAGCCCAAATGCATACGCGCTTTGAATGATTCCTTTCTTACCGCAGTATCCATAAGAAGGGTATATGACTGTATGTCCTGGGATTCCCAGAGTGCTTGAACCTCCATAGATATTGTCATCTTCTTCCCAGAATCTCCGATTCATTTGAAGCGCAAGCTTTCCTACTGTCATTTTCCTCGGGGCAGCCATTGCTTCTTTGCATCGATCAGACAAATCTGTTGGAAGTTTTAAGAGCATTCCGACTGGAATGGTTGTTATACAGTAATCTGCCTTAACAGTTACAAGTTCTCCAGTTCTGGTATCACGATATGGAACGGTCACACCATTATCATCTTGTCTGAGTTCTTGGACTTCAGCATTGTATGTGATTGCATCTTTTACAGCTCGTTCAAATCCTCGCGCAATCTGATCCATGCCTCCAACTGGTTGGTACATTATTGTTGGATGATCAACAGTCGTTACACCTTGGAATGTATTTCCAAGTCCTGATTGCAATACATCGTTAAAAGAAAAAGCCTTTGAAGCAGTACTTGTTCCCATGGGATCGAATTTATCGTGACCTCTATGCACAGTCCCCTTATAACTGAGGTCACGTGCATCAAGAAACCCTTCTCGGATGAGATAGTCGGTTAGCTTCTCCTTATCTCTGTTAGTTAATTCTTTGTTGAGCGCACCTTGATCTACGAGTTTTGCTAGTAGCTCAGAGGTATAACCTCTCATATCTGCTTTGATTTCACGTTTACGCACTCGTTTACCAGCAAGTGGGCCATCAGCTTTATCAAATTGAAGGTAACCAAGATCGTTTTCTTGGACCATAATTTCCATTGCGATTCCAAATTTTCGGATATAGTGGAATACAGCATGATGGAAGCTTGGAAGCCTCCATGGACCATGATTGAAGTATTGGCCTTTATCAAAATTACAGGTATGTGTTTCACCATTGACAGTTGTTGTGGTAAATCCTGATCGTGAAGATTGGCATCGACCTCCTGCAAAAGGCCTTGCTTCCAATATTTGACAATCATAGCCGCGTAATCCTAATTCATGGGCCGCTGTCATTCCTGCAAGTCCTGCTCCAAGAATTACTACTTTAGTGCCTTCTGGACGTCCTGTTAGATTAGGGGGCGTCTCAGCGGCTGAAGCAATACCCATATCCCAGCCATTTAATACAGTCATCATCGCAGACACACCACCAACAGCTGATAGGGTTTCGAGGAACTCTCTTTTAGTGATGGTGTGGGGTTTTTCAGGAGTTATTTTTGGCATGGGTCACCTAAATTATTTTTCTAACTCAAGCTCTACTTGAACATCGACTTCATCAGCAATCCAATTAGTTGTGTCCCAACCTACCCCAAACAACAATCTTTTAACTTCAAATCTACCTGAAAAATTTGCTTTTAATCCGTCCTCTTCAAATTCGAAGAACATTGTCACGGGTTGATTTTTCCCGACAAGAGTTAGTTGTCCATGGGCAGCATATTTTCCATCTTTTAATTGTTCTATTCGTTCCGATTCAAAGCGAGATTCTGGATGATTTAGAGGATTAAACCAATCTTCCTCCATCAGATATGCAGTATGTTCTGCGTCACCAGAATTAGTGGATTCCATTTTAACAACACCAATGATCTTTCCATCATTAGGATTATCTTTGTCAAACTTGATTTTTGCTGAGAAAAAATCAAAGCGTCCTCGGAAGGCTGCTCCTTCAAGTGAGTAAATAAAACGAACGTTACTCGAGTCCTCTATAACTCGCCATTCTGCAGCATTAGATGCTCTGAGAGGAATCACAATGAAAAGTATTAACAATATACTCAATTTTGAGGATATTCTTCTCATCTCAAACCTTTGCGCGATTCTATTTTGTATGAATAGAGCTTAGCCATAGTCGCGTATCGTGACAGTTAGCAATAGGATTTGCAATTGTTTTTTTAATGCAAATCCTATTGTTTGAACTAGCGTATTAATGTTTATATTAGACAACATGTGTCTATATAAATCATAGTTATAATGTTAACTTCTTTTTGAGTCAACGCTCCACATTCCACTACCTTGGGCAGCAATGCAAAGGAAGATAAAACAGAATAGTACCGCAGCATCCCCTTTATTGTTGATTGGTAAGCCACCACCCATTTTCGAGTAATGAATAAGCCAATAAGCGCCAGCCATTAGACCGCTAGACAGAAAAGCTGCTGCTGAGGTGCAAAGGCCAATCATAATCATTGCACCACCAATAACTTCAATGGGGCCTGCCAAGTAATACATCCAACCAGCTTCGCCCGCCATAATAGCTTGCATTTTTGGTAAACCATGAAAAATGAATAAAAAACCAGAGACTATTCTTAATAGTGCATAGGTTTGTGCTTTATATTGCTTCATAAAGTCCATATTTTTGTCCTCTATTTGTTTTAAGAAATTAATTTAATCATTTACTGTTGTTTGTAGGTAATGATTACTGTCTAATAATTACATATTTATAGGGGTAATGTCGAAATTTAAGGATGTTTCCATCGATGAAACTTAATATTTTCGTTTTTCCTAAAATTGCTCTTTCTGTTATTAAGTTCAATGTAACCTTCTGTTTTGCTAAGAGAAGAGAAATCACCGGATGTATTCGTTTCAACAGGCAGTGCTTTTGTTATTGCGTTCTTTTGATGAGTGATTTTAACCGGAAGAAAGTAAGTCAAATTGGGTTTAAAATTAATATTTTTCTGTAATTGAACATATTCATCAAAAAAGTGAGTATGTCCTCTCATCTTATGCAGGGCTGGGATAATATAGTGTCGACAACAAGTGATGGCTGATACTGGATTTCCAGGTAATGCAAATACAAGTTGTTTTCTAGGTCCAACACCAAACCACATGGGTTTTCCTGGTCGTTGTTTTACTTTATAAAAAATGCATCTTACGCTTAATTCATTGAGTATTGTTGGTATATAGTCTGCTTTTCCCATGGAAATTCCACCGCTAAGAATTAAGATATCTGATGAATGCAAGTGGTTTTTTATACTATTCTTTTGAATAGTTTTATCGTCAATTAAATGTTTATGCTGGCAATTTTCGAATCCTTGTTGATATAACATTCCTTTGATTGAGGGTCCATTAGACATTCTGACTTGATGTGAAAGTATTTTTCCCCCAACAGGCACTAATTCACTGCCAGTAGAGATAATACGTATTATAGGCTCGGAACTAATAGTTAATTCTTCTTTTCCACAAGACAAAATCAGCGCTATATCAATGGGCTCGATTTTTTTGCCAACCTTAAGGACAACGGAACCTTCTTTGTAGTCTGACCCTTGTGCGTGAATAAATTGATGCTTAATTGCTTTATAATTTTTTTGAATATGCGCTATATCATTCTTGATTACTATTTCTTCTATTGGGATTACGCAGTTTGTACCTTTGGGTAAGGCGGATCCTGTCATTATTTCAATACAGTAATTCTTATTAGTAAGTGTTTTTTGAGGGTCACCTGCAAATTGTGTTGCTTCGATAGGAAAATCTAATTTATATTCTCGAAGGGAATCAAAATTAATTGCAATACCATCCATGGTAACTCTGTTGAAGGGCGGTTGATCCCTTTCAGCTTTTATTGGTTCTTTTAGTATGCATCCAATTGATTGATGAGTATCGATTTTCTTTTTGGTAAGTATGGGGAGATTTTCGGATATTAATTGGACAGCAAATTTCGATGTGATCATTTTTACTCTCGTTCAATAGCCCGATAACCGATATCACTTCTGTGGAATTCATCCTTCCAGTTAATTTTTTCTACTGCTGTATAAGATATTTCTTGTGCATCTTTGGTTGTTTTGCTCTTGCCTACGACGCATAAAACTCTTCCACCTGAAGTCAATATCTTTCCTTCTTTAAGATTAGTTCCGGCATGGAATACTTTAGTATTTTCTGAATCTATACTATCTAAGCCAAAAATTGGATGACCGCTTTCGTATTTTACTGGGTAGCCTCCAGCAGCCATAACAACCCCTAGAGCTACATCTTCACTCCAGGAAACCGATTGTTCCGAAAGCGAACCATTTATTGTTGCCAGCAGTAGTTCAACAAAATCCGATTTCAATCTCATCATGATTGGTTGTGTTTCTGGGTCGCCAAATCGGCAGTTGTATTCAAGTACCTTTGGGTTACCTGCATCATCAATCATTAGTCCTGCATATAAGAATCCTAGGTACTTGATACCATCTTCTTTTAGGCCGGAAAGAGTGGGGTAAATAATTTTATCCAAAACACGTTGATCTAGATCATGAGTTATAACAGGTGCCGGTGAGTATGCACCCATGCCACCTGTGTTGGGACCAAGATCTCCGTTATCTCTTGCTTTGTGGTCTTGTGATGTGGCAAGAGGAATAACTTCATTACCATCAGTAATGACTATATAGCTTGCCTCTTCCCCCTCAAGGAATTCTTCAACAACAATTTTCGTGCCAGCTTCCCCAAAACTATCATCATCAAGTATATTTTTGACGGCATCCGTGGCTTCGTTGATTGTCATTGCAACAATAACACCTTTTCCAGCAGCCAATCCATCTGCTTTGATGACAATGGGTGTTCCTTTGGAATGAATATAATCAATTGCAGCTTCTGATTCTGAGAATGTTTTGTAATCCGCTGTAGGGATTTTATGACGTTGAAGAAAATCTTTTGTATATGATTTTGAGCCTTCTAATTGAGCGGCATTTGCAGTAGGACCAAAACATGGTAACCCAGCATTATTGAATTTATTAACAATGCCTTTTACTAGAGGGTCCTCTGGACCAACTATGGTTAGATCGATATTTTCTTCTATGGCAAAACCCAATAATCCATCTAAATCTTCCGCACTAATATTTATATTTTGAACTTTATTTTCTTGTGCTGTGCCACCATTACCAGGAGCAACAAAGACTTTTCTTACTTTATTGGATTGAGAGCATTTCCATGCAAATGCATGCTCTCTTCCTCCGTTACCTATAATTAGTATTTTCATTACTTAATGACCGTTTTTAATGTCTAAAATGTCTCATATTTGTGAATGCCATGGCAATGTTATGCTCATTAGCTGCCGCAATTACCTCATCGTCTCTTAGAGAGCCTCCGGGTTGGATAATTGCACTTACATTGTATTTGGCAGCTTCATCAATACCGTCTCTAAATGGGAAGAATGCATCAGATGACATTACAGATCCAGCTGTATTAAGATCTTCATCTTCAGCTTTGATGGCAGCAATTTTAGTGCTGTATACTCTGCTCATTTGGCCGGCACCTACCCCAATAGTCATTTGATCTTTGCAAAAAACAATTGCATTTGATTTGATAAATTTACCTACACGCCACGCAAATAATAGGTCGGTAACTTCTTTCTCTGTTGGGGATTTTTTTGTGACAATTTTTAGATCAGATTTTTTAATTGTTCCATTGTCTGCAGTTTGAACCAAGAGGCCTCCAGAGACTTTCTTTAAATCAAATTCCTGATCTAAATTTGATTCTTGATTGCCAGTAACTAGAACTCTGATATTTTCTTTTTCTTGAAGAATCTTTGATGCTTTATCAGTAACTTCAGGAACAATAATTACCTCTACGAACTGCTTATCTATAATAGATCTTGCAGTAAAGTCATCCAATGTTTGATTAAAAGCAATGATTCCCCCAAAAGCAGAAGTAGGATCTGTAGAAAAAGCTCGTTCGTAGGCCTCATTGATAGTTTCATTAACTGCTACACCACACGGGTTAGCATGCTTTACTATTACACAGGCTGGCGAATTGAACTGATTAACACATTCAAGAGCCGCACTACTATCAGCGATATTATTGTATGATAATTCTTTACCTTGAATTTGCTGAGCTGATGCCAATGTATTCTTTGTGGATGAGAGATCATCTTTATAAAAGGCAGCATTCTGGTGGGGGTTCTCTCCGTAACGAAGTTGGTTAACTAGCTTGCCTGTGTATAGGAATTGCTCAATAAATTTCTCTTTAAAAAAAGATTTCTCAAGGTAATGAGTTATAGCAGAATCATAACCTGCAGTATGAGAAAATGCTTTAGCTGCTAACATTTGTTGATATTTCTTCGTGATGTTCTTGTGTTGCAATCTTTCAATAAACTCATCATAGTCTTTTGGATCAACTAAAACGCAGACACTTTCATGGTTCTTTGCTGCCGCCCTAATCATTGCTGGACCGCCGATGTCTATATTTTCAATAGCATCACTAATCGTTACATTAGGTTTCTTAATAGTTTGTTTGAATGGGTATAAATTAACAATCAACAAATCAATTGGCTCAATATGATGTTCATTCATAACTGCTTCGTCAGTACCTCTTCTACCGAGCAAGCCGCCATGAATTTTTGGGTGCAGTGTTTTAACTCTTCCATTCATTATTTCCGGGAAGCCTGTCTTTTCTGAAACTTCAGTGGCTGGTATATTTTCATTTTTGAGAGAATTGTATGTTCCACCTGTTGAAAGAATTTCAACATTAGCTTGATGTAATATTTTTGCAAGAGGAATGAGGCCACCTTTATCCGAAACACTGATGAGTGCGCGGGTTATTTTCAACATTACTTGCCTCTATGAATTAATTGAGTATGTTTTTAATTTTTTTCTTAGTGTGCCACGATTTATACCGAGAATCTCAGATGCCTGACTTTGGTTTCCTTTTGTGTAGTGCATGACTGCTTTAAAAAGTGGCTCTTCAACCTGTCCAAGAACAAGGTTGTATAAATCTCCAGGGCGTTGTCCATTTAAGCTGTCAAAGTAATTGACTAATGCGTCTTTAGTATGGACTCGCAATAATTTCCCATTCATCAAGTTAGGAGTTTTCGATGGTTTTTGAATATTTTTTTTTGCCACTTATTTTGCCACTTATATAGAATTCCTAAACATTCATGCCCGAGAAGTTGATACTTCGAAAAGCTTCTTATACTGGTTTTTGGAAAAATTCCTCTACCAGTTCTATTTGTTTACTTGCTTTATTTACCCGTACAACCCTTTTTTTAAAAGTCGTTGTATCCTCAAGATGCATGCAGTACCAACTGAGATGCTTTCTCGCGAATCTAACTCCTAGTTCTTCACCATAAAATTGGTATAGATCGAGTAAGTGTTCAAGCATAGTATCACGGACATTATTTTTTTCTAGAGGAGTGATGTGTTTTTGTTTTTTTAGATAGTAATTTAAGTCACGAAATATCCATGGTTTGCCTCGAGATGACCTTCCAATCATTAAGGCATCTGCGTTACTTATACGAAAAACTTCAAGCGACTTCTCCGGTGAATTAATATCTCCATTAGCAATTATTGGTATAGAGATTTTTTTCTTAATATGCGCAATTGTTTTATATTCCGCATTTCCAGAAAAGCGACATGCTCTAGTTCTTCCATGAATTGCAATGGCTTGAATGCCAGAACTTTCAGCAATGTGAGCAATTTCTAGTCCATTTTTCTGTTCTGGGCACCAGCCAGTTCTCATTTTGAGTGTAACTGGAACTTTTACAGCATTTACGACAGTTTCGAGTATCAGCTTAACCATCTTTTCATCTTTCATTAGCGCCGATCCAGCGTGTTTATTGCATACTTTTTTTGCTGGGCAACCCATATTTATATCGATTATTTGAGCACCTCTGTCCACGCAAAGTTTGGCAGCTGTTGCAAGTAAACTTGGATCTGAACCGGCAATCTGTACAACTCTTGGTTCAATATTCATATCAAGATTTAATCTATACGTGGATGTAGTTGTATTCCATAAACTGATGTCTGAAGTTGTCATTTCAGAAACTGTTAATCCAGCACCAAATTTTGCACAAAGTCTTCTAAATGGAGCATCAGTGATTCCTGCCATCGGTGCAAGAAGGAATGGACTGTCTAATTTAAATTTCCCAATTTGCATAACTTTAGTGGTACTAAAAAATTACTTTTTTGCTTGGCCGGATAGCATTACCCACCCATCATTTAGTTTGCAAGTCGAAAATTCTATGTAGGAGTTGCAATTTTTTTTAATGAGCTTTATTTGATTTTGAAGTATTCCGGAAACACAAATTAAACCTTTCTTTTTAATTCTTTTTGCAAAAATAGGGGCTAACTCAATAAGAGGTTTGGCCAATATATTTGCCACAATAACGTCAAATTTTTCAGAATCTCTAGGACAATCTTGCATTACTTTAATATTGTTAGATACGTTATTTTTTTTTGCATTCTTTTTTGTAGCTTGAATTGCTTGTGGATCAATATCTACTCCAGTAACTTTCATTGCGCCAAGTTTAAGGGCGCTAATACCCAAAATTCCTGAGCCACAGCCATAATCTAATATTTTCTTTTTTCTAAGATCTATAGATTCAAGCCATTCAAGGCACAACCTTGTTGTAGGGTGAGTACCAGTACCAAATGCTAAACCTGGATTCAGATAAACGATTGACGCGCCTTCCTTTTTTGTGTTGGTTTCGTTAGGGCAAACCCACAAGCGTTTCCCAAATTGCATGGGTTTGAGATCTTTAGCCCATTCTTTCTGCCATTCTCTTCCGGTAATTTTTATTATTTTATTATTTGGTAATTCTTTGGCCTTTAGTTTTGCGATTAATGCATTTTTTAATGACTTAAAGTTTGTTTCCAAAGGAAATAATCCTGTGATGTTACTACGTTTCCAATAGAGTGTTTCACCGGGCAAAGGTTCATAAATTGGATTCTTTCCAGCGTCATTATAAGTGATTGATATAGCGTTATAATCAATGAATATTTTTTCGGTGATTTGTATATCTTCCGATCTCAGTTCAAATTTGAATTGATACCAGTCTTTTTGGTCTGGATCATTCATTATGAATGAGAGTTAGAGTCCAAGTCTTTTTTCTAGGTAATGTATATTGGTGCCACCAACTTTGAACGCAGAATGCTGAAGTATCTCTTGATGTAATGGAATATTTGTTTTAATTCCTTCGATAACAATTTCTTTTAGAGCGTTTTCCATTCTAGTTATTGCTGATTTACGATTCTTTCCATGAGCAATAATCTTGCCTATCATTGAATCATAGAAAGGAGGAACTTTATATCCACTGTAGATGTGACTGTCGACCCTGATTCCTGGCCCACCTGGCATATGCCATAAATTTATATTCCCTGGTGAGGGCATAAAAGATTTAGGGTCCTCGGCATTCATTCTACATTCAATTGCATGACCTTGAATCTTTATATCTTTTTGGGCGATCTTTAATTTCTCACCAGCTGCTATTTTTAGTTGTTCTTTGACAATGTCTAAACCAGTAATCATTTCAGTAACAGGGTGCTCTACTTGCAATCTTGTATTCATCTCAATGAAGTAAAACTCATTGTCTTGATAAAGGAATTCAAAAGTACCAGCACTTTTGTAACCTATTTCTAGGCATGCATTCACACATCTTTCTCCAATCTTGTTTCTTTGTTCTTCAGTGATTCCTGGTGCAGGTGCCTCTTCAATGACTTTTTGGTGCCTTCTTTGCATTGAACAGTCTCTTTCTCCCAAATGTATTGCATTACCTTGTCCGTCAGCAAGTATCTGTATTTCAATATGACGTGGTGTTTCTAGAAATTTTTCCATGTAAACATCTTCATTTCCAAATGCAGACCTTGATTCTGCTTGAGTTAAAGCAATAGCATTCAATAATGCTGCTTCAGCGTGAACCACACGCATTCCTTTTCCACCACCACCACCAGAGGCTTTAATAATAACTGGGTAACCAATTTCTTTTGCAATCTTTATGTTTTGATCTGGATCATCCTCTAGCACGCCATTTGAACCTGGAATTGTTGGGACACCAGCTTTTTTCATTGTCTTAATTGCCGAAACTTTATCACCCATCAATCTTATGGATTCTGAGGTTGGTCCTATAAAAGTAAAACCTGAGGATTCTACACGCTCTGCAAAGTCAGCATTCTCTGAAAGAAATCCATAGCCTGGATGGATTGCAACAGCATCGGTTACTTCTGCTGCACTAATAACAGTGGGCATGTCTAGGTAACTTTTGTGACTTTCTGCCGGTCCGATACAAACAGTTTCGTCTGCCAACAATACGTGCTTTAGATTACTATCAACAGATGAATGCACAGCAACAGTTTTGATTCCAATCTCATGACAGGCCCTTAGAATTCTCAAAGCAATCTCACCGCGATTAGCTATAACAACTTTATCTAGCATGCTGTCAATCTCTTAGTTATCTGTATTTTGATCGATAACAAAAATTATTTGATCGTATTCAACAGGGTCGCCATTTTGTATGCGGATTGATTTTATAATACCACTTACATCGGCTTCAATTTGGTTCATCATTTTCATTGCTTCAATGATACAAAGAGTATCTCCTTCTTTAACATGATCACCAACCTGTATGTAAGGAGGAGCTCCCGGAGATGGGCATGCATAGAATGTTCCAACCATCGGTGAAAGAACTTCAAACTCATTCTGGTTATAAGGAGAAGCCTTTTTCTTTTTTGAGGATGAATTTGGTTTTTCTTCTGGAGCTTCTTTACTTTCTGGTTGCATTTCAACTTGAGGTTCATTGTTCGGAATGGATTTAATGGTTGGTTCCCGAGAAATACGAACTGAATCCTCTCCTTCAATTATCTCGATCTCTCCAACACCAGATTCTTTTAATAACTCAATTAATTTTTTTACCTTTCTTATATCCATGAATTTTTCCTAAGGTGTTCCTATTATTTTTATTGCTGCTTTAAGTGCTAATTCATAACCATTAGCACCAAGTCCAAAAATGCAACCAGTTGCAATATCACTAAAATAACTTTTATGTCTAAAATCTTCTCTAGCAAATGTATTGCTAAGATGGATTTCATAAAACGGTATATCTACTGCAAGAATTGCATCACGTATTGCAATACTTGTATGAGTAAATGCTCCAGGATTGATCAGGATAAATTGAGTGTCTAATGCTTTGCATTCTTGAATTTTTTCAACAATCTCATGCTCAGCATTACTCTGAAAGCAATTTAACTCAACACCCGAGTTTTTAGCTTTATCTACCAGTAAATTTTCAATATTTTTAAGGTTCTCTTTACCATATACGTCAGGCTCTCTTGAGCCTAAGAGATTCAGATTTGGACCATTTACCAGTAAGATTTTTCTCATAATTATATTCTATTTGTTATCTGAAATTTAGAAGATAGAAGAAATTCTAGCATTTTTGATGCATTTTATGAAATTTTATGACATTTATATGGAATATTCTATCAAGTATAAGATATTATTTATTTTACTTTAAATGGGCTATTCAGATTTTACCCAGTTGTTTTTTTGCCTGAGAGGTAGTAATTTTCCCGGATCGAATATCTTGCATTACTTGAGTGATTATTTCTATATGGTGTTTCTTTATTTCACCAATGTGTGTCTTTAGTATCTCATTGTCTTTTGTAACAACCATGGTAAAGGGTAAACCAATGAAATCTACTCCTGAGTCTTCTGCTATAGCTATGGCATCCTCTTCACCAATTAATATGGGATAATTGAATTCCGTTTCTTTCGAATAAGAGATAACGTCATCGAAAAGATCCACTGCTATTCCAATAATTTGAATAGGCATGTCTGAGTAATTATTTTGTGTTTTATTGAGAAGGGGTATTTCACGTCTACATGGCGCGCACCATGTTGCCCAAAAGTTAATTAATTTAGATTTATTATTCCATTGTGAAGATTGATGAATTGATCCATCTAATCCAATTAATTCGAAATCTCTTAAGATCTGTTTTTCTGTAGATACGGATTGATCGAGTTCTTTGGGTATGGAATTGTTATCATCATTAGTCGGTAGTTGATCGCAGGCGATAAGAAATAATGATATTAATAATGCACTAAGGGTATTCTTTATCACTGTTATGCTCTATATCGTATTAGTTTTACTTACTTTAACTGCTTCTTTTGCATGTTCTGCGAATTCATTTGCTTTCATGTACCCAACAACTTCATAGCCATTTTTCTTATTACCATGTGTATCATAAAATATAATTGTAGGGGGGCCAAATACATTGAGTTTCCGTAGAAGCGCTTGATCTATTTTATCATTTAAGGTCACGTCTGCTTGAATAAGTATTGTATTTGCGAGGGCTTTTTGCACTGCCTCATTAGAAAATGTATAAACTTCCATCTCCTTACAAGAAACACACCAGTCAGCATAAAAATCAAGCATTACTGATTTTCCTGATGATGATGCCAATGCTAATTCATGATCTAAATCACTTATTGATTTGATTTGCTTGAAATGAAGTTGATTGGTTTTGTTTGCCGACCTATCTGTTAAAAAATTTATTTTTGCCAATGGCCGCATTGGATTATTGTTTCCAGAAAGAGATCCCAAGATAAGGGAAACACCATAAATAATTACCACTAAACCAACACCTTTATTTATTTTTTTGTAGTTAGTTGAGTATTCTTTGAGATTCGTAAGTCCGCCTAAAGAGATACCTATCATTAACGCCAGAAAACCCCACAATGCTAAAATTATCGAAGCGTCAACGATTCTTGATAGCATGTAAACCGCCAAACCAAGCATCATGAAACCAAATACATGCTTGATTGTATTCATCCATTCGCCAGTTTTTGGTAGAAATTTACCCGCTGAAGTACCGATAATTAATAAAGGTGTGCCCATTCCAATACTCATTGAAAATAAAGCAATACCGCCGCTAACTATATCGCCAGTCTGACCAATCACTATTAGTGTCGCTATCAAAGGAGGTGCAACACATGCAGTTACAATGAGAGAGGAAATAGCGCCAATAAAGAAACTGCCCATTAATGTGCCGAATCTTTGATTGCTGTTAAAGATCTCCAGATGAGTTTGAAGGGATGTCGGCATTGTTAAATCAATCACTTCAAACATTACTAATGAGAGTAGTACAAATAATATTGTGAATGAAATGACTACCCAAGGTGCATTAAAGAAAGCCTGCAACTGGAGACCAATTGATGCGCTAATAATTCCGGCCACTGTATATATTATCGCCATTCCCATCACATAACTGAATGCAAGGCTAAAACCTCTTTTTGGGGAAATATTTTTTCCTTCACCCGCAAGGATTCCAGAGAGAATTGGGATCATGGGTAATACACAAGGAGTAAATGAAAGCAGAAGTCCTGCCCCAAAGAATGTTAAAATTATTATCGATAAATTAGAATTTGAGATCAGGGATGCTAGTCTTGATTGTTCTGAAATTTTAATTTTTTCTTGGGGTTTATTTTGGTTGATTCCAATAGAGGAAAAATTAACATTGATTTTGCTGGTTTGGGGTGGGAGGCATAACTCATTTTCCAGGCACCCCTGATAATCGACAAAGAATGTTAGAATATCATGATTAGATGCATTTCTTGATACAGCAACTCTTCCAAAAACTTCATTGAAATACACTTCACTAGCACCAAACCATTCATCTGTCTTTATATTGCCTTTAGGAAGCTCAATTGCCCCCATTTGTATATATGGATTTTCAGCTGTAACAATAATTTTATTTTTATAGAGGTAATAATTTGGAGCAATCTGAAATGCGATCTCAAGTGTGGTGCTATCAATAGCTGACAGATACGGTTTGAATGCTTGTTTTATGGTTAAAAGGTTCTCTCGATTGAGTTTACCCACAATTGAATCACTGGCAGGAGACTTTTGGTGTTTTGTATCTATGGATGCCATCCATTCTTGTGGGGGGTAGCAAATTCCTATATCTGCACAACCTTGCGAAGAAATCTTAATTTTTATTTGTTCTGATGTTTTATTTCTTTGATTGTAAGGAACATTAAATGAAACATTATTTCTGTATATTTGTTGTACACCAAAGAATTCATCTTCATGGTGAATTCCATCGGGTAAATTTATCTCTCCAAGTTGTATATCAGTTGAAATGGACTGAACATTAATTTTATTCCGATACAGATAATAGCCATCTTCAATGATCCAATTTATTGTAACTAAGGAATCATTATTTTGTATTTCATATTTAAATGCTTCTTCAGCTCTGAGTAATTTATTCGTTGAGACTGTATTGTCAGATGGGTTATTTGCTGGATTTTTATCCGAACAGCCATAAGCGCAAACAAGCACAAGCAATAACATCATTCTTGATGATATATTTCTAATACTATATTTATGTTTATCCATATCTGAGTTTTTTTACAATCTTAATGCTAATGGTATGAAAAAATTATATTAAATAAATCTAAATTATTGCTTACGTTTCTTGAGCAAAAGAAGCATACATCGGCTTTTACCTCTTGTCATTATAGAAATACCTATAAATACAAAAAAGAAATACTTCAAGTATTTTAATAATTTTATGCATTTAGTACTTGAAATTTGTTTCAGCGTCCTTATTATTAGCACTCTTCGTAATTGAGTGCCAATAAGCAACTGTTACAAAGAAATGATATTTTGAGTTAAACAATATTTTAGAGGAGAGCAGCCGATGAATATTCGTCCGCTTCATGACCGAGTCATCGTAAAGCGCATGGAAGAAGAGCGTACATCCCCAGGAGGGATCGTGCTTCCAGATGGAGCAACAGAAAAACCAATTAAAGGTGAAGTTGTTGCTGTTGGAAATGGAAAAGTACTTGATTCAGGAGAAATCCGTGCATTGGATGTAAAAGCTGGTGATCAGGTTTTATTTGGTAAGTACAGTGGTACTGAGATTAAAGTTGATGGTGAAGAGCTTCTTGTAATGAAAGAAGATGACATTGTCGCGATTTGTGAAGGTTAATGGAATTGTAATTTCATTTTTTATTAAGAATAAATTTTAAGAGGAAAATCAAATGTCTGCTAAAGAAGTACGTTTCAGCGACGACGCTAGATCAAAAATGTTTGCAGGTGTGAATGTTTTGGCAAATGCAGTAAAGGTAACCTTAGGTCCAAAAGGTCGTAATGTGGTCCTTGATAAGAGTTTTGGTGCACCAACTGTAACCAAAGATGGCGTCTCAGTTGCTAAAGAAATTGAACTTGATGATAAGTTCGAAAATATGGGTGCTCAGATGGTAAAAGAAGTAGCTTCTCAAACTTCTGATATTGCTGGGGATGGGACAACAACAGCCACAGTATTGGCGCAAGCGGTATTAAGAGAAGGCCTTAAGTCAGTTGCTGCCGGTATGAATCCGATGGATCTTAAGCGTGGTATTGACAAAGCGACTGCTGCAATCATTGAGCAATTGCAAAAGATCTCGAAACCATGCAAAGATGACACATCTATTGCACAGGTTGGTAGTATCTCCGCTAACTCTGATACTGAGGTGGGTGAAATTATTTCACAAGCAATGGAAAAAGTTGGCAAAGAAGGTGTTATTACCGTTGAAGAAGGACAGGCATTGGCAAATGAGCTAGATGTCGTTGAAGGCATGCAGTTCGATCGCGGTTATTTGTCTCCGTATTTTATTAATAACCAACAAAGTCAAACAGTTGAGTTAGAGAATCCTTTGATCCTTTTGCATGATAAGAAAGTTTCAAATATACGAGATTTACTTCCACTCCTTGAAGGTGTTGCAAAAGCAGGTAGACCGTTATTGATTATTGCCGAAGATGTTGAAGGCGAAGCTCTGGCAACACTCGTGGTAAATAATATTCGCGGGATTGTAAAAGTTGCTGCAGTTAAAGCACCTGGTTTTGGTGATCGCAGAAAAGCGATGCTTGAAGATATTGCCATTTTAACCGGCGGTAAGGTTATCGCAGAAGAGGTTGGATTATCACTTGAAAAAACTACTATCGAAGATCTTGGTGATGCCAAAAAAGTTCAAATCAATAAAGAGAATACTACAATTATTGATGGAGCAGGAAGCGGCAATGAGATCAAAGGTAGAGTGAATACCATCAATAAAGAAATCGAAGAATCTACTTCTGATTATGATAAAGAAAAATTGCAAGAGCGAGTTGCTAAACTTTCAGGAGGCGTTGCTGTCATAAAAGTTGGCGCCGCCACAGAGGTTGAAATGAAAGAGAAGAAAGCTCGTGTTGAAGACGCTTTACATGCTACTAGGGCAGCCGTTGAAGAAGGTGTTGTTCCAGGAGGTGGTGTCGCATTAATTAGAGCTGTTTCTGGAATATCAAAACTCTCTGGCGATAATGATGACCAGAATGTAGGCATATCAATTCTTAAAAAGGCTGTTGAAGAGCCGCTCCGTCAGATAGTAAGTAATGCTGGTGGAGATGCAAGTGTTGTATTAAATTGTGTAGCCGAAGGTGAAGGCAATTATGGATACAACGCTGCTTCAGGCGAATATGGCGATATGATTGAATCTGGTATTTTGGATCCAACTAAAGTCACTCGATATGCTCTGCAAAATGCAGCTTCTGTTTCAGGTTTGTTGCTTACAACTGAAGCGATGGTTGCGGATGCACCTCAGGATGCAGCTGCAGCTGCACCGGCTATGCCTGATATGGGCGGAATGGGCGGAATGGGCGGAATGGGCGGAATGATGTAATTCATTCTAAGCATCTGCAAAAAAAGAAACCCTGCTTTTGCAGGGTTTTTTGCACCGCCAGTTATGATATCAGGAAGATGATGTTTAATATGTTGGTTAAATCATCTTCTTTGTAAAAATAATTATTTCTACTTGGGTTACTTGACCCTTATCCAGATACGAAATAACAACAAGCTAATTAATATCATTGCATAGATTAGTGGTTCTGTTATGTCTTTTTTAACTTGCCACCAATAATGCCAGACTGCCAAGATACTCGCTATATATATCAAACGATGCAAAAGGTACCAATTTTTTTTTAATTTTCTTTGTATGTTATTGCTTGAAGTGAGTGATAATACAAGGAGTATTAATAGAGCCAAAAAACCAAGGGTTATAAATGGCCTTATGGCTATATCTTCAATAATTGCAGACATAACCATACTTTGTTCAAGAATCAACCAAACCAAAAAGTGCATGCCAACATAAAAAAAAGCAAACAATCCAAACATCCGTCTAAATTGAATTAACCAGTTTTCCCTGGTGAGTATTTTTAGCGGTGTTATCGCTAGTGTTATCAAGATAAAACGTAAACCCCAATTACCAAATCTATCTTGTATGTTCTCAATTGGGTTTGCCCCGAGTTTTCCAGTTAATTCAAAAGCATCGGTTAATACAAGAACAAATGGTAATAGGCAAATTAGAAATATTGGCGGTTTTAAGATTCTTTTGGCTGTTTTAATTGACACCATGATTTTTTAAACACTAAAAGTGTCGACGAAGATTAAGCCCTTCATAAAGATGAGCCACATGTTCACCATAACCATTAAATAGCTGAGTCGGTTGTTTCTTTGCAAAGAGACCACTTCCAATCCTTCTTTCTCTTGCTTGGCTCCATCTAGGGTGAGCTACTTTCGGGTTTACATTGGCATAAAAACCATATTCATTGGGTGCAGCCATCTCCCAGCTTGTTTTGGGTTGTTTTTTTATAAAACTCATTTTAACTATACCTTTTATCCCTTTGAATCCATACTTCCATGGGACCACTAACCTGATTGGGGCACCGTTTTGATTTGGTAATGCTCTGCCATAAATTCCTACAGCCATTATAGGGAGAGGATTCGTTGCTTCTGCAATTGTCAGTCCTTCACGATAAGGCCATCTTAGAACTCTAGACTTTTGACCTGGCATTCTTTCTCTATCAAGTAAAGTTTCGAATTTGACATACCCGGCAGATGAAAGCGGTTTAAATTGTTTAATTATATTTACCAGAGGAATACCAATCCACGGTATAATCATTGACCAAGCTTCAACGCACCGCATCCTGTATATTCGCTCTTCTAACTGATGCGGCCGGATAAGATCCTCTATATCAAAAATACCAGTTCTTTCTGCTTCTCCAGTAACCTCAATTGTCCATGGTCGAGATTCGAAATTTCTTGAATTTCGAAGAGGATCATCTTTGTCGATACCAAATTCGTAATAATTATTGTAACTGGTTACATCTAAGATATTGTTTATCTGCTCTTTGGTGCTGTATTTACTTGGATTTATATCTTTAAGTACATCAAAGGGTTTCTTAGGCAGTTCTGCGCCAAACAGTTTCTGAGTTAATAAACCTCCGCCAATCAAATAGCCTGATTGCAGAAACTTTCTGCGATTGAAATAATTTGCTTCACTGGTAATCTCGGATGAGCGAATATTATTTGGTTTCTTGATTAGCATATTGAATTATATTTGTTAATTAACAATTAACCCCATTCTTGAACGCGATACACAACATCGCCTCCCGCCCTTAGTCGCCAACCAGTTATCGGGTTATTGTGATAGGGGATAGATCCGGCACCTCTTGTCTTTATTAAGGTTTTTCTGTCAGGTTGAGTATAACCGGTTTCATCTACTGCACGACTTAGAATTATAGTTTCTTTGCCATTCCACTTGAAAAGATGTCTAAATCTTGTATGCGCCTTTGGTAGGATTGGTTCTTGGAGGTTAGCGGGGACCCATGTTGTTCCAGCATCTGTACTGACTTCTGTTTTCATTATTCTCCCTCGACCGCTCCAAGCAATACCTTGAAGTTCTATCCAGCCCTTTTCGACAGTATTAGGGTAAGCAGGATAAGTAATGATTGAACGAGCATCCATACTTAAACTGAATTGCCTGGCTTTGCCGCCCTTGATGGTTTCTGTATATTTTGATGTTTCTTCACGAGTCATAAATGGTCTATCTGAGAATTCCATTCTGCGCAACCATTTAACAGATGAGTTGCCTTCATAACCTGGATTTAATAACCGAATCGGATAACCATTTTCTGGCCTGACAGCTTCTCCATTCTGAGCATAGACGATCATAGATTCACTCCAAATCTGTTTAGGGATGCTACGAGTTAATACTGCAGCGTCAGATCCTTCAGCTAGAAACCAAGTAGCAGAGGGTTTCACACCAACTTCTCTTAATAGGGTTGAGAGCATTACACCAGTCCATTCACTTTGACTGGTCATTCCGCAAATATTTTGTGGAGTAGTATATTCGCCAGCTTCTCTTGCTAAGTTTCCAGAACATTCAATAAAGCAAATACGACTGACTGTCGGGAAGCGTTTTAAATCACTCAATGAAAAAGTCATTGGTCGGTCTACCATGCCGTGAATGATCAATTTATGTTTTTCAGGGTCAATAAGAGGTACTCCTGCATGGTGACGTTCAAAATGAAGATCTGAAGGGGTGATGGTTCCTTGCAGTTGGTGCAAAGGTGACCTAGAGCTGGTTCCAGTGTATCTCACATCGCGCTCATAGCTTTCGAATATTGAGCGTTTCCCAATCTTCGTAGACCATTGACTTGCAGTTACTTTTGCAGGATCGTCAGACGCAAAAGGACGGTCAGTTGAAGTTTGTATTTCCTCGCCATGTGAAGTTTTTGCAAGAATGGTTCCAGCAGCTCCCGCCATACCAGTTAGTACAGTTCTTCTGCTTATGTTTAGTTGCTTAGATTTATTTTTTTTGTTTTTCATGGTTTAGTGCACGACATTGTAATCAAGCCGATCATCGTTAATGAATTTATCGTGTGCTGGCATGATTATTTCTTTTAGTGTGGCCGCAGTCAGTTCAACATCTTCGGAAATAATGTTATTTAAATATAATAAATAGGCTGAAATTGAATATACTTCATCGGATGCAAGTGATCCAGGTGCATTCATAGGCATTGATCTTAGAATATAATCATAAAGAGTGGTGGCATAAGGCCAGTAATTGCCGATGGTGCGGCATTCAAAGCCACAAACAGAAACTCCCTGTGGAAACATTTCTCCCGGTCTAGCAACCAATCGATCATTCAGTCCACCTACTCCATTTTCACCATGACAGAAAGCGCATTTTGTAGCGTAAAGTGCTTTTCCTGCTTCAACTGTTCCTTTTCCTTTTGGCAGTCCGGTTCCATCAGGGCGAACATCTAGATCCCATTTCCGAATTTCTTCTGCTGTAGCAGAATGACCAAAATTAAAAAGTTCTTGAGTAGGTTTATTACTTGTATTTTTGTTAGATATTTGGCTTTCATCAGCAGTTAAATTGCCAATCATCAAGAAACTAACGATAAAGAATATTATATGAGTCTGTAGGTATAATCTCATTCTTGTTCCGTTGTATTTTTGTAATTATGCAATGATATTCTCAAGTTATCTGTCCTCATTCAAGAAAATTTAATTTATTTCTTTTGAAGAGATTTGATAAAATTTATCATAAAGCTTGTATTTTTTTGTTTGTGGCGCTAATTTTTGCATTAGAACGTTGATGGGGACAATATAAGCTATTTTTGTTTATAGCGACTGAAGGATGGTGGAAGCTTCAGAATATGTATAGCTGAAAAATCACCCCGGAGTTATCATCTGAAATGCGATTTGCAGAATAAGAGTGATCGAATTATCCGCGATAAGGATATAATGAGGCGAAAAA
>CESR01000415.1_pt1 | contig 35317 bp, 35 predicted proteins | sample 356351 | NCBI WGS metagenome assembly CESR01 (sample SAMEA2622149, study PRJEB7988) | marine metagenome | isolation source: saline water (ENVO:00002010), including | reverse complement strand
GGATTAACAGTCCACCGTTCTACCAACTGAACTACCGGGGATCAGGACAGCGAATCCTACTGGTGGGAGAATCAAGGGTCAAGCGACTGTTGGCCCTTCATCATAATCGGTGCAAATATCATTCAGTCATATTCAACTACAATTGATCGAGCGACCATCTGGCGCTTTCTCGGAGATTCGGCTTCGCCCCGTGTGATAGACGATAATCGCGAGTGGTTTGACTCGAACGTCAGAGGGGCAAATGGTAAAGTGGCCGTTAGGCCAGGCACTCCCGTCCCCCTTGTAAAAGAGATACTGTGGGCTTCGAAACCGAATGCGAACATTCTCGGAGGCCAGCTTGTCCCGACGGAACAGTGCTTCGTTCTTTGCAGGTTTTCGGTCCTTATCATAGTCAGCAAAAGTGGTCCAGCCCGATTCCCACTGGGCTGTCTCTCCACACGCTTCAGTTGAGTGGCCAGGACAAAGGTAGACCCGAGTACCCAGGCGCAACGCCTGAGTCCGGGCGTGGCTGAGGTCCCGGAACAGCGAGTGGGCCGCGCTGTTCCGGTTCTGCCGAACGAGCACACTGGACAATTGCGGGCCACCGGAGAGGATTAGGATTACAATAATCACGGATACGATCATCAGTTCAATCAGCGAAAATCCTGATTCTTCCAGAATTCGGCAGGGCGCTGAACGGTGGCCCGACATGACAACTCCCCAAGGTCTGTCAATTCAGAGACTCCAACTTTGGGGTTTTGAGGAAAATGGCGCAGTGAGATATCGCACAACCAGGCCTATGTTTATCCGGCATGCGCAGCAGAATTGTGTCTACCTTGTGTGCGGAAGTGCCTTGCACCCTCGGCCTTTGTAAGAACTCATGGCTGGAACTATTCGTCAATTCGAGTTGAAAAGTGATTTTGAACCGACCGGTGACCAACCAGGTGCGATCGGTGAGTTGCTGGAGGGCATAGGTGCAGGAGAGGCGTATCAGACCCTTTTGGGCGTTACCGGCTCCGGCAAAACTTTCACCATGGCGCATGTGATTGCCTCCACCGGACGGGCGTCGCTCATCCTGGCGCCAAACAAAACCCTGGCAGCTCAGTTGTATTCGGAGATGAGAGAGTTTTTCCCACGCAATGCCGTGGAGTACTTCGTATCCTACTACGACTATTATCAGCCGGAGGCTTATGTCCCCAGTACTGACACCTATATCGAAAAAGATGCTTCAATCAACGATCACATCGATCAGATGCGCCTATCGGCGACCAAGGCACTGCTCGAACGGAAAGATACGATCATCGTCGCGACAGTTTCTGCAATTTATGGGCTAGGTGATCCTGCCGCGTACCATGGGATGATCCTTCACCTGCGTGAAGGGGCGCTCTATGAGCAGCGAGAGATTCTGAAGCGATTAGCGGAGTTGCAATATACGCGTAATGAGCTGGATCTTCGTCGTGGAACCTTTCGGGTTCGCGGTGACGTCATTGATATGTTTCCAGCGGAGTCTGATCGGTATGCGATTCGAGTTGAGCTATTCGGAGACCAGATCGAACGCTTGTCGCGTTTCGACCCCTTGACCGGAGAAGTGGATGAGCGAATAACGCGTTTTACGATCTATCCAAAGAGCCACTACGTTACACCCAGGGAGACATTGCTGAAAGCCGTGGATGAGATCAAGTCGGAGCTCGAGGAGCGTCTTGCTATCCTGCGCCAGGAACAACGCCTGGTCGAGGCCCAACGCCTGGAACAGCGTACCCGCTATGATCTGGAGATGATCCAGGAACTTGGGTACTGTAACGGAATCGAGAACTACTCTCGCTTTCTTTCTGGACGAAAGGTCGGAGAACACCCGCCGACTTTGATCGATTATCTTCCGGCTAGCGCGCTCCTGTTTATTGATGAGAGTCATGTGACGGTTCCGCAGTTGGGTGCGATGTATAAAGGCGACAGATCTAGAAAGGAGACTCTGGTGGAATACGGGTTTCGCCTTCCATCGGCCCTGGATAATCGACCACTGCGTTTCGATGAATTCGAAGGACTCATGCCACAGGCGGTTTTCGTTTCTGCGACACCGGGCCCTTACGAGGGCGAGCATAGTTCCAGTACTGTAGATCAGGTCGTGCGACCCACCGGGCTGGTCGACCCAGAACTCGAGGTTCGACCTGTTGCCAGCCAGGTAGACGACCTGATGTCAGAAATCGCATTACGGGCAGACCGGTCAGAAAGAGTCCTGGTGACCACCCTGACCAAGCGTATGTCCGAAGACCTATGCGACTATTTTAATGATCACGGCATGCGGGTTCGTTATCTCCATTCAGATATCGATACCGTGGAGAGAGTGGAGATCCTAAGAGACCTTCGGCTAGGTGTGTTTGACGTGCTGGTAGGCATCAATTTGCTTCGGGAAGGACTTGATCTTCCGGAAGTGTCGCTGGTCGCCATCCTGGATGCTGACAAAGAGGGGTTTCTGCGTTCAACACGCTCACTGATTCAGACCATCGGCCGTGCGGCACGAAATATCAACGGTAAGGCAATTCTCTATGCTGACGTTATCACGGGGTCGATGCGAAAGGCGATTGATGAGACCGAAAGACGGCGCAACAAGCAACACGCCTACAATATTCGCCACGGCATTAAGCCGACCAGTATCCAGAAACGCGTAACCGAGATCATTGATGGAGTCTATTCGGGTACCCAGCAAAGGAACAAAAGCTATGGCAAGAGTCGTGCCGCAAATAGAGACGCTGTGGTTGGCAATTCTTTCAGGTTGCCCGACGATCTCGGTAAGACCATCGACAAAATGGAGAAACAAATGTACGAGCACGCCAGAGCCCTGGAATTTGAACAGGCAGCGAGCCTGCGGGATGACATTACGGACCTTAAGCGAAGGTTCTTTGTGGAGCCTCCGATTGCTAGGCCGAGGCCCACTCTGAATTGAAAAAGAGAGTGGTTTTTGTTAACGTTCACAAGTTAATTCAGGCGCGTAGCTCAGCGGTAGAGCACTTGCTCGACACGCAAGTGGTCGGTGGTTCGATCCCACTCGCGCCTACCATAAAATGACCAACCGAAAATGCCACATTGCGATCAATGTGGCATTGGACGTTGGGTGTGCTTCCCGTTTTAATCGCGAAGTGTAGATAACTGACTAGCCTTTGATGCCAAATATTTCTCTGCCAGATGGAACTATCCGGAACTATCCGGGATCGATCAGCGTAGCCGAAATTGCCGCAGATATTCACTCTGGCCTTGCGCGCTCTGCTTTGGCTGGCGTTGTTGACGATCGGCTGGTCGATATCGATTTTATGATCGAAAAGGATGCCAGCGTTCGGGTCATCACTGGCAAAGATCCCGAAGGGCTCGAGGTTGTCAGACATTCCTGCGCCCACTTGATGGCTCAGGCAGTCAAGCAGCTTTTTCCTGGCGCACAGGTTACGATTGGACCAGTAGTCGAGGATGGTTTCTATTACGACTTTGCCTTCCCGGAGCGAATCGGTGAGGATGATCTGGAGAAGATCGAGGTCAGGATGAACGAGTTGGCGAAGGCTGATTTGTCGGTAGTGCGTAGCGAGATTGATCGCGATGCGGCAGTAGAGATGTTCATCGACATTGGTGAGACCTACAAGGCCGAACTCATACGCGACATTCCCGAAGGGGAAAGTATCTCACTCTACAGTCAAGGAGATTTTACCGACCTTTGCCGGGGGCCACATGTGCCTTCTACAGGTCACCTGAAAGCATTCAAATTAAGTAAGCTTGCAGGCGCATACTGGCGGGGAGATTCATCCAACGAGATGCTTCAGCGGATCTACGGTACCGCATGGCCGGATCAGAAACAGCTGAAAGCATATTTGGTTCGGATCGAAGAGGCTGAGAAGAGAGATCATCGCAAGCTTGGCAGACAGCTTGGGTATTTTCATTTTCAGGAAGAAGCTCCAGGAATGGCTTTCTGGCACCAGAATGGCTGGCTGCTGTTCAGAAGGGTTGAAACCTATGTGCGGAATCTGCTGGATGAATACGGTTATGAGGAGGTCCATACCCCACAGGTGCTTGATCGGACTTTGTGGGAGCGTTCGGGGCATTGGGATAAATTCCGCGAAAACATGTTCACAACGCATGTAGAGGGCCACGATTACGCGATCAAACCGATGAACTGCCCAGGACATGTGATGATTTTCAAACAGGGATTAAAGAGTTATCGGGATCTGCCGATGCGAATCTCTGAGTTTGGAATCTGTCATAGAAACGAACCCTCCGGAACGCTTCATGGACTGATGAGAGCCAGACGCTTTACTCAGGACGATGCCCACGTGTTCTGCACCGAGGAGCAGATGCACGATGAAGTCTCGACCTTGATTGACCTGACCTACCGCATGTATGAGGATTTTGGGTTCACAGATATCGATGTTGCGCTTTCTACCCGACCGGAGAATCGTGTCGGTGAGGATGATCTCTGGGATCGGGCAGAAGCAGCACTCGCCACGGCGCTCGAAGAAAAGGGAATTGCTTTTACCGTCCAGGAGGGTGAGGGTGCGTTTTACGGTCCCAAGCATGAGTTCGTACTGCGCGATTCCATTGGACGAAAGTGGCAGTGTGGAACCATCCAACTTGATTTCTCTATGCCCAGGCTACTAGGGGCCGAATTCGTCGCCGAAGACGGTTCTCGTAAAGCGCCAGTGATGATTCACCGTGCAATTCTGGGTTCTCTTGAAAGGTTTATTGGCATCTTGATTGAGGACACCGAGGGAAAGTTGCCACCCTGGTTGGCGCCGGTGCAGGTTATTCTGCTCAATATCAGTCCAAAACAGCAGGAATACCTGGCAAAACTCGAAAAGCACCTCAAAAACAAGGGCGTAAGGGTTGAATCTGACTTGAGAAATGAAAAGATCGGCTATAAAATCCGCCAAGCGACTCTCCGCCGTATCCCTTACCTGTTGATTGTAGGGGACAAGGAAAAGGCGGGGGAGTCGGTTGCCGTGCGAACGCAGGATGGTCAGGATCTTGGAACGATCCCGCTCAGCGAGATCACCGATACATTGCCTGGCCTGTCCGCGAGGCACGGCATTCATACTTTGGAGGACTCATAACATAGTCGTAGCAAAAAAGCAGCGCGTCAACGAGGATATATCTGGCGACAACATCCGTCTGGTCGATGATGGTGGAGGGCAACTGGGTATCGTGTCGGTGTCCGAGGCCAAGGAGATGGCCGAAGCGCGAGATCTGGATCTGGTAGAGATCTCGCCAAATGCAGAGCCGCCGGTTTGTCGTTTGATGGATTATGGGAAGTTTCTGTACTCTGCAGCGAAAAAAAAGCAGGAATCGCGAAAGAAGCAGAAACAGATCACGGTCAAGGAGATCAAGTTTCGCCCGGGAACGGATATCGGCGATTACGATATCAAGGTCAGAAATCTGACGCGGTTTCTGGATGCAGGAAACAAGGTTAAAGTCACCTTGCGATTCCGTGGTCGCGAGCTCGCGCACCAGGAACTTGGAATGAATATGCTGGAACGGGTCCGGGACGACCTCGCTGAGATCGCAGTAGTTGAACAGATGCCCAAAATGGAAGGGCGGCAGATGGTCATGGTCCTGGCACCCCGCAGGTAAGCCGGGAATGATCATGGAGAATCTAGAATGCCAAAAATGAAGACAAACCGTGGGGCCGCAAAACGGTTCAAGACCACGGCCAGCGGTCGGTTCAAGCGGTCCCAATCGTATATGAGCCATATGTTGACGAAGAAATCAACAAAGCGTAAGCGGCACTTGCGTAGTCCATTGCTTGTAGCTGCTTCCGACCAACCTGCCATCAAGCGAATGCTGCCATACAGTTAAGTCGCGATAGCACTTAGAAAGGTAAGAACATGCCAAGGGTCAAGCGTAGTGTGACCGCACGAGCCAGGCACCGTAAGGTGCTCACCAGTGCTAAGGGCTATCGTGGCGCACGCAAAAACGTTTTTAAGGTCGCAAAGCAGGCCGTAATGAAAGCGGGCCAGTACGCGTACAGGGACCGACGACAGCGTAAACGGCAGTTCAGAGCGCTATGGATCGTACGAATTAACGCTGCGGCTCGGCAATCGGGACTGAGCTACAGCCAGATGATTCACGGTTTGAACATGGCCTCGGTAGAAATCGATCGAAAAATTCTCTCCGATATGGCTGTCCACGATAAACCCGGGTTTGCTTCATTGGCTGAGCGCGCAAAGGAAGCACTGGCTGCGTGAAATAGGTGCCAGGGTTGACTATTGCCCCGGCTCGGCGGATCGCTGAATATCAGGGAAAGGCGTTCGACCTTTCCCTTTTTTTGTAACAGCAGGCGCAACTTTGAAAGACAATAATTCCGATCCTGATCTTGCAGGGGAAGTCGACGAGGCGCTTGCCGCGATAGCTAAGGTGGTCAGCAATCGCGAACTCGAGGCGCTCCGAGTCTCTTATCTTGGCAGGCGAGGCTCCGTAACGGAACGACTCAAACAGATTGGGGGACTCCCACCGGCTCAACGAAAAGCATTTGGCCAGAAAGTAAACGAGGCCAAGGCATCGATTTTAGCCGCTATCAAGGCCAGGGCCGGGCAACTGGGGGAGCGAGTTCGGGATGAGGAACTCAGTGAGGACGCGATCGATGTCAGTCTTCCGGGGCGGAACGCCAATCAGGGAAGCATTCACCCGGTTACTCGTTCCGTCAGGCGGATCAAGAACATATTCGGTCGCTTAGGGTTTGATGTTGCGGATGGGCCGGAGATTGAGGATGATTTCCACAACTTCGGAGCCTTGAACATTCCGGAGGACCATCCGGCCCGCGCGATGCACGATACGTTCTACGTCACGAGCGATTTGGTGCTGAGAACGCATACCTCTCCGGTGCAGGTCCGGTATATGAAGAACCATGACCTTCCGATCCGGGTGATCGCTCCAGGGCGTGTTTATCGCTGTGATTCCGATGTGACCCATACACCCATGTTCAATCAGGTAGAAGGGCTGGCTGTTGGCACAGACGTTGCGTTCTCGGATCTTAAGGGCATTCTCATCTATTTTGTACGTGAGTTCTTTGAACAAGACCTGCCTGTTCGATTCCGCCCCTCTTACTTTCCCTTTACGGAACCTTCTGCAGAGGTCGATATGGGCTGCGTGTTCTGCGACAGTAAAGGATGCCGGGTCTGCCAACATACTGGATGGTTGGAGATTCTGGGTTGTGGGATGGTTCACCCGGAGGTTTTTCGACACGTTGAAATTGACAGTGAGAAATATACCGGCTATGCGTTCGGGATGGGCATAGAAAGGCTCACCATGCTTCGTTATGCGGTCGACGACTTACGTCTTTTTTTTGAGAATGAACTGGCGTTTCTCAACCAGTTTCGTTAGCCCGGTAGGAGCAGGTCGCAGATGATCATTAGTTTGAACTGGCTTCGAGAGTGGATCGATTTCGATCTGGATGCTCAGGAATTAGCCAGTAACTTAACAACCATAGGGCTTGAGGTCGGATCGGTATCAAGGGTTAGTCCTATATCGCCAAAGATCAGAGTAGGTTCGATAAGATCAGTGCGACCCCATCCTGAATCCGACAGACTCAAGATCTGCGAAGTGGATATCGGGCGCTCACGCGCTTTGAGCGTTGTCTGCAGTGCGAAAAATCTGCGACCCGAAATGTGCGTAGCTGTCGCGACACCTGGCAGTCGACTGCCAGGCGGGGAAATCATCCGGATCACCGAGATAGCCGGATTCCAATCATCTGGAATGCTCTGCTCAGCTGATGAACTTGAGCTCAGCGATGGATCTGAAGGAATCCTTGAGCTGGATCCGGACACCGAAAAGGGTATTGAACTAAATCATCACCTGGCTCTGGATGACTATCTGATCGATATTGAGCTCACACCCAACCGTGGAGATTGCCTTAGTGTGCGTGGTGTCGCGCGTGAAGTCGCTGCAATGACTAGAACAAGACTTCAAGGTCCAGAATTGAATCGTGTGCACCCAACCATCAAGGTAAAAGTGCCACTCATGATTCAGACCCCGCAGGACGCTCCCCGGTATGTCGGCCGTGTGATTGAGGGTATCTGCCCTCAAGGAAGAGCCCCGGATTGGATCCGTGAAAGGCTCCGGCGCAGTGGTCTCAGAAGCATAGATACAATGGTTGATATTACCAACTACGTGATGCTTGAGTTAGGACAGCCATTACACGCATTTGACAGAGAAAAGATCACAGGGAAGGTCGTTGTCCGTCATTCCCGGCGTAACGAATCCCTGGAACTACTTGATGGAAAAAAAATACCATTACTTTCGGGCACGCTGTTGATCGCGGATTCCAAGAGACCAATTGGTTTGGCTGGAATAATGGGTGGCTTAGGAAGTGGCATTGGACCGGAGACAACGTCGGTTATGCTGGAAGCGGCATATTTCAGACCCGGCATTATCGCGGCTAAAGCGCGGGCATATGAATTACAGACTGAGGCGTCCTTCCGCTTTGAAAGGACCGTCGACCCGGAGCTTCAGAGAACCGCGATAGAGCGGGCGACCAGGTTGCTGCTGGATGTCAGTGGTGGAAGGCCAGGTCCGGTATTTGAGGAACTCGATAAAAAGGCGCTGCCGAAGATTATCTCGATTCCGTTACGCCGGGAAAGGCTCAGACGAATGTTAGGCCAGGATGTTCCTGCAGGTTCGGTCACCACAATTTTGCGTTCACTAGGTATGACGGTAAGGTCTAAGGCGGGTGGCTGGACGGTAAGACCACCGAGCTACCGTGTGGATGTCCAGGCCGAGCATGATCTAGTGGAAGAAGTCGCACGAATCAATGGCTATGATGCAGTACCGATCCGAAGCCCGGTGAATGTCGTGAACTGGGCCTCCCGGGGTGAGGCAAAGATCGATCCCGATCGAATCGTTGACTACCTGGTAGATTGCGATTACCAGGAGGTAATGACCTACAGTTTTATCGATCTTGGCACCCAGCAGTTACTAGATCCAGGAGAGAAGGCAATCGCCCTGGTTAACCCTATTGCATCAAATATGTCGGTGATGCGCACCAGCTTATTGCCTGGACTGCTGCAATGCTTGACGACCAACTATCGTCGCCAATGGCGTCGAATTCGTTTGTTTGAAGTAGGCAACGTATTTCATGGTAGTGCTCGCAAGCAACGTCAGATTTCCCGTGTTTCCGGAGTGATAACAGGAGATCTGGCAAGACAACAATGGGACGTACCAGGCCGTAGCGTAGATTTTTTTGATCTCAAAGGACACGTCGAGGGACTATTCAAATTAACTGGCCAAACCTTAGACGGTGTTCTTGAGGCCGGACAACACCCGGCTCTGCACCCAGCTCAGTCGGCGAAAATTTTCAAAAAAAGAAAAACCATTGGCTGGATAGGAAGGCTTCACCCAGCGGTACAGAAGAATTTTTCAATTGAGCAGCCGGTATATGTTTTCGAACTGGATCTCAACGCTCTCAGCATCTGGAATTTACCGGCATTTGACGCCATCTCTCGCTATCCGGTGGTGAACCGGGACCTTTCTCTGGTGGTCGACAAGGGTGTGCCCGCTTCTGCGGTTCGTCAGGCAATCGGCATCTCTGCGGGTCAGATGCTCACCGGGGTCTCATTATTTGACATATATGAGGGTGATGGTGTTGAAAAAGGCAAAAAATCTCTTTCTTATGGCTTGACCTTACAGGCATCTTCACGCAATCTTAACGATCAGGATGTTGAGCGGATTATCCAACGTATACTCGACCACCTGAAACATAAACTGGGCTGTGAGCTCAGGACACAATAGAACGATCAGCAATGAAGGATGGGTGCGATGACGGTCACGAAGGCAGACCTCGCGAACACATTGTACGAACAGTTGGGGTTGAACAAAAGAGAAGCTAAAGAACTTGTAGAGCTCTTTTTTGAGAAGATCCGCGAGTCCCTCGAAAGGGGGGAAAGTGTCAAATTGTCGGGCTTCGGTGGCTTCAGTGTTCGAGATAAGCGAAGCCGACCGGGACGTAATCCGAAGACTGGAGAGGAAGTAGCGGTGTCGCCGAGGCGGGTCGTAACCTACAAGGCCAGCCAGAAAGTCAAGGCAAAGATCGCTTCAAACAACGACTCGAAATACAGACCGGGTGGAACGGCAATTCGATCATGACGATGCTTGATCCGAACGCTGATGAGCTACCGCCCATTCCGGGCAAACGTTATTTCACCATTGGCGAGGTCAGCGAATTGTGTTCGGTCAAACCTCATGTCCTCCGTTACTGGGAGCAGGAATTTCCACAACTGCAACCCGTTAAACGGCGGGGCAATCGGCGCTACTACCAGCGTCACGAGGTCGAGTTGATCAGGACTATCAGACGGCTACTCTATATGGAAGGTTACACTATCGGGGGTGCCTGCAATCGGTTGAAGGAAGAAAAGGGAAAGCGCGGCACAGACGATAGTAAAGAGTTGTATGAGAAAATCATCAGCGAGTTGAGTGAGGTTTCAGGGCTCTTGGGGCCTTGATAACGGTGAACTTGCGACACGGGGCGTAGCGCAGTCTGGTAGCGCACCGCAATGGGGTTGCGGTGGTCGGAGGTTCAAATCCTCTCGCCCCGACCATTATCCCACCCCCCATCTGATCGACATTTCCTGCCATCGTGTTCCATCTCCCAGCCACAATCTCGCAGCGGCCCGGGTTGAGTGATCTTCGGTGAGCAGACTAGACAGCTTCATCAGACGGCTGAATGCACAGCGAAGCTGTATTGATCATGCTTTACGGCGTGTTGAACACATGCCAGGACCATTCCTTGAGCTTGGATTGGGTAACGGCCGGACCTACGATCATCTGCGAGAAGCAGCTCCAGACAGGGATATATTCGTCTTTGACAGAAAGGTTGCCGCTCATCCAGATTGCCAACCACCGCCAAACTATATGATTATTGGGGAGTTATCGGAGACTCTTGGGGGAATTGCGAGCCGGCTTGCGGGCTCGGCGGTCCTAGCCCACTGTGATATAGGCAGTGGCCACCCGGTCGCGGATCAGGCTTTGGCCAGGGAGATAGGCCCCAAGATTTCCGGTCTGATGGCCGAATATGGGGTTGTTCTCAGTGATCAGCGTTTTGAGGTAATGGACTGGCAGAAGTGTGACCTCCCAGAGGGTGTTCGAGCGGGACGGTACTACGTGTACCAGAAAATTCCTGGAATTCCCCCTAGATAGGAGACTTGGTTCAGGTGGCTTTGAGGCAATTCGACACGGCGATTTCGCTCCAGCGGCCTATGTTCGACCTTGAACGGATTTTACTTTTCCATCTTGAGCTAACGGACAAGTGTAATGCCGCCTGCCCGATGTGTGGCCGGACTCAGCCGGCTGATCGTTGCAGGCCTGACAGGGCAAAGGTCAAGAATATCGAGCTCACTCTCGGCGACATCTGCAAGGCCTTCACGCCGAAGATCTGTCGCCGGATTCTGCAGATCGATCTCTGTGGCGGGTTGGGCGATCCACCGGCCGCGAGTCAGTGTCTGGAGATCTGTGAGTACTTCGTGGCGCAGGGCGTGATCGTCACTCTCTCGACCAATGGCGGCCTGCGAAACGCAAAGTGGTGGCGGCAATTGGGCGAGATATTCAGAAGAAACGACTCATTAGTGGAGTTCCATATCGATGGGCTGGAAGATACCAACCACCTTTATCGGGTCAACACCCGATTTTCCAAGATCATGGAAAATGCTCGGCACTATCTCGACAGCGGCGCAACAGGTGAGTGGCATTTTATTGTTTTCAGGCACAACCAGCACCAAGTGGAAGAAGCCGTGACTTTGAGTCGACAGTTGGGTTTCAGCAATTTCAAGCTGATCGATACTATCCGGTTTGGAAAAGAGAAACGGTTTGAATACCAGGCACCAGACGGTAATATTCGATGCCTCGAACCGTCAACCATGCCGGCAGTTGATCTGAGACGGAACACTGGTCAACCGGATGTCGATGTCAGTGCGACGTCGTACATCGAGAACCGCGACTCCTTGCACATCAATGGCATCAAGTGCAAGTCTGCGATCCAAAACAGGCCCTATATAGTTGCAGATGGCAGTGTGTCGGCCTGTTGCTGGATTCAAGGCTCTGATGACGAAAAGCAGATGTACCTGCGCGCCAGCCACAAACCCGAGAACCACAATATTCTTCAAAGACCACTGGAGGAGATTCTTACGGAGGAACCCTTTATCAGTATTTATCGATCTGCCTGGGAAAACGGTAACAACCCGGTATGCATACGAAAGTGCGGCCAAATGCGCCGAAATGTGCGGTTAACTCTCTGAATGTTATGATGGGTGCGAAAGGATGAGTCAGTTTGCCGTACTTTCGAATGAGATGGAAAAGTGGGTCGAACGTTTTTACCAGGATAATGATGCTTCGGTAATCGGGAGACGGTACTTGGTGAAAGGGAAGAGGAGAGACGAATAGGTCACGGAGCGCTCGAACAGGCAAGAATTTCCTGCTGACTATGAGTATTGTAGATTCCGGAAAAAACAGTGGCTCGAGATATAGGAATCGAGATCCTAGTGCTTTTACAAGAATTGGAGTGAACATGAAAATCTTTATTTCACTGCTCGTCCTGATCGGATCAGTGATAGCGAGTGCCGCCGAGATCACACTCAACCAGAAGCCACCAGTTGTTGAATTGTCGGGTACTGCCGGTGGCCGAGTCGATGGTAGCCCTTGGAGTAGTACAGAGCTGACGGGGGTCGTGCATATATTGATGTATGTGGATCCCGACGAAGTGAAGGAGAATGAGCACGTCGAGGTGGCTTTGAAAGAGGCCGCCTTTCCAGCAGATAGACTCAAATCGATTGCGATGATTAACCTAGGTGCTTCATGGAAACCGAATTTTGTCATCGATACCATGCTGAAGAAGAAACAAAAAAAGTACCCGAAGACGATATATGTCAGAGACGCAGACAAACTGCTGGTCAATGCTTGGGGATTGCTCGACCAAAGCTACCACGTTTTGGCATTCGATCCGGACGGACGGCTGATTTTCAGCAAAGGCGGAGCATTGTCTGGCGACGAGCTAGACACGTTAATCGAAGCGATACGCTCAAACATTTCGGACTAAGTAATAATCAACCAGTAGCGAAAAGCCACGGGGCGGAATATGCAAGTTGAAAAAGTAGCGGCAAGCCGATTGGCGGATGCCGATTTTATGAACCTGGGCTTTGGCGACGTGTTTTCTGACCACATGGTGACCTGCAAGTTCGAAGAGGGCAACTGGAGTGAGCCAAAGATTGGGCCCTTTGAACCTATCCCGATGAGTCCGGCGTCGTTGGCGTTGCACTATGGGCAGACCGTTTTCGAGGGCCTGAAGGCCTTTCGGGGCACTAAAGATGGCAGGGTGCGACTATTCCGAATGGACAAGAATGCTGATCGACTCCAGGATTCCTGCGAGCGACTGTGTATTCCGGTACTGGACAGGCGAATATTTATCGATGCGATCACCGAGTTGGTGAAACTGGATCAGGAGTGGGCGCCTTCGAATCGCGGTGAGGCGTTATACGTCAGGCCCATTGTGATCGCAACCGAGGGCCATCTGGCGGTTCGACCTTCCGCATCATATATGCTGGTCATCTTTACCTCCCCGGTTTGTGAATACTTCGCCCAGTCGAGATCAAGACTGTATCTAAAGGCGGAGGAGCGCTTTACCCGAGCAGCGCCGGGCGGCACAGGGTATGCAAAAACAGCCAGTAATTACGCTGTGACACTGCGGCCAATAAATGACAGTGTCAATCAGGGATACGATCAAATACTTTGGCTAGATGGTCAGTCACACCGCTTTGTAGAGGAAGCCGGGCAGATGAATATCTTTTTCCGCCTGGGGGAAACAGTTGTAACACCCGAACTCGGGGGTACCATTTTGCCCGGCGTCACTCGAGACAGTGTTTTAACACTGCTCAAGGAACAAGGTATTCCGTGCCTGGAACGGCGGGTTTTGATGGAGGAACTGGTTGATGCTGAGGCAGCAGGGACACTCCAGGAATCCTTTGGGGCCGGTACGGCGTCCGTGGTGGTGCCTATCGGGCGAATTAATTATCTAGGCAATGATATCTGCCTACCTGAGGCGTCAAATGACGACCTATGTCCGGCTTTATATGACCAGATTCTGGGTATTCAGCATGGTGAACTCGAGGATAGGCATCAATGGATGACAACGGTCGACGGATAGGTAGGGCATTGGCTAACCCGGGTATTGCCTGCAGATCGACCATCTGAGAAGATTTCTACCGGTGATCTCAATTCGACAGGCACTTGTTACGGATGATTGGCAGTAGTGACTATAGTGCTAGTGAAGGTGAATCAATTTCTGCGATGTTTCGTTGCCTGTTTGGGGGCTATCTTTACTACACGCTCGCAACAGTCGCATTGGCAGATGATCGTGTACTCCAGGGATTTGACCTGGCTCGGGAACTTTGCGCCAGGTGCCATGTCATTGGCGACTACAACCGACTTGGCGGAATTGGCAATTCCCCGTCATTTCAGTAGATGGTCAAGGCTGATGACTGGCGGGAGCGGTTCGACTCGTTCTATGCACGACGACCACACCCCGTGTTTGTTCGTATGGCCGGCTACGACAAGTGGTCCGATGCCGACCCTTACTATCCACCCTTTACGATAACTGTTGAGGAAATCAAGCTGATCTCAATATACGTGGCTACCCTGTCTTTGCCAGGAGAAAAGTGAACCCGTTGGTCTGGCTGCTTAGAATGCGCAGTAGGCGCTCAGCCACCAGGGTCTGATTCACAAAGATCAATTACTGCGATGCAAGCTGATCCGGAACCTCCGTCTCCTCGAACCTTCAAGGCATTGGGTGATTGTCCGCTGTGACTGGATTCATCCTGCTTGTCGTCCTTTTGTTTCTGTCGGCGTTCTTTTCGGCCTCGGAGACCGCTTTGATCGCCTTGTCCAAGGGTCGGGCGAAAGCACTGTTGAAGGAGCGCCGCAGGGGCGCTCGAGCCCTCTATGTACTGAAAAATCAACCGCAGCGAATGCTGATCGCAATTTTGATCGGCAATAACGTCGTGAATATCAGTGCCGCGGCGATTGCGACACTGGTAGCGACTGAATTATTTGGAGCCATGGGCCCCGGCATTGCGGTTGGTGTGTTGACTATTATCATTCTGATTTTCGGGGAAATTACACCAAAAAGTCTGGCGACTCGATACTCGGAAAGAATCTCGCTCCTGGTGGCGCCAACGATCTTCGTTTTCCAAAGGCTTGTGAATCCGCTTGTCTGGTTATTTCAGAGGATAACGGAGATGGTAGGTAGAGTCGCACCGTCTTCGGAAGACGATCCAACCGTAACTGAATCTGAACTGATTAGCATGATCGGGTATGGAGAGGAAGAAGGCACTATTGAGCAAGGAGAGCGACAACTGATCGAGCGGGCATTCGCGTTCTCGGACTTGACGGTCGCCGACGTCATGACGCCGCGCCACAAGGTATTTAGTTACGATGGGCGGCGGTCCGTTGCGGAGGCGCTGGGTGATCTGCGGAGTACCCCTTTCAGTCGGATTCCACTGCATGAGGATGATCCCGATGAGGTGGTGCGGGTCTTGTATGTCAGAGAGTTACTCACGGTCGTTGCCGATGGAGGTACAGAGGTAAGTCTAAATTCACTGGGCCGGGAACCCAAGTTCGTGCCAGATGCTCAACCAGTGACAGACACCATAGCCGCATTCAGAAGGGAACAACAGCATTTGGCGATCGTGGTGGACGAACATGGTACGATGCAGGGAGTGGTCACGATTGAAGATCTCCTCGAGGAACTGGTGGGGGAAATCTACGATGAGAGTGATCAGCGGCCTGACGAATTTGTGCAGCTAGATCGGGACAAAATCAGCGTTGATGGTGCCGCAGAGATCAGACTGGTCGAAGAGTTCTTTCAGGTTGATCTTCCCGGCAAGGCAACGGATACAGTGAATCGCTGGTTGCTGGATCATGCGGAACGAATTCCGAACAGCGGTGAGAATTTCGTCCTTGATGACCTTGAGGTTGTGGTAAAGAGTGCCTCTAAACGCCGCATTCATGAAGTGGTCATCAGGCGTTTGCAGGAGCCCGCAGCTAGCAGTGAGATGCCCTGAAATCAAAAGAACTGGAGGCTTTGATCAGTACCAGTCAACGTCCCGGAGCGAGCCCGTGACTGGATTCCCACCGACTCAGAACTTAAGTTTTAAGAAGGTCTGGATGCGACCGATCATGAGGTGACAGGTCGCTCGTAAAAAGAACGCGTACATTCGAGACCTCCTGTATAGACACGACCCTCTGAGAGACTTTTTGCGCGAGCATCTGCGTGCTCTCGACAGAATCGTTGCCCGGCATAGCCAGCCAGATCTCAAGATGATATTTGCCATTGAGATAATGCAAGACCAGGTTCAATGGGCGTAATGAAGGCCGTGAGCCAAGTTCAATCTGGAGATCTGACAGGCAATTGGACACCTTCTCCTCTATCACGTGCCGCAGCGGCAGGAACACTGTTGGCAGGGACTCAGTGTCATCTTCCGGATCAACATGAACGACGACATCATCTAACTCTATAAAAGTATTTTTTAGTCGGCTGATTACCTCGTCTCCGATTCTGTGCCCTTCAGAGACGGTAATCCTGGGATCCACACGGATATGCACATCGGCAAGTATCTTCGGCCCCATGCGCCGTGTGCGCAACTCATGCGTATCCAAGATACCTTCTACAGTCATAATCTGCGCACGAATTCTTAGCTCGAGTTCCGGGTCGACTGCCGCGTCAATCAGCTCGTCGGCGCCCTCCAGACCGATTCTGACTGCAACGATCAGTATCAAGATGGCTACAACGATAGCAGCGGCGGCATCTGCCCAGGGAATTCCAGCCATAACACCGACCACACCGACGATGACAGCAACTGAAGACATAGCGTCGGAACGACTGTGCCAGGCGTTGGCCTTTAGTAAGGAAGAGTTGTGGTTCTTTGAGTAGCGGACGGCATAGCGGAAATATCCTTCTTTGGCCAATGCCGAGATTGCAGCCACAACCAGTACCCAGAATCCTGGCGCTAACAACAACCCCGGATCGAGCATTCGCCGGAGTGCGTCCCATCCGATCAAAATCGCTACCAGACCCAGCGACAGAGCAAGAAAGACTGTTGCGAGCGTCTGGATCCGACCGTGGCCATAAGGATGCCTGTCGTCAGCCGCGTGGCTGCTTTGCCGGGCGGCAAAGATGACCAGCACATCGGTCACAAGATCCGAAAGGGAGTGAATTCCATCTGCGACCAGTGCTTGTGAGGTTGCCAGATAGCCGACAGTGATCTTGGTAAATCCAAGGCCAAGGTCAATGAAGGTGCCAATCAGTGTTATCCTGCGAATCTGTCTGTAATTCAGGGCGCCGGCTTCAGCTTTCATAGGATATGTAACGGCACCGCATGTTGAGCGCTGGCCGATTGGATTTCCAGTCGCCGCATATAGGTGCTGCTCCTCATCTGGTCAGGTATAGACGTCCGACTGTTTCGGCCAAGGCGAGGTGTCGGAGCATATCGAGATCACAAGGACATAAGGTACGATGGATATTATGGATTTCTTACGATAATTACAAAACACCAACGATTTTTGGGGCTCAGTCGCTATTCGGAGAGCTTTGCTTAGGTTGAAGATCTTGTGCATCGCGTTGAATTCTTCAGCATTGTCTTGCTCCCAGTCGAAAAACATCAGATTTGACAGGAGCCAGAATGTTGTCGATTGTCAAGATAAATCGACTCAAAATTTGAATAATGAATGGCGCCGCCCCATCGGGCATACCTCAACCCCATTTGCAGTCAGATTAACTGTTTGTGCCCTCCTGTGCTCCGAACTGGAAGGGTTTTTTCGACGCGCTATAATCGACCTGGTAGGTAAGGGTAAAGGGGATAGTTCGAAGGGAAATCCCAGACTGTCCCGATAGAAAGTCGATTAAGCTACTGTTTCGCTGCTAGTTGATGAGCTCGAAGGGAATGACAGTGGCTTCTGCTTGAGGCTCGTCGAACGGCGGGCCTGAATTGTATCTACGGCGATGGTCTTCAGAGCGTACCGAATGAACATTCTTTTGAGTAACGACGACGGGTATCTTGCTCCCGGCCTTAAAGTGTTAGCGGACTCGGTTGCAGCAAAAGGGGTGATAACCGTAGTCGCACCGGACCGCAATCGGAGTGGAGCCAGCCATTCGTTGACCCTGAACGCACCGTTGAGGGTCAAAAGGGCGCCAAATACATTCTTCTACATCGACGGAACTCCGACAGATTGCGTACACATTGCTATTACAGGCGTCATGAAGGAGGAACCCGATATGGTTATAACCGGCATTAATCATGGGGGTAATCTGGGTGATGATGTGCTCTATTCCGGAACCGTTGCTGCGGCGACTGAAGGCCGGTTTCTAGGCTATCCTTCGCTGGCGGTGTCCCTTGTCGGTTCGGAACCTGTTCACTTTGAGACGGCCGGTGTTGTAGTCAGCCAACTATTAGAAACCATGATCGCAAATCCATTGCCCAGTGATACGATCCTGAATGTCAATGTTCCAGACGTGCCACTCGAATTCCTTAAGGGGTACCAGCCAACACGCCTGGGGCACAGACACAAAGCGGAACCGGTAATCAAAGGCCAGGATCCCAGAGGCAGAGAGATTTACTGGATCGGTCCGGCAGGCCCGGAGGAAGATGCCGGCCCAGGCACAGATTTTCATGCCATCCGGGAAAACTATGTGTCGGTAACACCATTGCAGATCGATCTGACCCGCCATGCCAATTTGAAAGCGTTATCGGATTGGGTCAAACTGATCGCCACTCAGGATTCGTGATCGATAGATGAGAGTGTTCGCCCGACTGTATGATCTGGTGCTAGGCTGGTCGCGGCACCGGCATGCAATGCGTTACCTGGCCGTTGTAGCATTTGCTGAATCATCATTTTTTCCGGTGCCACCAGATGTGATGCTGGCGCCGATGGTGCTGGCCCAGCGCCGCAAAGCCTGGCGTTGCGCGGGACTGACTACAGTGGCATCGGTGCTCGGGGGGATCCTTGGATATTTTATGGGAGGTCTCGGCGAGTGGCTTATCGGTATTTATCACGCTGAGGATGCCTTCACCACGGCCAGGACTTGGTTTGCAGACTACGGGATTTGGATCATCCTGGTTGCTGGTTTTACTCCGATACCCTACAAAGTGTTTACGATCAGCGCCGGTATGATGGCAATGCCGCTAATACCCTTCATTCTCGCCTCTATCGTCGGGCGGGGCGCAAGATTCTTTCTGGTTGCCGGGTTGATTGTTTTCGCTGGGTCATATTTTCAAGACGATGAAGAACTGATTCAAGCAATAAGGCGCTACATCGACGCTGCTGGCTGGTTGGTTATCGTGCTCCTGCTGATCTTTGTATTGACATTGATGTGAAAATACTTGAAACCATAACAAGAAACACTCTGGTGACGGTGGTGGCGCTGCTGATCAGCGGGTGCGTGGGGAACCCGGTGATTCCCGTCAGTGATCTGACCAGAGTTAAAACAAAACACTCTGCCCGAATCGTCCGGTCTGGTGACACTCTGTATACGATCGCCTGGGAAGCCGGGTTGGATTATCGTGATGTCGCGCGCTGGAATAAACTGGTAGCGCCTTTTCGCTTAACGCCAGGTGACCGAGTCGTGTTGAGCCCAGAAGGGCGAAATGCCAGTACCGGAACCAACAAGGCCCAAGTGGCCGCAAGGCCAGTTAAACCGGCCACAGGGGCAAGGGCAACCAGCTTGGAGCCGAAGGACAATTCTTCGTCGGCCAATGCGACGGCAGAAATCAAATCTAATTCGATCTCTTCCCAGAATCACGAGTGGGTCTGGCCGGGTGAGGGCGAGGTGATTACCCGTTTTGATGTAGACAATGGAGACAATGGAATCGACATCTCAGGTGCCGAAGGTAGTCCGGTACGGGCCGCGGCACCAGGTCGAATTGTCTACGCAGGATCAGGGTTACGAGGGTACGGTTTGCTTTTGATCGTTAAACATGACGAGACCTATCTCAGCGCCTATGCCCACAATCGCCTGTTGCTCGTGAGTGAAGGAGACGAGGTCGGGAAGGGGCAGGTTGTGGCCGAGATGGGGAGCAGCGGGGCAAAGTCCACCCGGCTACATTTTGAGATACGCCAGGATGGAAAGCCGATCGACCCTTTGAAATACCTGCCGGCGAGATGATGCAACTATCCTTTCAAGATTTCATTCCAAGAGGCAGGATTATGCCTGCAGCGACCTTTCGTTGCTCTATAGCCAGTATATTGTACGTGCGGCACGCCGCAGTTGAGCTCATGAACTCGATCGACTGCCCGCGATCAACAAATGCCCGAAAGGGGGCCATATCCGGGAGGCACTGTTCTGGCCCCGTGCCAATCAGGATGATATCGGCACCAAGTTTCTGCAGTGGCGCCAAGTCCTCGGAAGTCAAAGGGACACCCACCTGTGCCGACCAATCAGCGTACAGGGCATCTGGTGTAACTATGAAACTTCGCAGCTGTAAAGACGCCCCAATCCGTACACTATCCCAGCCAAAGGAATGAACCGTATGGATGGTGGGCGCCTGCTCAAGGTTGTATTTCATATCTGAATGGCTCGTAATATAGCCAGGCTAAATTGTAGCGCCAGTCCGCTTACCTGCAGCCTGTATCCACCCTCCGGGGGGGTTGGTAGAATTGAGCAAGGCAGAATATTCCTGTCCGCAGTTAGGCTGTAAGGTTCTGGATTCGGCCACACTGACGAGCCGCCACTCCCATTGTACTGAGGTAGATCAATGAAGGTCATGGAACCGGTCAACATTGGAATCATAGGTTTGGGGACAGTCGGCGCTGGAACCGTCAACCTCCTGGAACGCAATGCGAATGAAATCAGTCGGCGTGCTGGGCGGCATATCAAGGTCAAGGGGGCCGCGGTAAGAGACGCGGCCAGGCCTAGAGCGTGCAGCACCAGCAGTCTGGAGCTTGGCACCGACCCATTTGAGCTAACCGATGATCCCACAATTGATGTCATCGTAGAGTTGATGGGTGGAGAAACGTTGGCTCGGGAGATCGTAATTAGAGCGCTGACTAATGGCAAACACGTTGTGACGGCCAACAAGGCACTGATAGCCGTGCATGGTAACGAAATATTTCGGGTGGCTCGTGAGAATGGTCTGGTGGTGGCCTTTGAAGCTGCGGTAGCAGGTGGTGTATCAATCATCAAGGTGCTTCGCGAAGGCCTGGCAGGTAACTGCATCGAGCAAGTGATTGGAATAGTCAATGGAACAACAAATTATATTCTTTCGGGTATGAGTAAAAGTGGCCGCCCATTCGATGAGAAACTTGATGAAGCCAAAAGGCTGGGATATGCTGAGGCGGATCCCAGCTTTGACATAGATGGGGTGGATGCTGCCCATAAGCTTACAATCCTTTCATCTATCGCTTTTGGCATCCCGCTTGATTTTGCAAACGTCTATGTAGAAGGAATTACAGGTATAACGTCGCAGGATATCGCTTACGCTGGTGATTTTGGTTATCGAATTAAGCATCTCGCAATAGCTAAACGGATTGACTCCCGGATAGAGTTGAGAGTTCACCCCTGTCTCATACCGGTAGAACATCTGCTGGCAAATGTTGATGGGGTTATGAACGCAATCCTTGTGGTCGGAGATGCTGCCGGTCCCACAGTCCACTATGGCGCTGGTGCTGGTGCAGAGCCAACAGCCTCTTCTGTTGTCGCCGACATAGTCGATGTGGTTAGAACTTTGACCACTGATCCGGAGAATCGGGTTCCACACCTGGCGTTTCAGCCTCACTCCCTGTCGCCATTGCGTGGTGGCCCGATGGGGGATGTCGAAACTGCTTACTACCTCAGGCTTCTTGCTCTGGATCAGGCGGGAGTGCTTGCTGATGTGGCGAGAATTCTAGGTCAGCGAGGAATCAGTATTGAATCCATACGACAAAGAGGTACCAGTTCCAGTGACACACCTGTACCGATCGTAATCATCACTCATAGAACGCTTGAATCGCGAATCGAAAGTTCGATTCCGGAACTTGAATCGTTACCATCTATCGCTCAGAAGGTAGTGAAGATCAGGCTGGAAAGCATGGCAAGTCACCCAGAATGACGGACCCTATAGAAGAGCAGCCTGGCGGGATAATCCAGAGATATCGTACTCGGCTCCCGGTGCCGGTTGGTGCCCGGTTAATTCATATCAATGAGGGGGCTACACCCCTGGTTCATCTGCCGTTCATGTCCGATGTGTCCAGAAACATTCGGGTTTATGCAAAGTGTGAAGGGCTCAATCCGACTGGCTCATTCAAGGACCGTGGAATGACTGTGGCCATGACCATGGCGGTACATGAAAACAGCAGGGCGGTCATCTGTGCATCAACCGGCAATACCTCTGCGTCTGCAGCTGCATACGCGGCCCGGGCAGGAGTGATGGCATTCGTGGTGATACCTGATGGGAAGATTGCTCTGGGCAAGCTGGCCCAGGCCATGATGCACGGAGCAAAGGTCATTCAGATAGACGGAGATTTCGATGCTGCAATGGAAATGGTGAAAAGGATTCCCGAAGAGGCTGATGTCACACTTGTGAATTCGGTAAATCCTTACCGATTACACGGCCAGAAAACAGCAGCATTTGAGATTATTGACCAGTTAGGGCGTGCCCCTGACTATCATTTTCTGCCGGTTGGGAATGCGGGGAATATCAGCGCCTACTGGATGGGCTATGGTGAATATGCTGATTCGGGCCTCTCTGACACCAAGCCGAGGATGATCGGCTGTCAAGCGGCGGGTGCTGCACCGTTCATCAGTGGTCATCCGATTGAGGAGCCAGAGACCATAGCGACAGCAATTCGGATCGGCAATCCGCAATCTTGGGAACTGGCACAGGCGGCTGTTGATGAGTCCCGGGGGTGCTTCAAATCATCAACCGATAACGAGATATTGAAGAGTCAGAAAAGTCTGGCGGACCGATCCGGTATTTTTTGTGAACCGGCATCGGCAGTCTCTGTCGCAGGACTCCAGGTAGACATGACCGGAGGCAGGATTCCGGACGACTCGCTGGTTGTCTGTACGCTGACAGGCCATGGGTTGAAGGATCCTAATGTGGCGATACAACAGTCACCTGATCCTTTCAGGTTGAGTGATCGCTCAGGAGAGCTCAGGAGCTTCATTCTGGATGCAATCGGCTAAATAGATGTTGGGGTCAGTGCATGACCGAACATCGACCGCCTCTCTGGTCTGGCCGCGGATCAGCGGCTGAAAATAGAGATCGAGTTGACGGTGACTACTTCCGGGCCGGGCATGAAGCAGAAACTAGGGAACCATAAAGATGTTGTCTTCTAACCTGCTTGCGTTCGATATCGAAACTGTGCCAGATGTCACGGCGGGTCGAAGGTTACTAAATTTGCAGGACAGCGATGAGAAGGATGTCGTTCGGGCCATGCAAACGCTCAGACGGCAGAAAACCGGTGGATCTGAGTTTCTGGCCCTGCACCACATGCGTATCGTGGCGATATCTGTGGCACTCCGGGATCAAAATGGTTTCAGGATATGGAGTCTGGGTAGTGAGGATTCTGATGAGGCGGAATTGATTGATCGCTTTTTTCGGGGAATTGAAAAATATACACCGACTCTGATTAGTTGGAACGGTGGTGGCTTTGACCTCCCGGTTCTTCATTACCGTTCGCTGCTGCACCGAGTTGTGGCAGCCCATTACTGGGACACCGGTGAATCAGATCGGGAGTTCAGATGGAACAATTATCTCAATCGATATCATTGGCGTCACGTGGACCTTATGGATGTATTGGCTGGGTTCCAAATGCGAGCAGTTGCACCGCTGGACGATGTGGCCACCCTGGTAGGGTTGCCTGGCAAGATGGGCATGAGTGGTGCCGATGTGTGGGATCGCTTTCATGAAGGGGATATCCAGTCAATCAGGAATTACTGTGAGACCGATGTTCTTAACACCTACCTCGTTTATCTGCAGTTTGAGCTGATACGAGGTAATCTTTCCCAGAACAGGTTCGAATCAGAATGTGGGCTGGTCCGTTCAACACTCAGTGTAAGTGGTGAAGAGCACTTGTTGGAGTTTGTTGCACGCTGGGACGCTTCCGAACAGGCGCCTCGGGCTTAAACTTGGACCGGTTCGAAGGCTATGTCGAGTCCTTGACTCACGACGGGCGAGGTGTCACAAAACCAGACGGTAAGGTTTGGTTTATCGACTCCGCCATTCCGGGAGAGACGGTAACATTCGTCAAGACCGGAAATCGCAAAGCGTATGGACTGGGTCGTGTCGAGCAAGTATTAGTACCGAGCCCCGATCGTGTCGTTCCAGCCTGCCCGTACTTCGGGCAGTGTGGCGGCTGCTCCTTGCAGCATTTGGAAGCCAACGCCCAACTGCGTTTCAAAGAGCAACTGCTGGTTCAACAGATGAACAAGATCGGTGGCGTGGATGTTGGTGCTCTCAAATCGTCCATAAAGGGACCGCCTTGGGGCTATAGGCGCAAGGCTCGCCTGGGCGTGAGGCTGGTGCCAAAAAAGGGTGGCATTCTGGTGGGATTTCGGGAAAAAAGAAATAGTTATATCACTAATCTTGATAATTGTATGACACTCGATCACAGGATAGCGCGACTGCTACCCTCGTTGAATTCATTGATCAATTCATTAAGCATCCGAGAGAAAGTGCCGCAGATTGAAGTGGCAGCCGGGGATCGGGATATTGCTCTGGTCTTGAGACACCTGAAGGCCTTTAGCACTAGGGATCAGGAGGTTTTAGTCAACTACGGTCAAAGCAATCGTATCCAATGCTATCTTCAGCCCGGTGGTACGGATTCGATCTGGTGCCTGACTCCAACTGAAGTCCCGATGCTGGAATACGGTTTGGAAAACGGCAAAATAAAGATTCAATTCTCCCCGACTGATTTCACTCAAGTGAACCACAGGGTCAACCAATTGATGGTAGAGGCTGCGGTCGAGGAACTGGAGCCAGGTGGACAAGATCGTATCCTGGACCTTTTCTGTGGGGTAGGTAATTTTTCACTGCCCCTGGCCAAACGGGTTGCTGAAGTTCATGGTGTGGAAAACGTTCCGGCCTTGGTAGACCGCGGAATGAAGAATGCCAAGCTGAATGACATCAGCAATGCGAATTTTGAAATACGAGACCTCTACGCAAGCTCCCTGCGCGACTGGGATCCCGGGAGGGTCGACAAGCTACTGATTGATCCTCCACGCTCCGGGGCATTCGAAGTGGCGACGTGGCTCGTTCCGCGACTGACTCCACAACTTATTGTGTATGTTTCCTGCAACCCGGCAACACTGGCCAGGGACAGCAGGATATTGATCACAAGGAGCGGCTATCGACTTCGCTCACTGCGCGCGGTCGATATGTTTCCCCACACGGCACATATGGAGGCGCTGGCTGTATTTGAGCTCAGCAGGTAGGGCTGAGCGGCCTGCAGGGGGCTGCGGACTGGATCAGTCGACATGAATAGAAATTCGGTGTCAGCCTCCGGTGCCGGTCTTGTCTTGTGAGACCTCTTGCTTGGTTTCCGTTGCCGGGCCACTTTCAGGGCGTTTGTTGGTCTCTTGGCCAGTGTTTGGGGAACCCTGGCGGCGAGTACCGCGCGGTCTGCGGCCCCTGCCCGACGAGTTACCCCCTCGAGACTGACGATTTCGGTCACGGTTGGTGTTCCCATCGTTCGAACGGGAACGCCCCTGACCGCCACCACCCCGACCCTGAGATGTTCTACGGCTACCACCGCTTCGCTGCCCTTGGCCGCTACTGCGTCGCCGGTTGGAGGTGCTCCGAGGCCTTGGGTTACTACTCTTCTGTACCTTTTCGTCTGTATCCTTGCTGCTCGATCCAATCAAGGCGCTCCAGAGCCTGGCAAGTAACCCGGGCTGACTGGGCTCTCCGGCCGTAGCGTCGGTGGATGGTGACACTGGGGGCGGTGTCGCGTCGAGCTGATCGAGTCTGACAGCCGGTGTAGCCGGTTTCTGACTCATGGGGTACGGCTCAGCAGGGGAGGGGTCTTCATCCGATGCCTTCAGCTCGTGACTGAGTACGTATCCCGTCTGGTCTATCTCTTCGCTACGCATACGGCGGATGTTGAACTGCGGTCCTTGAAGATTCTGCGATGGCAGGACGACGATCCGAGTTCCGAGGCGTGCTTCAATCTGGCTGACTTCATATCTCTTTTCGTTAAGGAGGAAGGTCCCTGTGTCGATTGGAACTTCTGCAATAATGGCTTCGGTATTTTCTTTAAGTGCTTCCTCTTCCAGTATTCGAAGGAGGCTTAGCCCGGAAGAGGTTACGTTTCGAATCTGCCCGGTCCCTTTACACAGGGTACAGGACTGGTAGTTGGATTCACTGATTGAAGACCTGAGTCTCTGGCGGGACATTTCGAGCAGCCCGAATCTTGAGATATGACCCACTTGTATCCTGGCACGGTCATTTCTAACAGCCTCATGCAGTCGCATTTCAATCGTTTTTTTGTTGTGGGACGATGACATGTCGATCAAATCAAGCACGATCAGGCCACCCATATCCCTTATGCGCAACTGACGAGCGATTTCGTCAACCGCTTCCAGATTGGTCTGCAAGGCCGTTTCCTCGATGTCGGCCCCTTTCGTTGCCCGGGCCGAATTGACGTCAACGGTAACAAGCGCCTCGGTGTGATCAATAACCAGGGAACCCCCTGATGCCAGGTCGACCGACCGGGAATAGGCATTCTCAATCTGATGCTCGATCTGGAAGCGTGAAAATAACGGAATCGTGTCCTGGTAATGCTTGAGTCTCACCACGTTGTCAGGCATGACCTGTTCCATAAACCTGGTCGCCCGTTCAAAGATCCCTTGTTCATCTATCACGATTTCCTGAATGTCGCCGCGAAGGTAGTCGCGTATAGCCCGTACGATAAGATTGCTTTCCTGATAGACGAGGAACGGTGCCTCCTTTTCATGAGATGCGCTGTCGATCGCCTGCCACAGCTGCAGCAGAAAATCGAGGTCCCATTGCAGTTCTTCTGGAGATTTTCCGATGCCCGCGGTTCGGGCGATCAGTGAGTGCTCAGATGGTGCAGTCAGTCTGCCCATAGCATCCCTTAGTTCGGCGCGCTCTTCGCCAATGATTTGCCGCGATATGCCACCGCCCTTTGGGTTGTTCGGCATTAGTACTAGATAGCGCCCTGCAAGGCTGATAAAGGTGGTGAGCGCTGCACCCTTCGTCCCACGCTCATCTTTCTCCACCTGCACCAGGAAGGTCTGTTTTTCCCGGATGACGTCTTGGATCTTCACCTGGGCCATTGGTGTGGCGGGTGAATAGTTCTGGAAGTGGGCTCGGGAGATTTCTTTCAAGGGCAGGAAGCCCTGTTTTTCTGCCCCGTAATCCACGAAGGCTGCTTCAAGACTGGGCTCTACGCGGGTGACAGTTCCCTTGTAGATGTTGCCTTTTAGCTGAGTTCTTGCTGCGGATTCAATGTCAAGGTCCAAAAGTCTCTGGCCATCGACAATCGCCACCCTGAGTTCCTCAGGATGGGTTGCGTTAAATAACATTCTTTTCATCATCTGGTCTCTTGATCAGGTCACGGGATGGTTTTGGCCTGCACTGGCGTGACAGGTCCGACCGTCCCACGACGGTTCAATTCACTTACTCAGGTTACAGGCGAAAAACCGTGTTGACTGGTCAGTCGGAACTCAACGGTTGCGTGTGGCAGGAGCTAGGAGCGAACGCCGGCAGGCCAAGTTGGCCCGCTGCGCTGGGGTCGGATCCAACTTGAATCCGATTGGTGTGACCGTTGTCTTCAACGTTGTGCATATTCTATGCGTTGATCCAAAAGCCGTTCGCAATACAACTACGAAACCTTGTGCTCTCGTCCGGTCGCGCCATAGACATTTATGTCGCCACCTGACCTGGTATCCTGTGCTCTGAGCCCTTCACGATAAACAATCGCCAAGAGCCAACTCCAGACACTGTGGTTATACTCCGAGTGGGTTAAACCGTTCGAACCAACAGTGTTTGAAGCGCCTAACGTGAGTCTTTTATTGACTTGCTACTTCCGGTGCTTGCACGTTATTTTCCGCTTGCAACGCCGTGAATTATAACAATTTTTCGTGCGACAGCAAATCGGAGCAGAAAACATCGACGACAGCCAAAACCAACAACACTCCGGCGTACAAACGTTAATCGTCCCGGAACGAGGGGCCAACCGACGTCTTGACAACTATCTTTTCAGGATATTGAAGGGCGTGCCTAAGAGCCACGTTTATCGGATCGTTCGGGATGGGCAAGTCCGGGTAAATGGCTCGAGAGTAGGACCCGACCTCAAGCTTGCGGTCGGTGATCGGGTGCGGTTACCTCCTATCCGGCTCGTAAAAGGTCGATCTCCCCAGTTGTCCGAGACGCTATTGTCATTGAAGATCCCCGTGCTTTATGAGGATTCCGATTTACTGATCCTCGACAAGCCCTCGGGAATTGCTGTCCATGGCGGTTCGGGTCTTCGGGGCGGCGTCATAGAGATTCTGCGACACACACGTACTGAAAGTGATTTCTTGGAACTGGCTCACAGGCTGGACAAGGACACCTCGGGTTGTTTGATACTGGCAAAGACTCCGGCTTCTCTGCGTTATATGCACACCCTTTTCAGGGAGAACGCGAGGCGTCGACGTATACAAAAGATATACCATGCGCTGGTGACCGGCGACTGGTCGGGTGGCACCCGACGGATCGATCTTGGTCTGAGCAAACGTCGTCCGGCAGGTTCTCTGCGCCGCTCGATCGTTTGCAAATCCGGGGAGAATGCACTGAGTTATTTCAAGCCAGTTGAACGCTTCGGCGATTACACTCTCATGGAAATCAAGCTTGGTACCGGTCGAATGCACCAGATAAGGGCACATGCTGCAGCTGTCGGCCATGCAGTGGTTGGTGACAAGATGTACGGGCATCAAGGTTCTCGAAAAGAAGTCAAGAGGCTCGGTATCCGTCGCCAGCTGCTGCACGCATCGAGACTGGTCTTTCCGCATCCAGAAAATAGTCGCAGGCTTGTGGTCCGCGCGCCTTATCCTGAAGATCTAAGTCGGGTACTCAGTCTGGTTGAGCGCGGATGAGTCGACCATTCTCAAGTGGGCTGAAAGGGAGGGGAAAGTCAGCAACGGATGGCAATCCTGAAGACTGTTGCCAGTTACTGTGTAAGAGCTCGGTCCTTGTAGTCGGTGGAAGAGGATTGCGGTTTGTCGTCTCGAGTTCGCGCGGGTCCTACCCTGCGTTTGTCATTCGGTGCCGGGCGGGTGTTTCGGCTTTCCTCAACATTTGTGCCCACATGGATCTTGAACTGGACTGGACGGCTGGCCGTTTTTTCGATTCACAAAGGCGCCACCTTATCTGCTCGACCCACGGTGCCCTGTATGATCCAACCGACGGATTGTGTATAGAGGGGCCTTGTTACGGGGCCCGACTCAAGGCCGTGGAGGTAAGCGAATCTTGCAGTCAGGTTTTTTTCAGCGATGATAATTACACCTTAGTGCGAGTCGAGATGTAGGCCCGAGAATTCTTCGGCGAAGACAAAATGAGACCTCAGACAGGTCGTCTTAACATCCCTTCAGTTTCCAGCATTCGAGTCAGGGTGATAAGCGGCAAGCCGATTAGAGCGCTGGGATCGTCACCTGTGACGTTCTCCAGTAGGGTAATACCGAGGCCATCTGCTTTGAGGCTGCCGCAACAATCGTAGGGCCGTTCAATCTCGAGGTACCGCTCGATCGCCTCTTTGGACAGTTTGCGGAACTCGACCGCAAAGGGCACCACTTTGACCTGCAGTGCACGAGTTCGCGAGTTAAACAGGGCGACACCCGTATACAAGCGAACCGTTGAGCCGGAAGCCGAGCTTAGCTGAGAAATGGCCTCGTCCCGGTCTTTCGGCTTGCCAAGGATCTGACTGCCGTGGACGGCCACTTGATCGGAGCCGATTAAAAGACTGTTGGGCTGTGATTCGGCCACGCTGCGAGCCTTCATTACTGATAATCGTGTAACCAGAGTTTCGGGATCTTCGAGACCCATCCGGGACTCATCGATATCGGCCGGAATGACACGGAAAGGAAGGTTGAGTTGTTGCAGTAGCCGGCGTCGGAACGGTGATGACGATGCGAGCACAAGACACTGTTTTAGAGCAGTTTTTGACACTATATCCTCCGATGAATACAATGGGCGCTGACAGCATGGCCGGTGTCCGCCAGCTGGCCCGCGTAACCCGCTTCGGGATCGTGGTCACCAGACGCATTCTAGAGCAAGAGGTGATGTATGGCTGTTCAACAAAATCGGAAGACTCCATCAAAACGCGGGATGCGCAGATCCCACGATGGCCTCAGTCGTACGACGCTTTCCAGTGATCCAGTCTCTGGTGAACTCCATCGACGTCATCACGTCACTGCAGACGGCTATTATCGCGGTCGCAAAGTAATCAGCGATCAGGCGCAATCATCGTAGTAAACAGACCGGGCTCCGACCCGGCTTTTCACAAATGTTGGTCTGACCCGGACCTTTTCGTGTTGCCAATGTGACCATCACCGTTGCAGTTGACATGATGAGTGGCGATCGAGGGCTGCAGGTCACGGCCCCGGCGGTCAGTCAGGCGCTCGGCCGCATGCCAGATCTGTTCGTGATTGCGGTGGGTGAGCAGGCTGCGATGGCCTCGGCCCTTGAGGAGTTGCAGAACGCTGATAGGTTGTGTTTCGTTGCCGCCTCCGAAGTGGTGGAAATGAATGAGCCTGCAGCCATGGCGGTGCGGGCCAAAAAAGATTCCTCCCTCAGGGTCTCGATCAATCAGGTAGCAGAGGGCGCAGCTGATGCGTGCGTCAGTTCCGGGAATACTGGTGCACTGATGGCGACGGCTCGTTTTGTGCTCAAAACACTATCAGGGATAGACAGGCCAGCGATTGTCAGCGCATTGCCAAGAGCAGATGGGCACGTGCACGTATTGGACCTGGGGGCAAACGTCGAGAGTACTCCCCAGCACCTGCTCCAATTCGGAATGATGGGCTCGAGTTTGGTACGCAGCCTCGAAGGGATACGAGAACCGACGGTGGCCCTGCTGAACGTCGGTAGCGAGGAAATCAAAGGCAATAACACGGTTAAGGCCGCAGCCGAGTTGTTTCAGGATAGTTCGTTGAATTTCGTCGGGTATGTAGAAGGTGACGATATATTCAATGGCCATGTCGATATCATCGTCTGTGACGGGTTTGCCGGCAATGTGGCTTTGAAAACCAGCGAAGGGCTCGCGCAGATGCTGACTAGAACCGTGCAGGAAGAATTCAGGCGAGGGTTTTGGTCTCGCTGTGTCGCTGTGCTGTCGCGTTCTGTGCTTGATTCGATTCGCAGACGGATCGATCACAGACAATATGATGGCGCAGTTCTCCTTGGACTGAGGGGCACCGTTGTAAAAAGCCACGGAGGTACAGATCCGGTTGGTTTTGCCCGTGCTATTGAAGTCGCTCACTCTGCGGCAAAAAATGGTCTGGTGGAGAACATCCGAAAGGACCTGGATGAACCGGTGACACAGAAGGATACAGCTTGAGCCCCATCCAATGCACAACGGGGTTGGGGAGTGCGATCTTTATCGGTAACCTGAAAAGATCCACATTGCTCAAGATCAAAAACTGTGGGCACGATCTAAGTCGGAGGGATCGATGAGTAAAGTCTGCCTGGTTACCGGGGGCACAAGGGGAATAGGGCGAGCAATCTGCCTGGAGCTTGGGCGGAACGGATGTACAGTCATTGGCTCGGCAACGACACCCGCCGGTGCCGACAATGTCAGTAACTATCTTGCTGAGGCCGAGATTGCCGGGCGCGGCGCTGTTCTGAACGTGACTGACAGTGAGGCTGTGGTCCGTTTGGTAAAAGAGGCCGAAGAGACATATGGACCAGTCACCGTACTTGTGAACAATGCGGGAATCACCCGGGACAACCTTCTGCTTCGAATGAAGGAGCAGGATTGGGACGAGATTCTGGACACCAATCTCAAATCGGTTTATCGAGTGAGTAAAGCCGTTTTGCGGGGAATGACTAAAGCCAGATATGGCCGGATTGTGAACATTAGTTCAGTTGTCGGCAGTATCGGGAACGCTGGCCAGAGTAACTACACGGCCGCCAAGGCGGGCATGATTGGTTTCACCAAGGCTCTTGCTCGCGAGGTGGCGAGCCGCAACGTCACGGTCAACGCAGTTGCCCCGGGTTTCATCGAAACAGATATGACAGCGGAGCTTTCTGACGAAATGCGCAACGCCATGCTGGAGACGGTCCCGTTAGGGCGTTTCGGTTCGGTAGCCGACGTGGCGGCAGCGGTCGCTTTTCTAGTGTCTGATTCGGCATCGTACATTACCGGGCAGGTTTTCCATGTTAATGGCGGTATGTACATGAGTTCTTGAAAAACAATCAGCTAAAGTGATGTTCTAATCCAGGTTATGAAAACCCTCGCCAGCATGCCTCGAACCATGACCTATCTTGATAAGGGTCATCTGAATTGGAATTCACATGGACTTCATGGAGGGAATATTGTTTAATTCGCGCACGTGAGATACATGCTTTTCGTTGCCCTAGGCCCCGACGCATGTTCAGATACTGCGGTCGATATTAATTTTTCCTGGAGGTTTAACTGCTAATGAGCACCATAGAAGAGCGCGTCAAGAAAATTGTAATAGAGCAGTTGGGTGTAGCTGATGATCAGGTTACGCCGGACGCCTCCTTTGTCGATGACCTCGGTGCCGATTCGCTGGACACCGTGGAACTGGTCATGGCCCTGGAAGAAGAGTTCGACGCCGAAATCCCCGATGACGAGGCTGAGAAAATCACCACCGTTAAGCAGGCGATCGAATTTATCCAGGCTAATTCAAGCGGGTGACCGCTACCTACCAATCTGCCCAAAGCTGCCGTACTGATCTCAAACGGCAGTTCTCTTTCTAAAACGATAGTGAGCAAGAGGCGAGTCGCCGTAACCGGCGTCGGCTGTGTTTCACCCGTTGGGCTCAACGCTCCACAGACCTGGGAAGCCCTGGTTCGTGGTGAGTCAGGCATATCGTCAGTCACTCGATTTGACGCCACACAATTGCCTTCATCGATCGCAGGGGAAGTAACCGGATTTGATCCTTTGGTCTATCTTTCATCAAAGGACCTGCGAAAAATGGATCGGTTTGTGCAGCTGGGAGTTGTAGCGGGTCTTGAATCCTTTGAGGCCGCTGGCGTGGACATCGAGGCAGTGGACCCGGATCGAGTGGGGGTCCTGGTGGGCGCTGGAATTGGTGGCCTCGAGACGATTGAGGCGACAACTCTGACCTATGCCGAGAAAGGCCACAAGCGCGTCTCACCGTTCTATATTCCGAGCAGCATCATTAACATGGTCTCGGGGAATCTATCGATCATGACCGGTGCCCGGGGCCCCAATCTTTCGATCGTAACGGCCTGTACGACCGGCACACACTGTATCGGCATGGCGGCGCGACTGATCCAGTTCGGGGACTGTGACGTGATGATTGCCGGTGGAACCGAGGCGGCTGTTACGCCGACCTCAATGACCGGTTTTGGCGCGGCACGGGCTTTAAGCCGGCGTAATGACTCCCCGGAACAGGCCAGTCGACCATGGGACACCGGTCGTGACGGCTTTGTGCTCGGGGAGGGCGCGGGAGTGGTTGTTCTTGAGGAGATGGAATCAGCCAAACGGCGCGGCGCAACAATTCTTGCTGAGCTATCCGGCTTCGGGATGAGTGGCGATGCACACCACATCACCCAGCCCTCGACGGGCGGCGAGGGGGCATCTCGATGTATGCAGAATGCGCTTCGCGACGGTCGAATCGAAGTGACTGAGGTCAACTATGTCAATGCCCATGGAACATCCACGCCACAGGGGGACCTAGGAGAGACTTTAGCGGTGAAGCGGACTTTCGGTGCCCACGCCTACGATCTGATGATCAGCTCCAATAAGTCCATGATCGGCCACCTGCTAGGTGCTGCAGGAGGGGTCGAGGCGGTGGCCACTGTGATGTCACTGCATGAGCAGGTATTGCCACCGACCATTAACCTTGATGAACCGGACCCGGAATGTGATCTGGACTATGTGCCAGGGGCTGCCCGGGATGCGAACGTCAGAATCGCTCTGTCGAATTCGTTCGGCTTCGGCGGCACTAATGGAACACTTGTTTTCAGCCGATTCGACAGCTAGGGGTAAGGTGTACCAAAGACTAACGGCCGGAAGGTCTTTGTTGTCCCGTGCTGCGCTTGCCAGGATCCGCTGCTGAGTGCCGGGCAATACCAAACGAGGTGGGGTTTACCGCAGTACGTTTGGCGTATTGATGATCATTATCGGGTTGCTCGCTCTCGCGGGGTATCTATTGCATCGCTCGGTACACACTCCATATGAATTAAGACACGCCAGCCTTACGCTGGCCGCCGGGAGCAGTTTGCGCGACTTTGCTGTGGAGGTCGATCGGATGGGGGGCTCCAAAGGTGAGCTACCTGTTCTGTTGTGGGCGTACCTGAAAGGAATATCCGGGAGCTTGAAAGCCGGGGAATATGTTTTTGATGAACGAGCAAGCACCGCCCAGATTTTGGACAAAGTGGTACGCGGCGATGTTGTCCAATACGCCATTACCTTCCCTGAGGGGGTGACGTTCAGTGACATGCTTGAACTACTACATCGGGCACCGCAACTTGAGCCCCTACCTGACGATCACACGAGCGATAAGATCTTGTCTTTGCTTGGTATCAGCGAAAGTTCTCCAGAGGGTCTGTTTTTCCCGGATACGTATTACTATACGAGCGGAAACAGTACGTTGAGCCTTCTACAAAGAGCGCACCGGAGAATGATGCTGAAACTAGACCAAGCGTGGGCGAGGCGACACGGGCAACTGCCATTTGGACGCTCTTACGATGCCTTGATCTTGGCGTCAATCATCGAGAAGGAAGCCGGGAATCATCAGGAAAAGGCCAGAATAGGGGGTGTTCTTGTTAATCGTCTACGAAAGAACATGAGACTGCAGGTAGACCCAACCGTGATCTACGGAACCAGGCTTAAGTATCAGGGAGATCTGACCCGCGCACACCTGGCTGAGGACACTCCGTACAATACTTACCGGCGGAAAGGACTACCACCCACGCCGATTAGCTGTCCTGGCTGGGATTCATTGCTGGCAGCGGTTCATCCAATCCGGCACGAGGAATACTACTTCGTATCAAGAGGCAATGGGACCCATAAGTTCTCCAAATCTCTGAAAGAACACCTGGCTGCAGTTCAGCGCTTCCAAGGAAAAAAATGACAAAAGAATCCGCCAATAAGGCTGGACAGGGGCTGTTTGTCACAATGGAAGGGATAGACGGGTCTGGAAAGT